>OFFP01000526.1_pt1 | contig 31190 bp, 26 predicted proteins | sample 1521431 | NCBI WGS metagenome assembly OFFP01 (sample SAMEA3504104, study PRJEB24116) | mouse gut metagenome | biome: mouse gut; feature: mouse-associated habitat; material: faeces | place: Denmark | collected 2011
ACCACACTATTCCGAACCAAAGAAACCAAAGACCAAAAGACAAGCATTGTGGAAAAATCTAAACTTTTGGATTTTTCCACAATGCCGACTACTACGGAATCCCTCTCATTCTTTATTCCATAAAACCTATTGTAGATAATTTGTTGGTACAATGCTATATTAACAATAGGTTATAAAAAATTGTAGTTATTGTTAACCGCTTATACATGGAAATCAGAATTTAAAAATCGTACAATACGAGGAGGAGGAAAATATTATGGAGCGATTACCTGTTGGAAAAATTATACAAGGATTACGCAAAGCAAAGGGTATTACACAAGAAGAGTTAGCGGAAGTATTGGGCGTTTCAAGCGCAGCAATTTCTAAATGGGAAAATGGACAAATGTATCCAGATATTACACTGTTCCCCGTGATTGCCAGATATTTTAATATTTCCATTGATTATCTGTTTGGATTTTCAAATGATTTGTCGGAAGAAGAATATCTAAAAAACAGGCAGGAATGTATAAAGTTATTTGCAAGTGGGAAGTGCCTTAATGGAATGGAACGGATTAAAAGACTGGTTTATTTATATCCAACAAATGATAGGATAAAGATTGATTTGCTAAAAAATGTACTTCCATATCTAGCTTTAGAAAAAGATTCCGAAATTCGTGAAAATTTAATCCGTCAGATGATTTTGATATGTCAGAGATGTATAGATGATAGCGTTCAATCACAAAAACATTTCTTGCTTGCACATTTGTTTATTATGATTAAAAAATACGAAGATGCGTCTGCCTGCCTTGTTGATGAAAATGAATTTATGGCAATAGACATGAAGAATAGCCTAATACTAAGAGAAAATAATGCAAATGCCATTGACATAATAGATTCAACAATAAATATGTTAGGAATACAGTTGATATATGAATTGCGTAATAAGGTATCATATTGGATAAAAAACGACTTGACATACACAAAAGATATTTTAGAAAAGCAATGCACTCTTATAACAGTATTAGGGCTAAGCCGCAATTTATATTTTATGGTTTATATGAACATGGCATATGTTTATTGTCTAAGCAGTCAAAAAAATGCAGCTTTAGAATTAATACAAAAATTTATCACAATGTATAAGGAAAATCCCATAAAAGATAGTATGCTTATCAATGTTTTTGTGTCAGGGTTTTCAAGCCAGCCGTTTGATATAATAAGAAATACGTCTGCATTTATTGAATTAAATCAAATATTGGAGGAATATTTATGAAAAACTATGGCTATTTATTATCCTATTTCAAAAGGAAAAAAGTTTGTGCGTTTTTTGCACTAATGCTCTTTTCATCCTTTATAACTTTGTGTCCGCCGTTCATTACAAGAATCCTTCTGGATTACGGTATTGCAAGGCTATCAATAAAAACCGTTTTGTTGAGCGGAATATGTCTGCTATTTGTTTATATTATCAGTTTTTTTGCTAATTATTTAATCAGCCAATCATTGACACGGACTAGCAACTACTTTGTTGCAGATATTAAAAATGACTTGATTTCAAAGGTTTTAAAATTACCTATGGAGTTTTTTGATAAACAACAAACAGGCTATATTTTAGAACGTGTAAAAGAAACTGATTCCCTAAATGTTTTTTTCTCACCTGTATTTTTAAAATTTTTGACCAGTATATTTTCGTGTGTTGGAGCGTGGATATTTATATTGTCGATACGTTGGGAATTATCCTTGATATTGATTATATTTTTGCCTGTTTTGTATTACTTTACTAATTATTCAAGTATACAAATTAAAAAAGTTTCAAAAGCATTACTTGAATCTAATGCACAAACATCCGGGAAGATTCAAGAAAATATAGGTGGTATTTCAACGATTAAAGAAATGAATTTAGAAAAACAGCGGTCAAATGAAATGGCTAAGCAAATAAGAAATGTTGCAGACCAATCCATAAAACGTAATAAGAAAATGAACCTTGCTTCTGAGGGTATACAAGGTTTTACTAATATATTTTCAGTTTTACTCATTATCTGTTCTGGATTATTTATAATTAATGGAAAAATGTCTATGGGCGATTACTGGGCAGTTTCACAGTATGCAACAGTAATATTTGCACCTATACAAATTTTGGCAAGTATTAGTGTTATGGTGCAGCCGGGGACTGCTGCTTTATCTAGAATCGGTACTATTTTAAGGCTTAAAACAGAGAATGAAATTGAGGGAAAGAGAAAAATAGAGAAAGTTACCAAAGTATCGTTTACAGATGTTTCATTTGGGTACACGAACCACAATGTTATTCAAGACTTTAATATGGTTATTCATAAAAATGAGAAAATTGCATTACTCGGAAAAAACGGAAGCGGTAAGACAACGATTGCTAAGTTGCTCATGGGATTTTATAAAAACTACAAAGGTTCTATAAAGATAAACAACATAGAATTGAAAGAAATCTCGTTATCTGATTTAAGAGAAAAAATAGGCATTGTGGCACAAAATATTGTTTTGTTCTCTGGAACTTTGATAGATAATCTGATGTATGCTGCACCACAGCTGACAGAAAACAAAATTACTTCAATTCTCCAAAAAGCGGGACTTGATATGTCTGAATTTGAAAATGGACTAAAAACTATAATAAGTGAAAACGGGAAGAATTTATCTGGTGGACAAAGACAGAAAATTGCGTTTGCAAGAATGATTATCAAAAATCCAGATGTTGTGATTTTTGATGAAGCAACATCCAACTTAGATGTCGATACCCAAGAATTGGTGCGGGAATCGGTAAATATATTATTTGCAGATAAAATTTGTATCATTATCACGCATGATTCACATATGGCAGAAATAGCTGATTCGATTGTGCGCCTTTCTGAATGACATCGGATTGATTTTTTAATGAATAAGTTAGTCAGATAAATGAAAACTGTTTTTTGCTCTCAATCAAATGCTCGTGTACGGTAAAGAAGCAAGCAACCGAAAACAAGAGATAGACAGCAAGTTATGCACATTACGCACAGTGCCGACTACTACGGAATCCCTATCATTCCTACCTTTTCTTTTTCAGTAAAGAACACGCTATATTGATTGACAATTACCGAGCTATTCCAGTATATTTAATCCATAAAGCAGATACAAAATCGCAGATGTGCAGGTGAACAGACATGAAAAATATCCATAGCATTGAATTTTATACTGGAAGCAAGGAAGAACTGCTTCCCGGTTTTGAAAAGGATTTTCCCTATATCGCTTCAAGGGCAGAACTTGACAAGTATATCGGACATTATGTACCGTGGCACTGGCACAAGACAGTGGAACTTTTTTACATGGAAAGCGGCAGCATTGAATATGATACGCCGGGAGGAAAATTGTTGTTTCCGGCTGGAAGCGGCGGCATGGTAAATTCCAACGTACTCCATATGACAAAAGCAATATCACAGTGGGAAAAGAATATACAACTACTTCATATTTTTGATGTTTCCCTACTTGCCGGAGAACAGGGAAACAGGATTGAGCAAAAGTATATCGCCCCTGTTATAACTGCCCCGCAGATTGAACTAATTCCTTTTTTTCCGGGCAATGCAGCAGAAGAAAACATTTTGAAACTTATTCTTAAAGCATTTCATTTTTCCGGTGATGAATTTGGGTATGAAATAAGACTTCGGGAAATCCTAACGGAAATATGGCTAATGATTTTTGAACTATCCCGCCCTATGCGTGAAAAGGCGGGAGAACAGAACAAGAGCAACGATAAAATAAAGTTGATGATGATATACATTCACGAGCATTATAAGGAGAAAATTTCTATCCCGGAGCTTGCAGCGGCAGCATATCTAAGCGAAAGGGAATGTTACAGAGTGTTCCATGACTGTCTGCACATGACCCCCGTAGACTATATAAAGGCTTACCGTCTGCAAGCCGCCTGTCAGATGTTGGCTAAGGGGCAGGAACCTGTTACAGTTATCAGCCATGACTGCGGTTTGGGGAGCAGCAGCTATTTTGGAAAAGTTTTTCGGGAGTACGCACATTGTTCACCAACAGAATATCGGAAGAAATGGCAGAATAGTGATAGATAAGGGCAGAAATGAAATATTTTTCCTGCACTTCCTGCATTATAATGATACCTGTAAAGTAAATCAGCAATTTACAGGAGGTGGGTTCAAGGTGGTAAAAATGAACATTCTGAACATGAAAAATTTTTTAGATACGGTCAATGCCTGTACCGGCAAAGTAAATAAGATCTGCCCGGACGGTAGAAAACTGAATATCAATGGGGAAGAAAAGATACAGGGCGGTTTGTGGCGGCAGTATTTCCAAAATAAAAACTGCCTGCGGCTTGTTTTAGAAATCCCTAATCCAACGGACTATATGAACATTGTTTCATATTATGCCGGGTGGGCACACGTTCTAACGGGTGAAAGTCCCCAATCCGCCTGGCAGTGGACAGCCGAAGCCAAGGGTGTCCATCGTGAGGTGGAATCTGAATTATCCTAGTAGAATTATTATCCGAGTAATCAATAGAAAAGCCGGAAAATACAGTACTTTCTAAATACTTTTAGGATAAGTTTTCTCCGAATTATTATGTAGTGCATATCGCGCACAGAAAGGAGAAAGCTTATGGATTTTCAGATTAACATTCACACGGATTTTGAATCGCATGTGGAACAGTTTCTGCTTGAACTATTGGAAAGGGGGTATTCACAAAACACAGTTAAGGGTTACAGGTCTTACCTGAATAGGATGAAAAAATATATCCTTTCACTGCAGGAACCAGTGTATACAGAGAAAACTGCCCATACATTCATGGAAAATGCCGTTCCAGATCTGCCAGTCAGCACAAGCAGCAGGAAACATATCCTGACAAGCATCCGACGTTTTAACGATTACCTTTCGGGCAGTCCTTATATATGCCGGAAAAATAAAGGAGCACAGATGCCGCCACTGGTTTTTCGGGATATAGTAAATGACTATATAACCTACATGTCAGAACAAGGATACAAAAGGGCAGCGATAGAAGTCAGAAAAATTTTTGCGGTACAATTCCTGGCATCGGTTTATCAACAGGGAGTACACTCCATTAATGAGATCTCCGGAGCCCATATGGGATGTGCTGTCCTTTCCGCCTCTTTTGTAGAGGGAACGTGCCAGAAACTGCCCTGTTTTCTTAAATTTTTGTACCAAAAAGGACTGGCAGCTCCCGAACTGCAAAAAGCCATACCATCCGTAATCCCAAAGAAAAATCTGCCATCTGTTTATAACAGGGATGAACTGATTCAGATTTTATCAGCCATTGATACTTCCACCCTTCCCGGGAAACGTGATGATGCAATACGGGTTCTTTTGATGACATATGGACTTCGCGTAAAAGACTTAATTGAACGAAAAATAGGAAATATAGATTTCCAACACTGCCGGCTGTCTTTTACGCAGTCGAAGGCAGGAAGCCAGTACCGTGCGGAACTTCTCCCGCCAGTAAAAAGTGCACTGGAATCCTACCTTGCAGAGACAGATCCTCTAAAAAAAGACAGAGTGCTTTTTTACAGCACGTATGCCCCTTACCAGCCGTTAAGCAGATGGGCTGTATGGAGCATCGTTTCCAGACGGATCAACGCCGCAGTCAATGTATCCGGCAGGCATCAGGGCGCCCATGCGATACGTTCCAGCCTTGCAAGCGGTCTCATAGCCGATAACGTTCCGTATCCGGTCGTACAGAATGTACTGGGGCATGCAGATCCAAATGCGACCAGGAGGTATGTTGCCATTGATATCGAACGGTTGCGGAAATATTCCCTTGAGTGTCCGGCTGCAACAGGAAAGTTCCTGTCATATCTGGAAAGCGGTGAATGGAGATGAGCGGATACATAATCCGCTGAAAGGGGAAATGGAACAATACCTTTCCATCCTTGAAACAGCGGGGCATTATACCAGAAGCATAGCAGGACTGTTCAGGGAACTTGACCGCCATATCCCGGATAATACAGGGAAAGAGAACTGCCTTGGCCAGGAGGTTATTTTTAAGTGGGACGAAAGCCTTTCGTGCTCTCCGGTGACAAGAAAGAAGAAATATGCAGAATTAAGGGGATTTACCAGTTTCCTGCAATCCAGGGGGATCACATGTTACATTCCTGAAACACCAAGGAAGCCGCCAGGCACCTATGTCCCATACATCTTTGATGAGAACGAATGGAACAGGATCATCATGGGAGCCGATAATCTTGCTGATTCACTAAAACAGACAAAGACTGATATGCCAAATCATATTCCCGATGCTGGTCAGGATGCTGTATGTGTGTGGTCTGCGTGTGTCAGAAGCGCTTTCATTAAAAGTAGATGATATAGATTTTTCCCTGAATTGCCTTTCCGTACGAAAAGCGAAAAGTGATATTGTCACAGAGGATATAGGAATTTCAACTCACGACCCCCGGCGGAAGAATGATCGATGCGCCTCTGCCTGGCAGTTCCGCTGGATTTTAAAATATCCTGCATATATTCCTGAAACTCCCCCAGCTTTCCCATATCATGCAAAAACGCCGCAAGCGCGGCCATATGCCGCATAAGCTCCAGAGGACAGTTTTTTTCCGCCAGATACGCGACATTTTGTAAATGCGTGTGCAGATACTGCACCCGTTTCGTTTCCGCGTCCACATGCGCTAAGAACTGGCATGGATTCAGCCTTATCTGAATTTGATTGTCTTTTTCCGTTTCGCATCCCTCCCGTGGATTCCAAATCCTTTTTTCTTTGCTGATACATTCGACATGCTCTGTCTCTAAAAGAAATTTTTCACTTTTCTATCTGCTTTCCAAAGAGAATTAAAATTTTTTGAAAAATTTTTTCAATTGATGATATAAAATATTATATGGAAGTTTAAATACAAATTCCAGCATAATTTGCAGTTTTTCGATAACGAAATGAAAAAAATTGTCAGGTATCAAAAATTTAAAAATCACGGAATATATGGCAGGAATCTACCATGAATTGAATACTTGAATAAAATAGAAATTCTTACTCTTTCACTTTTCGAGCAAAGATACTTTATCTGTTGATTTTCTGCATTTTCTTTATCTTCTTTGAAAAATTTTCAGCGTAATCACGATCTGTGCTGCTATCGTCATACCTATCACCTCGTTCTTTTTTCTATTATTGTACGCAACTGCAATGAAAAAATCAATATAAAAGAACCGCAATCCATAAATTCATGGATTGCGGATTCTTCCTGATTTATCTGTTCTCTTTCTCTTTTTGCTCTTCTTAAGCCATCTCTGCTTTAAGCGCCGCTGTTAAAGCCGGAACAATCTTATTCAAATCGCCAACCAGACCGTAATCAGCCACATCAAAAATCGGAGCGTCTTCATCCTTATTGATTGCAACAATCAAATCAGAATCTTCCATTCCTGCTACGTGCTGGATTGCGCCGGAGATACCGATAGCAAAGTAGATCTGCGGACGAACGGTTTTTCCGGTCTGTCCAACCTGTAAATCTACCGGCTGCCAGCCGTTTTCTACAACTGCACGGGAGCAGCTGACTGTTGCGCCAAGAACTTCCGCCAGATCATCCAGTAATTTGAAGTTCTCTTTGGAGCCAACGCCGCGGCCGCCGGATACAAGAATTTTTGCATCCATAATGTTCGCCGTCGTCTTTACAGCTTTTACAACATTTAAAATCTCTACGTAACGATTATCCGGTGTAAAGCCAGGATTGAATTCCACGATGTTTGCTTTTGCTCCTTCAATCGGAGCAATTTTCTGCATAACGCCAGGACGTACCGTAGCCATCTGCGGACGGTTATCCGGACATGCAATCGTAGCGATGGTATTGCCGCCGAATGCCGGACGCGTCATCAGAAGCTGTTTATGCTTCTGCTCGTCTTCTTTGCCAGGCTGCGCCACCAATGGGAAATCACCGATTTCAAGTACGGTACAGTCAGCCGTAAGTCCGGTTGCAACTCTTGCGGAAACCGTAGGACCAAGGTCACGTCCGATTGCCGTAGCGCCAACCAGCATAATGTCCGGTTTGAATTCATTGATCACGGAGGATAATGCATGTGCATATGGCTCCGTTCTGTAATCTTTCAGCTGCGGATCGTCTACTACGATCACTTTGTCTGCGCCGTAAACTGCAAGGTCATCTGCAAGGCCTTTTACGTCAGAACCAATCAAAACCGCCGTTACATCCGTATCCAAATCTTTTGCCAGATCTTTCGCTTTGCCAAGCAGTTCAAATGCAACGCCGTCTAATACGTTGTCTACCTGCTGTGCAAAGACATATACTCCTTTATATTCTTCTAATCCCATGATATTCACCACTTTTCCTTATATTTTTTAGATAATATGTTTTTCTTTAAACTTACCGATTAAGTATTCTACCGCTTCATCCGGAGCAAGCGTTACTTTCTCGCCCGCGCCTTTGCGGACTTTGTCGGATGCCTTTGCAATCTTTGTCGGTGAACCTTTTAATCCAAGGTTTGCATCGTCTACATCCTTTAAGTCAGGTCTGCCCCATACGGTTACTTCTTTATCATATGCGTCGAAGATTCCGCCCGGCGTCATATAACGCGGCTCGTTTAATTCGGATAAAGCCGTGATCAGGCAAGGCATATTTACCTTTAATTCATGGTATCTGTCTTCATACTGACGCTCAACAACAACGGCGTCGCCGTCAATTTTGATGTTCTGCGCGTAAGAAATCACCGGAAGTCCAAGATGCTCTGCAATCTGCGGTCCAACCTGAGCGGTATCGCCGTCGATTGCCTGACGTCCTGTGATGATCAGATCATAGTCCAGATTGCGGATTGCTCCGGCCAACGTCGTGGAAGTCGCCCATGTATCGGCTCCGCCCAGCACTCTGTCTGTCACAAGGATTCCTTTGTCGGCTCCCATTGCCATAGCTTCACGCAGAACTTCATCTGCTTTTGGAAGACCCATGGTAACGACCGTAACTTCTGCTCCGTTTTCCTCTTTGATTCTAAGCGCTGCCTCTAATCCGGCTTTGTCATCCGGATTCATAATGGTAAGCATTGCAGCTCTGTTTAATGTACCGTCCGGGTTAAACTGTACGCCGCCCTTTGTGTCCGGTACCTGTTTTACACATACAACTATCTTCACGGTTTTCACTCCTTATATTTTTGTTTAATTAGTGGGGAACGAACGCGGAACGACTCAAGATGCTCCGCATGGATCGCGATTATCTTAACAGCGCGCCTGAGATTACCATTCTCTGAACCTCAGATGTTCCTTCATAAATCTCTGTAATCTTCGCATCACGCATCATACGTTCTACGTCGTACTCTCTGATGTATCCGTATCCGCCGAATAACTGAACCACTTCCGTCGTAACTGCCATAGCAGTCTCTGCTGCAAACAATTTTGCTTTTGCAGCTTCTACGGAATATACTTTCTGCGTCGCTTTCGCCATAGCCGCTTTGTATACAAGAAGCTGTGCAGCTTCAATTCTTGCCGCCATATCAGCCAGTTTAAACTGCGTATTCTGCTGCTGTGCAATGGAACGTCCAAACTGTTTTCTTTCTTTTGTATAAGCAATTGCTCTGTCTAATGCGCCCTCTGCAATTCCAAGAGCCTGAGCGGCAATACCGATACGTCCGCCGTCCAGCGTATGCATGGCAATCGGGAAACCTTTTCCTTCCGGTCCAAGCAGATTCTCTTTCGGAATTCTGCAATCTTCGAAAATCAATTCATATGTAGAGGAGCCGCGGATACCCATTTTCTTCTCTTTTGTTCCAAAGGAGAAGCCCGGAGCGTCTTTGTCTACGATAAACGCGGAGAAGTTCTTTTTCTTTCTGCCTCTTTTATCCGTTACTACGCTTGTAATTGCAATTACAATATAAACGTCCGCAACTTTTCCGTTTGTGATAAAGCATTTGGAGCCGTTTAAAATCCACTCGTCGCCGTCTAAAACAGCTTTCGTCTGTGCGCCCTGCGCGTCGGTTCCCGCGCCAGGCTCAGTCAGAGCAAATGCGCCCAGCTTTTCACCGGATGCAAGCGGTTTTACATATTTCTGCTTCTGCTCTTCCGTACCATAAGTTAAAATCGGGTCAATGCAAAGAGACGTATGCGCAGATACGATAACGCCCGTCGTACCGCATACTTTGGACAGCTCTTCCACGCACATAACATAGGTAAGCGGGTCGCAGCCCTGTCCGCCGTACTCTTTTGGAACCGGAATTCCAAGGAAGCCCAGTTTCTGCATTTTCTTTACGGTTTCCACCGGAAACTCTTCTGTCTCATCCACTTCCTGAGCCAGAGGTTTCACTTCGTTTTCAGCGAATTCTCTGAATAAAGATCTCGCCATTTCATGTTTTTTATCTAAACCGAAATCCATGATTCATATTCCTCCATGTCTATAATTTTACAAAATAAGTTTCTGCCGGACAAAAGACGCCGCTCTTACTGAGCGTCTACCGGCGTCTTCGTGCGGTCTGCATTGTATACGTAGAAGCCCTTTCCGCTTTTTGCGCCAAGGTTGCCGCCGCGAACCATCTTGCGGATCAACGGACATGCGCGGTATTTACTGTCGCCGGTCTCGTTATAAAGAACATCCATGATTGCAAGGCAGATGTCAAGACCGATAAAATCGCCCAACTCCAATGGTCCCATCGGATGATTTGCGCCAAGTTTCATTGCCGTGTCGATTCCAGCGATGTCGGAAACACCTTCCATTTTGATGAAAGCGGCTTCGTTGATCATCGGAATTAAGATGCGGTTTACAACAAATCCTGCAGCTTCATTTACCTGTACCGGATTCTTGCCGATTTCTTCGGAAATTTTCTTGATTGCATCCACGGTCTCAACCGGAGTGTTTACGCCCGCAATTACTTCGATTAATTTCATGCGGTCAGCCGGGTTAAAAAAATGCATGCCAACCATCGGACGGTTTAAGCCGTTTCCGATTTCCGTAATGGAAAGACTTGAGGTATTGGAAGCAAAAATGCATTCCGGTTTTGCAATTTCGTCTAATTCTTTGAACGTCGTCTTCTTTACTTCCATATTCTCAAAAGCAGCCTCAACGATCAAATCGCAGTCTGCGCAAAGGTTTTCTTTTAAACCAAGCGTAATTTTTGCAAGGATTGCGTCTGCGGCTTCCTGCGTCATTTTGCCTTTCTGCACCAGTCTGTCATAACCCTTCTGGATCTTTGCTTTTCCGCCGTCTGCCCATTCCTGCTTGATGTCGCAGAGCGCTACTTCATATCCATCGACCTGAGCAAATGCCTTCGCAATTCCCTGTCCCATGGTTCCTGCACCAATAACTCCTACTTTCATTGTAGTTCCTCCTTAAATGATTTTATTATTGCATATGAACATCCGAGAAGCGGATACCTCCCGGATGTCTGTTTTCATATTGATAACTTAATCTCTTTCTACGATGGTCGCGCAGCCCATGCCGCCGCCGATGCAGAGCGTTGCAAGACCTTTTTTCGCATCTCTCTTCTGCATTTCATGTAATAAAGTAACCAGAATACGGCATCCGGATGCTCCTACCGGGTGTCCAAGCGCAATTGCGCCTCCGTTTACGTTGACTTTATCCATGTTGAAATTCAAATCTCTTGCAACCGCGATAGATTGTGCTGCAAAAGCTTCGTTCGCTTCTACCAAATCCATATCGTCGATGGTAAGTCCCGTTGTCGCAAATACTTTGTTGGTAGCTGCAACCGGACCGACTCCCATGATTTCCGGAGCAACGCCGCCAAGCGCTCCCGCAACCCAGGTAGCCATAGGCGTTACGCCAAGTTCTTTTGCTTTTTCTTCACTCATCACAACCATTGCTGCAGCGCCGTCGTTGATACCGGAAGCATTTCCTGCCGTTACAAGACCGCCTTCTTTGCCGGAGCAGCATTTTAAGTTGGCAAGACTCTCTTTGGTCGTACCTGCGCGAGGTCCTTCATCCTTTGTAAACATTACGGTATCTCTCTTTACTTTAACCGGAACCGGAACGATCTCATCGTCAAATCTGCCTTCCGCCATTGCTTTTTCGCATTTCTGCTGGCTGTTTGCAGAGAATTCATCCAATTCTTCTCTGGTAAGTCCATATTTATCACATACGTTCTCTGCTGTGATCATCATGTGGTAGTGGTTGAATGCGTCTGTAAGAGCATCGTTTACCATGGTATCGATGATTGTCGCATTGTTCATACGGTATCCAAAACGAGCTTTTGTCATTGCATACGGCGCCATGGACATATTCTCCATACCTCCTGCAACAACGATGTCTGCCTGTCCGGACATGATCAGGCTGGCAGCTTCATTCACACACTTCAAACCGGAACCGCATACTACGTTTAAAGTAAATGCCGGAACCTCGATCGGCAGACCTGCTTTGATGGAAGCCTGACGTGCAACGTTTTGTCCCTGCGCTGCCTGAATGACGCATCCCATCATCACTTCATCCACCTGTTCTGGTTTTACGCCTGCCCTATTTAACGCTTCTTTGATCACGATCGCGCCTAAATCAGCTGCCGGAGTATTGCTTAAAGCTCCGCCCATTTTTCCGATTGCTGTACGGCATGCGCCTGCTAAAACTACTTTCTTTGCCATTTTCTCGTCTCCTTATCCTATTTTTGGCGCGGTGGCTGTTAATTTTTTAACAATCATTTTTAAAAAAATAATGAAAAAATTCTCAGCTCGTCCGAACCTGATTCTTACTAAATAACAGTACCATATTTTGTCTTTGATTGCAAGGTTTTTGGGGAATTGTTCTCTATGTTTGCAATTATATTCCAAAAGATCTCCGTCTAAATAAAAATCTAGGTATCACAGACAAAAAAGGGTTCCGCAACAATTACGAAACCCTTTTCTGATCCTTACATACTGATGTTATTTTTTAATTTTCACAGATTTAGGCGCCTTGCCTTTCTTCTGCAGCATTGACTTATATTTCTTAAGATTCTTTGCCGGAACCTTAATGGTTGCTTTCTTGTGAATGCCTGAAAATGCTTTGCTTCCAATCGACGTGATCTTCGATGCTTTCTTCAGGTTAATAGTCTTTAAGTTCTTGCACTGCATAAATGCCTGGCTGCCGATCTTTGTTACATTGCCGCCGATGGTCGCCTTTTTCAGCTTCTTGCAGCCTTTAAACGCTTTATTGCTGATTTCCGTAACTTTCCATGTTTTGTTGCCATAGGTTACGGTAGGCTTGATATTCACGGTCGACACCTTATTTTTATTGACAGGCCCTGTAACGGCAACCGTCTGTTTGGATGCGTCAATCACTTTATATTTCAAAGTCTTGTCACTAAAATTTGTGATCGTTTCTTGTTTCGGAGGATTTTTAAGCAGGTTATCCAAATCCTTCTGTTTCTGTACCGCCGCCTGCTCATAAGACGCCTGATCCGATTTCTTGTCCTGTGCCGCTTTCTCCTGATCCTTTACTTCTTGCTGTTTTTCTGCAGCCAGGCGGTCTTTTTCCTGTGCCTGTAACAGCAGCTGATCTCTGTTCGCAGGATCTGCCTCTGCCTGCGCCTTTAACTTTCTGGCTTCTGATTTTGCAATAAAGGCTTCTACCGATGCCTTTAACGCTGTTTTCTCTGCCAGTACGCTCTCTGCCGCCGCCTGCTGCGCATATAGTTTCTGAAGTTCAATTTCCGCATGAAGTTTATCTTCATCATTTGCCGCAGCATTCACTTTTTTAAGCGCTTCCTGAACTTTTTTCTGAACATCGGAAAGCGTATCGTTTGCTTCTTGCACCAAAGCGTTGCACTCCGTCAGTTCCGTCTGAACAGAAGCAATATTTTTATCCATAAATTCTGCCAGATCTTCGCCGGAAGCCTGCAATGTAATGATCTCATATATCGTCGGGACTACGTTCTCCCACTCCAGTTTTATCGCGTATACATTTTCCAGATCTCCTACGTAGAACGCCGTATACGCTTCATGAAGATTTCCGATATGCTCCCAGGTATCCGCGCCTGTACGTACCGATACCGCCGCGTTGCTGATCGCACTTCCGTTCTGCAGAATATTAATTCTGTTAATCTTTTTATCATCGGAAAGATGATAAATCAAAGATCCTTTTGTAGCTCCGTTCGGCCAGAATGCAGATGTGATATCGCCGTCATTTAAATTCTGCGGTTCGAATCCCTGCTGGATCGCAATATCTTCTCCCAGCTCAAATGTCGGATCATTGATCTGCGAAAGAAAATCATTATCATTAATCTCGATTTCAGACAACTCTACGTAACGTCCGGCATTTCGTGTTTCAAAATAAATCCTAAGGTATCTCACTTTTACCGGCGTAAAATTCTCTGCCGTTCCCTGATAAGCATAATTGACGTCAACTGCCCCTTCCCCGGGCGTCCAGCCGTTATTCACCGCAGTCGTTTCAAAAGACCCCTCTGTCGTTCCTTGGATTTCAAAAATATCCTTCCAATCCTGTGCATCCGGTGTAAGAGATCCCTGAATCTTTGCCTGACGCGGATAATCCTTATCGTTCACGCCTACCCATGCTTTCATCGAGCGAATCGTAACCTCCTGCCCCAGATCATACATGACATAATCGCCGGTATCCGCGGCAAAACAATATTTCGCTTTCGTTGATTTGTTACGATCAAACCAATTCAGAGTCGTACCCATGGTTCTGGCATCCTGATTCGCATAATCTTCTGCCTCTTTTGAAGCTTCTTCAAACGCGATCGGTTCCACTTCCTTGGTTGTCACAACGAATGAATCCAAATTAAAGGTAACTGCAGCATTTCCCTGGTTCATCAGTCGAATGTAACGCGCATTTCCTTTTTTCTCCGAGGTCCACTCTTTTGCATTGACAGACAATTCAAACGTCAGTCCCTGCATATTGGAACCTGTCGCTGCAGCATTTATAACTTCATGAATCCGGTCCAGCTTCAAACCGACATATTTTCCCGGTTCTAACGTTACATTTTGTTTCGGCTGCAGCTCATATCTTCCCACGCCGGATTCACACTGCCAGCCTGCATCTTCCATATTCGTATAGATAATATCTGCATAAGGATAAACCGTAAACTCACTAAATGAAATCCATTCCGCAACCGCCGTATCATTGATCAACCGAACATACCGTGCCGCAGCCCCCTGCAGGTCCACACTGTAAATATCCGCCCCGGTTGCAGCGCCCGTATAGGAATCCAGCGCCTCCCAGTTTGTTCCGTCGGAAGAATATGCCAAATGGTACTTTGTCCATTTATTATTTCCCCTTGCGGCATTGCCGACAACAATACGCACAACGCCGACCGGCTTTTCTTCTCCGAGATCGACCTGAATATAATCGTCTTTTGCCGCATGATCTTGCAGCCAAAGATGGGTAGCGTCATCCCCGTCAATTACCTTATCTTTTGTATACGTTTGATACTCCGATTTACCCGGAGTATAAGATACCTCTGTTACACGATATGCTCCCGAAGCAGTATTCTCCGGATTTACAAATTTATCCGCTTCTTTTGACACATGATTCAATACCTTCTGTATAAACGGTATGATATATCGTCTTCCGCCTTTTGCATACAGCACATTTCCCAGTTCAAGGAAAGAATGTTTCTGCGCTTTTTCGTAAAATTCCTGTGCCGAAGCAAAATTGCCGTATACATTGGAACTGTTTCCGTTAATGATCGCTTCCAGCGCATTCATTAAATAGCATCCGGTCTCTGCCATATCGGAAAGACTGCTTGCATAAGGTGTCAGCTGGGATGCCATCCGTCTGTTCGTCCCATCCTGCAGATAAAATTCCACATCTTCTTTGATCTGCTGAAATGCTTCCCGAATCGCAGCCGTATCTTGTGTCGTAATGGTATCCGGATCCGCATTCAGTTTTGTCAGGAAATTCTGAAGATCATCTTTGATATTAAGCGATTCCTCAAATTTAGAGCCTGTATTATTTGCCTGCCCATCGCTCTGCGTAATCATATGCTGCGCAATACCCTTAAGCGCTCTGGAAGAATCCGTCTCTAACGGCGTCATATGGTCGATATACTTAAAGGAATCTTCCCATGCCTGATCCCCTTTTTGTTTTGCAACTTCTGTCTCGCCGTCCCAAACATTCCACAAAAAGTCTGCCGCCGTAAAAATACCTACTTTAGAAGGTTCGGAATCCTGCATCGGGTTTAATATAACGCCATGATATTTGCTCCCGTCCAGATTCGGTCTTAAAATGCTGTTATGTCCGCCCATAATCAGGCTGTCGTGCGTATTATCGCTGCAAGGCCAGTTGACCCACAGATACGGATAACGCCCTTTTTGATTCTCCTGCTGTACCTGATTATAAAAATTGTCTGCAAATGCAGTTGTGACATCACCCCAGATTTTTCCGCCGGTCATAACGATGCGGACATTTTCTCCTACTCCCGCATGAATTTTCCTTATTTTCCTCACGTCTTCATTGCTGCTGTTTGTCATATCGTTTGCATATGCCATAAAACCGGGGCAAAACAGAAGATCTGTTTTCAAATCCGCATATTTCGGATCCGAAGCTTTTTTCTCTTCCAGCCAATCGGTTACGTCGTTCAGCAGACGGATAATCAAGTCTGCCTGCTCGCTCCAGGTAGCGCCGGGAGCACGGCCGTCATCCTCTAAAATTGCAATCTGCCGTACCCCGGCTTCGATCACCTGACCAAATTTTGCTTTCAGATCCCCTAAATCCTTGTCGTAGTTTTCACTTGACATCTTATCCGTATAAAAAGGATGCAGCGCATAGACATAAAAACATTTGGATTCATTACCCGCCTTTGCCATTTCCGCGATTTTCTCTATGGTATCTCTTCCGGCACCCTCATCGCCTTCATTCGGATATAATGCACGCCAGTTGGCTCGATGGAACGGATCGTCCTTGGATGCAAATACGTACTGGTTCAGTTTAATCTCTCCGCCGTATTCCATCAAATCTTTCCGATCATCATAGGACCATGGATTTCCATAATATCCCTCGATAAACCCACGATACTCCACTTGTGCAAAATCTTTTACTAACAGGTCGCGAATCGTCTTGCCTTCCAGCTGTTCAAACATCCGTTTCAGCGTCGTCACGCCCCTGTATGCCGCGTCCGTATCTTGTCCCAAAATGGTAATTGTACCATTGGAAATATGTAATATATACTTATCAAATCTTTTATCGCTTTCCAGTTCTTCAAATGTACCTTCAAAAAATTCGGATGCCCCTATCTGAGCGTCATACGTTTCGCCCGAACGATAGACTGCAACATTCAGTTTTGTATTGGACGCCGCCTGCGCCGTACTCTCTTTTAATCCCAGTACGTCCAAAGTATCCGTGATTCTTTTCTTCGTATACTGATCAATCGAACTATCGCACGTTACGTCTACCTGATCGGTCAATGCGGTCGTTGCCGTCTCCTCGTAATCTACGCTATGCGGCGTAGGATAAACTTCATACTCACCTTCTCCCTCCTGTATCCCTGCGGATACCGGAATGCAAAATGCCAGTACCAGCATAAGCACTCCCAGGAAATAAAAACCCTTTCGTTTCTTGTTCCTGCATTTACTCATATTCTTCCTCCTTCTTATCAAAAATGTCCGATTCCGCACAAGATACGGCGTTGTTTCACGAACAAATTATATAAAAACATTATAACAATTTTCCTTCTCTCCGTCAATATAGACAAATTATTCAGAGAATATGAAAGACCAAATACGCCAGATATGCCGCAAACCAGGCAATCACGCACTGCATCACGACTACAAAAACCGCCTCCCGCCTGCTTCCCATCTCCCTTCGGATCGCAGCGACCGCCGCCACGCACGGCGTATATAAAAGCGTAAAGACCAAAAAACTGACCGCCGAAGCTGTTGTAAACAGGCTTCCGAGTTCTTCGGAAAGATGGGACATTTTTGTACCGAGCAGGACGCTCATCGTACTCACTACCGCTTCTTTTGCCGTAAAACCGGTAATCAATGACGTAGAAATCCTCCAGTCCCCAAAACCAAGCGGCGCAAAGACCGGCGCGATCAAACGCCCCAGCATGGCAAGCAGGCTGTCCGCGCTGTCGCTTACTACGTTAAACCGTGCATCAAACGTCTGTAAAAACCAGATCAGAAGCGTTGCCAGAAAAATAATGGTAAACGCCCGCTGAATAAAATCTTTTGCTTTATCCCACATCAAAAGCATCACGCTTTTCGGCGACGGCAGACGGTAATTCGGCAGTTCCATCACAAAGGGAATCGAATGCCCGCGAAACGCCGTACGATTTAATACAAGCGACACCAAAATTCCCACGCAGATCCCCGTAATATACAGCAGCATCATGGCAAGCGCCGCACAATCCGGAAAAAATGCCGCCGTAAATACCGCATAGATCGGTATTTTCGCAGAACAGCTGATAAACGGCGTTAAGAGAATCGTCATCTTCCGGTCCCTTTCTGACGACAGCGTCCGGCAGGACATAACGGCGGGAACGGTACAGCCGAACCCGATCAGCATCGGTACAAAGCTCTTGCCGGAAAGACCGATCTTGCGCAGAAGTTTATCCATGACAAACGCAACTCTCGCCATATAACCGGAATCCTCCAGGATTGACAAAAAGAAAAACAGCACCACGATAATCGGCAAAAATGAAAGTACGCTTCCCACTCCCGCAAAAATTCCGTCGATCACTAGGCTGTGCACAACGGGATTAATCTGATACTGCGTCAGGGCGCGGTCCACAAACAATGCCAGCACATCGATGCCTGCTGCCAGAAGATCGCTCAGTCCCTGTCCGATTACCTGAAACGTCAGATAAAAAATCAACAGCATAATCCCTAAAAATACGGGAATCGCAAGATATTTATTTGTCAGCACATTATCAATCCTGACGCTGCGTATATGCTCCCTGCTCTCCTGACAGTGAATGACCGCCTTATCGCAGACCTTTTCGATAAACGTATAACGCATATCTGCAAGCGCCGCATGACGGTCCATATGGTGGTCTGCTTCCATCTCTTCAATGCTGTGCTGCATCATATCATATTCATTGTCGCTCAATGCCAGGCGGCGGATAATGGCTTCGTCGCCCTCCACAATCTTCGTCGCCGCAAAGCGGGGCGACATTCCGATATTTTGCGCATGATCTTCTACCTGATGGGAAACGGCATGGATACAGCGATGTACGGCGCCTTTTTCACAGAAATCTTTTATTTTGGGCTTGACGTTCTGCTTTGCCGTCCGGATCATATTTGCAATCAGCTCTTCAATTCCTTCGTCTTTTGCCGCGCTGATCGGAATCACCGGGATCCCAAGTCTCTCCGACATCAGAGAAACCTGGATAGATCCGCCGTTTTGACGCACTTCATCCATCATATTCAGCGCCAAAACCATCGGAATGTCCATTTCCATAAGCTGCAGCGTCAGATAGAGGTTTCGTTCGATATTGGTTGCGTCCACAATATTGATGATCCCGTCCGGTTTTTCGTTTAAAATAAAATCCCTTGTTACAATTTCTTCGCTGGTATACGGACGCAGAGAATAAATACCCGGAAGATCTACGACCTGGCAATCCGGCGCCGTCCGGATCGGCCCCATTTTCTGATCCACCGTTACGCCGGGAAAATTTCCCACATGCTGATTGGAACCGGTCAGCTGATTAAACAGCGTGGTTTTACCGCAGTTTTGATTTCCTGCCAGTGCAAAAATCATACGATCTCCCCCGTCTTCACTTCAATTTTCACAGCCTCTTCTTTACGGATCGTAAGTTCATATCCCCGAAGCCGGATTTCAATCGGATCTCCCATGGGCGCCGCCTTTACTACAGTCACGCGCGTCTTGGGAATCAGGCCCATATCCAGAAACCGAAGCCGAAGTTCTCCTTCTCCCCCTACAACCGTAATCTCTGCTTCCTGTCCGATCGGTAATCGATCTAATGTCATGCAATACCGCCTCTCTTTTCCATATCCTTCTTATATGTTTCCATAATATCTGCGGCAAGAAACACCATCTTGGGACACGGCCGCTTCTGATAGTATTCTTCCGTCCGCTTCAGAGGAGCCCCGCCGGCATCTTTTCCCTCCGCCCCAAGCAATTCGCGGCAGACAATGCTTCCTGTCTGTTCTTTAAATTTTTCTGCCAAATACCGGATTCGTTCATAGTGCTCTTTTTTTGCGGCATAATCTTTGGGATCACTATACCCGTACAGCGCCCCCGCCACAAAAAACATACCGCTGACGGCTCCACAGACTTCTCGTAACCTTCCCATTCCTCCGCCGAAAGAAGATACCGTTTTCACAGCCGTATCAAAGTCCATTCCTATATCTTCTGCAAAAGCTCCCGCAACCGCCTGCGCACAGTTATATCCTTTTAAAAACAATTCCTCTGCCAGTTCTCCTTTTCCCATAATTTTCTCCCTTTCCAATCAGGCATCCATCCGATCGATCGAATCTATAATCTCACGTATCTCCGGCGTATACAGATTCTGCCGTTTCAATACTTTTTCCATTTCAGCCCTGCGGTTTTTGACGTTTAGCACATTGACCTCGATGCGGGAACGCAGCTTCTGCCGCCGGACAATCAAATTGTGTTTTACTTCGACCATTTCCTTTTTGTCTACCAGTGCATAGGACTGGTTCACCCATACGCCTGCATCATACAGACGGTACTGATTCAAAAGCCTCACAAGCTTCTCGCTGAAATATTCCAGGTCTTCATTGGCCTGACGGAACTTTTCACGCTCTTTGACTTCATTTAAATACTGTTCCCAGAGATAATTGAGCTGGGCGGCATTTTTCACATGGTATTTATCCAGAGCATAATCGACCGCATTGGTAATATTCACATATTTAAATTTGACTTTATTAAGCAGTACGATCGCATAGTTTTTGTTTACCTCGGAACGCCTAATCTCTGTCTGGTTGGAGGACATCTTGAAAAATATATAACCTCCGCTGACAGCCGCAATCGTAATGGCGGCAAGCCATGCATAGACGGTATCTTCCCGAAACGCCGTCTGCAGTACAAATAAAACCACCGCGCATACAGCAAAGAGCCCCAGCAGCAGAAAAGAAACCGTCTTTAATATTTTCTGCTGGTACAGCAGTTCCAGCCGGTTGTAATGCCACTGAGTCTTTTCTCCTTCCAGATAGTTCATGTCCCTTTTTACGGTAGTCTGATACGCTTCATTTGCTTTCAGGCGGTTGATCGCATCCGGTATGGAATCTTCCTCCTGTTTCATCTGAACAAACTGCACGTCGGAGATCTTTTTTTCCGCATTTTGGTATTCCGTCCGTTTCTGGTTTAAATTCTGTACCTGCTCCGCCGCGCTGCGGATTTCCGCCATATCTTCCCCCGGCAGATTTTCCAGCGTCTGGATGTCCTTTAAATAACTGGATACGATACGGTACTCCGACTTTTCTTCCTCAATCTCTTTGCAGGTATCCCCGATTTCCCGGCAGCAGCCGGCAATATAAGCCTGCATCTTTTTCGGATCGGAATCATCCTCCGCCGCCCCGTCTTCGCAGATCTCCGGATTCTCCTGCAAAATTCTCTCCAATTGTGATTTTTTACGTTTTCTTCTTCTAAAAAAGCCCATATATTCTGTCCTTTCTTACCTGCAGCTTTTTAAATATGCTTCTTTCCACCGCTCTAAAAGCTCCGGCGTCATGTCTGTTTCCGCCTCCTTTGCTTTACTTCTGGGAATCGCTCCCTTTGCCAGCTGCAGCGCGATTTTCTGCTGCTGCTTGGAAAGCGGATTTTGATTCCGTTCAAACGCTTTGGCATAAGAAGCTGCCGCTTCCTCAAAGAAAAACAGGCCCGCATATGCCGTCCCAAGATTGTGATACACATTTCCGGAAAGAATCCCTCTTACCTCCGCAGAATTCAAAAGCCTGGTATATTCTGAAATCGCAGCGTCGTATCGTTTTTTTAAAAGAAGACGGTCGGCGCGGATCTTCCTGCACTCCGTTTCGCTTTTGTTTTCAAAATCCGTCAACGCCTGCTGCATCTTTTCCAATTCTTCCCTGCTGCAGTAGCTGCATCCTGAGACCAATACCTCAATAAACTCTGACAAACGGGCGCCTCCCTGGATCTTTTCATACAGGCTTTTGGCCAGATCCGGCATGTGAAGCTCTGTTTCCACCCATCCTGCCAATTCCCGATCCATAAAAGAAGGCTCGATTAAATCAATATTTTCTTTCAGAAAATAGCACAGCTCTTCCAGTGAATACACGTTTAAAGCAATACTCTCGACATAATACGGCACGGAAGCTAATCCATGGCTGCATAAGAGTAGTTCGCCCATCCTCTCCTCCTTCCGCTCTGCAGCCGCCGCTGCAATACACTTTCTTATGTTAAACAGTTACCATATATTCCCAAACTTTTTCTGAACTCCTGACAATTTCTCCAAACCCCAGGTCTATGATACGAAATACGATCCGGTCTGCCGCCACGGGTTTTGCCGTGATCCGAAGCCGCGTCGTCCTCTCTTCCCTAAGCGGCAGATCTTTTAACTCCAGAGAACGCACTGACGCTTCCATGCTTCTTGGCGGCTGAAACCAGAACTCGACCGAAGGAGTACCTTTTAAAATCACCTCGCACTCCCCGCCGGCTTCGTACCAGTTTTCTCCCGCAGTAATCATCGTGAAAAACTCCGGTTTTCCCTGGCGTTCTACTTTCAGGCTGATATTTAATTTCAGCTCGTTGTCTCCCATAAAAACATACGGCCAGTCCTCTTTGCCGGATTTTGCCGCCGCCGCATAGCAGGCGCCTTTGCAGAAGAGATTTTTTCCCATAAAAACCCGGCGGCCGCAGCAGAGAACGGCAAGGGAATGTTTCATCCATCCTCCGTCAAATCCATCGCCGATCAAATATACGGTAGAAACAATCTTTCCCTTCAAAGACTCCTTTACCAGACGGGAAAACGCTTCGTCCCGCTCGGTCAGCATAGCTTCGTAACGCTTCTCTTCTAAAGTGACCACCTGGGGAACCGTCTGTTTCTCCCGGTTTAAGATCCAGCAGAAAAGCTTTCCTACCGTATAATAGTATAACACGACATCATTCCGGCACAACTCCTGCTGCTGGCTGAATGCATAAAAATAAAAACTTTCCCTGTAATCAAGCAGCAGCAGACATTCCGACGAAATCCCCATGCGCTCTGCAAACAATCCGAACAGCTTTCGGTACTCAAGATTCATATTCTCCGTCGTAATCACGATTTTCTCCGGCAGCGGTTCCTCTCCGTTCTGCGGAGGAAGCGTCAGAAGCTTTTTTAAAAACAAAAACAGCAGATCCGCCGCTTCATAAAGCGTCCCTTCCGATTCTACAGATTCCGATGCCAGTGCCTTTTTCAAAAGACCGTCCATGCAGACGGTTTTCTCTTCTTTTGCATACCGCTTTGCCTCCTCACCGTACAGCCACTGCATGCCGTCTTTCTTTTTACAGAGGCAAACGGGAATCTGATACGCCTCGCTCCCGGTTACCATGCTAAACGTACCGGGTTCCGACATTCCCTGTGCATAGTAACTGACCATTGCATATTTTTCATTTAAATCAATACCGACATATCGTTCTGCCATAGTTCATTCCCCGGTCTATTGAATGATAGTAAACGCCTCGTCTACTACGTTATCTAACTGTTCATATTCTCTCATTTTGATCGTCAGTGTATCCTGCTCTCCGTTTTGTTGCAGCAAAAACATTTCATTCAGACGCCCGTAGCGGCCAGAAACGTCCGATGGATTGCATGCGCTGCACGAAATCGTCTCGTAAGCCGTCTCTTTCAGCTTGCCGCCGTCTTCTTCCAAGATCTGACAGCGGACTTCTTCTCCGGCAAAGAGAATCATTTCTTTGACAAATATTCCTTCATATACTTCCGGCATTTCCTCAGTCATATTTTTCTCTTCTGGCTCCCGGATAAAACGGACCCATACCTGACTGCGCGTTTTCGTCCGGTATTCCAGGTAATATTTATCGTACAAATGAAATTCCTGTATCAGCGCCGGACTTAGGTTCCGGTAAAAAGAAAACGCCATTCCGCGTGAAAGATACCGCCGCAGCAGATCTTTTACGCCCGCATCCTCCTGCTGCAACAAAGAAGGCCGTTTGGAATATTCACGCAGCAATACCAGTCCGCAGACATCATTCATTTCATTTCCGTCTGCGTGATAACGCCGTAACGCTTCAAAAAACGATTCCGACGCCTCTCTCTTTCCGGTAAACGCCGCATGTGCATACCAGGTCAGATAAGCCTGTCTGATGTTTCGCCTGCCGCCTTCTTCATAGCTTTCATACACCGTATCCGCACACGACGGAATCTTTGACGTATAAAGCATCTGCACAAGCATTCTCTCTGCAAGCGCTTTCGTATCTGCGCCAAATTCCCATGCGCGCACAAAAATTTTCTCCATGGTCCCCATCGGTCCGCAATAATACGTACAGAGATAATGCAACATGGTTTCGTCATATTTCCCGGACAAAAACGTATCCAGGCAGATCAAAAGCAGCGTCCTCTCCAAAGCATATTCGCGATTTCGAATCTGCCAGCTGACCAGCAAAACCATATTTGCCGCCTCTACGGTACCAGATCCATACTGACGCACGATTTCAAACGCCTGATCGTAAAGCTTCCGTTCGATACATGCCAGAAGCACGTCGTTTCTGTCCTGCTCCCTCAGCAGGGAAAGATCTATGCTCTGAAATGACTGCTCCATTTCCTCCGCCAGATTCCTATCACGCATCAGCAGAAACATAGCCGGAAACAGCCGTGCCCGATACGCCGGATCGGTCATCGGGCTTTCGATGACTGCCTGAAAATACGGCAGGTCTGTTTCTTCAAACGCTTCCTGTGTTCTGTGTTCTGCAAAATAATAGTAAAGGAGCGGAAGTTTATCCGGCGAGTTCCGCAGGCATGTGTTTAAGTATTTTTGGGGATACATCATTTTTTCCAATTGATATTCTATTCCAGTCCCGTAACGCTTTCCGCTCCTGTCCTCGATCAAAACAGCATAATCCGCTGAGTACAGCGGAAAATATGCCGTATGTCCGATCAAAGGTATCACTTTCTGCGTCTTCATCTGGTTTTGCAGCACAATCACCCGCACCGCATCCGGATGCACACAGGTTAACCTATGCATAAACATGACGTCGGCAAGCGCAGACGAAATCTGCGCAGAATAGATGCCGCCGGAAAGGACTTCTTTATAAATTACTGCCAGATCGTCATCGATATGCCCAAGCTCCATCTGCTCATAGGCAAACTTTTCCATTGCCGCATAATGCTGACGAAATGCATCGGGCTGCCTTCGTTTCAGAACGGTCAGATTGACATACAAAACCGCCTTCTGACGTACGCCAAGCTGATTATTATATTTAAAATACATCTGGATGATCCTCGGTACTTCCTGTACTTCTTTGGAATCCATAGACATCAGATACGCCTCATATAAACCGGTAATACGCAGCTTTTTCTCTACGCCCCGTGCATACCAGCAAAAAAAACGGTTATCGTATTTCTGGCTGCGGATCAGATAACTGCAGATCTTCGTCAGCGTCCGCACATCATCCGAAACTTTATAACATGCCTCCAGCAGCAAAAAAACAAGCCTGTGATAGGGAATGCGCTCGGAAAATACGGATATGACCTGTTCTGCCAGCGGCCTTGTCAAAACGTTCTGCTTGCGCGCCCAATTCAACACCTTCATCTCAAATGCGCCCAGGCGCTTCATCAGGTACGGCTCGCTGCGCAGCAGACAGTATGCTTCCACATAAAACAGCGGGCTTTTGCTCCCTTCCAGCGTTCGTCTCTCGATTTCTTTTAATTTATGGTAGTGATTCTTGGAATAATCCTTCCGCAAAAACAAAAGACACCAAAAAAGCAACATATGTTCCCGATGCTCCAGGTAAATCTGCTCAATTTCTTCCGTCATGCGGTCGACAAAAAGCTCTTCCGGGTCCATCAGCGTGCTGATATACAGATAATATCCCCACTGAGGACTCTTTTTATCTTTCCATGTCCGCCGAAATTCCTCTGTCAGCCATTTTGCTTCCTGCCGCTGCCCGTTCGTCCACAATGCCTGTGCCTTCAACAGACGATACCAGGCATTTCCGGGATCGATCACCATCAGATCGTCTAAAATTTTTCCGGTCAGCGCCGCCCATCTTCCGGCTACTATTTTGATCAGCCGGTAATCCACATATGTCTCCAGCAGACGAATCTGCAGCGTTTTGATTTGTTCTGACCTCCGGCTGCGTCTCGCCGTCTCCTGACCGGCATCCGCGCAGACAGATACCGTAATCTTCTGATTACTGTTTCGAATCGTCAGGCGTCCGAAATTTTTCCCCCGATGCATACGGTCGGGACAGACATAAAAACAGATCGCCGCTTCGCTTCCTAAAAACTCTTCTGTGGAGATTTTATATTTATCGATCCGCAAAAACGGCGCGTCGCTTGTAATTTCATATTCCGCATATCCCCAGGCAAGCTTCGTCAATATCAAATCCTGCCGAATTTCCTCGTGCACCTGTAAATATTCAAATTCGCTCCGATCAATTTCCAACGTTACAGGATCTTTTAATTTGCAGGAAAGAAGAAACTCCTCCATAGCATGATCTGTCCCTATCCCTTTTAACAGACCGGTATAGAGCAGCCGCTCCTTCTCTTCCTTTTCCCCAAACGCATGCCGAAAACAGGGATCCCGAAACACCTTTTTCGCTTCCTGCCAATGGATCTGCGCCAGTTTTGCAAAATCCGAGAGGTTATGTATCGTTTTGCCTCCCGCTTTCGGATACTGCCTGATCACGGACACAGCAAAAGGAAGGGTAAATTCTCCCTGGCCGCAAACAAAAACAAACTCCCCGCTCTGCACATTCCCTTCCGTCAATCCTCTGCTATGAAATTGATACCGGATTGCCGCCTCCTCGGCATCGACCCCTTCGGTCAGGCATTCCATTCTGGAATTGGTAGAATATACCATTCCCCGCAGCGGAATATGATTTTTGCCGGCAACCGTAAATTCTCCCGTATAATCTTCTCCCGCATAGGTTTCTATCTCAATCCGGCTGACTGAAAATATAACGTCCTGTCCTATACATTCTACTTTTCCTTCTGCAAGTTCCTCAATCCGCTTACGCACAATGCCACCCGTTTCTCTGTTGCTTTTTCTCTTAAATCGATTATAATTACAGATAATTATATACGATTTATCTTATAAATTCAACCGGAGGTATGATAATGTTAAAACATAAAGACCATTTTCATGGCAGCGATTTAGAACAGATCGAACTTTGCTACGGCATAAAAAAAGAAGATATCGTCAGTTTCTCCGCCAACGTCAATCCCAAAGGCATTTCTCCGCTCCTGAGAAAAACGCTTTCCGAGCGTTTGGACGCCATCACTTCCTATCCGGACAGGGAGTATACGTCCCTGCGCCGCAGCATAGCCGATTATGTGCGTTCGGAACCGGAACATATCATCGTAGGCAACGGTTCTACGGAGCTGATCTCACTGTTTATCCAGATCGAACACCCGAAAAAAGCGCTCGTCCTGGGTCCCACCTATTCGGAATACGAAAGAGAAATATTCCTCGGCGGCGGCGCCACCCACTACTATCCGTTAAAAGAAAGCGATGAGTTCCGTCTCGACCTTTCCGATTTTACAAACCATTTGAACGAAAGCGTCGACCTTCTTGTCATCTGTAATCCAAATAATCCCACGTCCTCTTCCATCACAAGAGATTCCATGCGCCGGATTCTGGATGTGTGCAAACAGTATAATATCTTTGTCATGGTAGATGAAACTTATGTGGAATTTGCGGATCATATGGACGAGATCACCTCTGTTCCCCTGACTCATTATTACAATAATATCATTATCCTGCGCGGAACCGCCAAATTTTTTGCCGCGCCGGGACTGCGCCTTGGATATGCCGTAACCGGGAACCGGGATCTGGTGGAGGCGATCAATACCAGAAAAAATCCCTGGACCATCAACTCCCTGGCTGTGATCGCAGGCGAATCGATGTTTTCGGACGATGCCTATATCCGCCAGACGAAAGAGCTGATTTCTCTCGAACGGACAAACGTCTATGAAACGCTTAAGCTCTGCCCGGATTTTAAACCGTATCCGCCCAGCGCAAATTTTATTCTGGCAAAAATCTTAAAGAACGGCGTAACGTCTCAGGAACTGTTTGACCGCGCGATACGCAGAGGAATGATGATCCGGGACTGTTCCACATTCCCGTTTTTAGACCAGAAATATATCCGGTTCTGCTTTATGATGCCGGAGGATAACAAACGGCTGTTAGACTGCCTGATGGATTCCGACAGCAAAACGGGCGTTTCAGCCCCTGTTATGAAGTGACTTTTGATTCGTGGATTGAGATGCCATATACCCATCCAATGACTCTCTGTATAAGTCCGGCACATCCAACTGCTTCAGCCATTTTATATGTGCCATGATCCATTTCGTTTTCTCGTAATGATATCCATGTCTGAGTCAGAATGCGTTAATCTTGATCCTCTGTCCCTGCTGTGCAGGCATCGTTGTCGGTTTGAGTTTGAGGTTTTCAATGAACAGCAGGATGTTTTTATAATCCGGTGTTACCTTAATGTTCGCAAATATGCGGTCTTCCGCGCCGATCACCGGCTCCATTGCGCATAAAGTGTAATTTCTACTATGGACATCCATGCCAATTTTTTTATTATTCTATACATATGAGTGGCCTCCTTTACCCTCGTATTCGTCAGCTCACAGGTACGTAATGCAGATTTATGGGCATTGTCAGCCCGGCAGTTATTGCTATTTTCTACAAATTAAAAAGGTGTAAAGCCTTAATAATTCAATAAAGACTTTACACCTTAGTTTGTATGGTTATTAAGTTGTTACTCATTGATTTTGTCAAGTTCCGTAAGATTTACTCCTGAAATTTGCAAAAAAATTTTTAATTCAATATATCTGTCTTTCATTCTCTTATATGACTCCGATTCTTTTTCAGTAACTAACATATAATTTTGAAGTCTTGAAAATTCTTCAATAGATACTTTTATTATTTCTTTTTCAGTCATATACCATCACCGTCCTTTACCTGTGCCGTTTATATGCTAATTTGATTATAACAGATAAATGGATTTGATGTAAAGCCTTTATTCAATGCTCATGTACGGTAAAGAAGCCAGTAACCGAAAACAAGAGATAAACCGCCAGCACCACACTATTCCGACCCCAAGAAGCCAAAGACCAAAAGATAAGCACCGTGGAAATGTGTAATCTTAATTATTTGATTTTTTCAGATATACCATTGACATTAGATATACTGTGCAGCACGATATATGATAGGAGGTACAGTATATGAATATTGATGATTGGAAATCCCAAATCAAACGTGGGACACTTGATTTTTGTATTCTGTTAATGATAAGGCAGCGACCATCTTATGGATATGAAATTATCAGCACATTAGAAAAATATCCTATTTTAGCTGCAAAAGAGAATACAATTTATCCGCTACTCAGACGGCTAATGAAAGAAGAATATGTTTCGTCCTCATGGCAGGAAAGTGCCGAGGGTTTGCCGCCGAGAAAATATTATTCCATTACAGACAAAGGGCTTGAATATATTTCTGCTATGTCTCAAGAATGGAATAACTTGTTAAATGCAATCAATGAAATTAAAGGAGAATAAGACTATGGAAAAAATTTTAAATGACTATCTTGAAAAAATTGAAAAGTATCTGAAACCTTTGCCAATATCCGAACGTGTTGATATTGTGAAAGAAATCAAAAGTGAAATCCTTGAATTGCAAGGCGATGGAAAAACCGCAGAACAAATTACTGAACGGCTGGGCAATCCCAAAGAGTTGGCAAAAGCGTATCTGGGGGATTTGATTGCAAAAAGCAATTCTTTTAGTTGGAATAGAGTCCTTGCTATTTGCGCCTATTATAGTATTGCAAGTCTTTCCGGCTTGATTGTAATTCCAGTTCTTGCGATTTGCAGCCCTGTGTTCATCATTTGTGCAATAGCTACTCCTATTATGGGTTCTGTCAAATTGATTGATTCACTACTGAATTTAGGTATTCCCTATGCCAACTATATCGGTATTTCCGGGATTGAAAATCCGGTAGCTGTCTTTATCATCAGTATTGTCATGGGAGTAGTTCTGTATCTTATTGGGCGTGGGTGCTGGAAACTGTTAGTCTATTATATCAAAGGTGTCAGCAAAGCTAAACAGCATTTGGAAATCTAAGCAATATTGAATAGCAACTATAAACCATGCAACGCCCCATGTGGGAGAAAGGGGGAATTATTTATGCCTTGCACAGAAGCATATAGGGAACATATCATGTATACGTTCAACGGTTTTTGCAAGACCGTTATACGCTTTGCGGCACTCAACGCATGGCGTGACAGGAGCAGACGGCGGCAAAAAGAAATATCCCTTGAATACCTCACAGAAGAAAAGTTTTACCCTTTAGGCACAACAGACGAATATTTTGAAGCACCCTATGAAGAATACCCCATTACGATATGCGGTCAGACAGTTATCCTCACCAATGGGGAGCTTGCCGCCGCCCTGTTATCTCTGCCGGAGAAGAACCGGGAAATCATTTTCCTTTACTTTTTCGGGCATTACACACAGCAGGAAATCGGGGAAATGTACGGACGCTGCCGGAGTACGACCGGGTATCAAATCCGCAGGACGTTAAAACTCCTGCAAAGGAAAATGGAGGTGCTTTCACATGGGGAATCCGAACCTTTTGCCCTATGAAACGATTGTCCGGGCGACCAGCGGCGAGCCGGAAGCCGTGGACGAGGTTTTACGGCATTACAGCAAGCGAATCCGAATCGCCGCTATTGAAAACGGGCATATCGACAGAGATACCGAGGACAGTATAAAATCCCGGCTTGTTGCCGCATTGTTCAAGTTCCGTTTTGATGAACAGCCATACCACAAAACTGAATAACCGCCGCTACATAGAAACGGCACACCAAGACAGGAAATCAAGAAAAGGTTTCCTGTTTTTTTGCGTCCATTTTTGGCATTTTCAAAAATCGTCGGTATTATGCCGTGCAAAGGGGATAGAAAGAAATTCCCTCTCACGTTTGGCAAATCCGCAAGCTGTCCGTGGAGGGCGAGCGAGAAGAAATTTTCAAAAATTCCCACCTATTCGGGCTTGCGTGGTGTTGTAAGGAATGAGGGGGAATTTCTGCAAATCAACGTCCATTTTCCTTTTTGCTGGTTTGTAGGTATTAGCGAGAGAAATATCGCTGTTGTTTTGGCAAAATCCCCGCTTGCGGCACTAAAGGTATTGAGGGAAGCCAGCACAGAG
>OFFP01000528.1_pt1 | contig 31172 bp, 28 predicted proteins | sample 1521431 | NCBI WGS metagenome assembly OFFP01 (sample SAMEA3504104, study PRJEB24116) | mouse gut metagenome | biome: mouse gut; feature: mouse-associated habitat; material: faeces | place: Denmark | collected 2011
AAGAGACCCTGCACATTTGCTTATCGAAACTTTGTTCAGTTTTCAAAGATCTACTTAGTCGATCCATCTAACTGATACAATCAACATATTTATTATATCATATCTGATTTTTGTTGTCAATAATTTTTTAAATTATTTTTAACATCTCAATCAGACGACTTATTTATCTTATCAAAACCATTAATCAATGTCAATAAGAAAATAATTTTTTTGTTATGCTGTAACAAATCAGCTTAAATATAATATCATAATTTTCAAGATTATGTCAACATCTTTTTTGTATTATATTTTTAAGTAACTGCTCTGCATCAGCAACTTTTATAGTATACCAACATCTAGCAAGAAACGTCAATAACTTTTTTAGATTTTTTTGAATATATTCAAAATTTTTTGCCTGATCCTAAATCCTCTAGCACACTATCCAAAAACTATGACATAGTCTCTTGCTCAACGGCTGGACCAGCGACTTGTAGATAACAAAACCGCTACGATGCGTATGTTCATCGTAGCGGTTTTACCATTATCTATTTAGGTCTTATACTCTTTTACCTAAACTATTTCAATTCAGGTGCATCTGTTTCGTATAGGTTTTCAGTTGAATTGCCATTATTTTGCTGCAAGACACTCGTTGGTTTATCTTTTTGTGCCTGTTTGAGCTGTTTTAGGCCTTCTGAATACTTATAGTTATATTTAGTCTTATCAGTTGCCTTAAAGCCTTCAGGTGTGTAGAAACGCAACAGATCACCTGTGATGATCTTATCAGAAAGTGATAACTCTTCATCAACGTATTCTGTCTGCGCTTTAACTTGCGCCTTTTGTTCGGCCGTCAAACTATTTGTAACATCTTCACCTTTGTCATTATAGATCGTACTTCCGATCTTAGTAAATGTAGGTGAAACAAAGTCACCATTTCTAAAAGCAACTGTCTGGTTTCGATCCTTAGCTAACAAGTCGTTCCCTAATTGGATCGTATCCGTATTCTTGATCCCCAAAAGATCTAATAAGGTCGGCATAACGTCGATCTCACCACCATAAGTGTGATCTATCCCACCTTTGATGCCATTAACATGGATCATAAATGGAACCTTTTGGAATTGTGCTAGATCATAACTATCTACGCTCTTTTTACCAAGTAATTGTGCGATCGCCTTTTTATGGTTATTTGAAATACCGTAATGATCACCATAAACAACGATCATCGAATTATCATATAGACCTGCTTTTTTCAAATAACTGATAAATTCACCAAAAGCATCGTCTAAATACTTAGCAGTTTGAACATATCCATCAACAGTACTATCACCTGTGGTCGTCTTTTCGATCGTTTGATTTTGCTTATCTAGTTCGTATGGATAATGGTTTGTGACCGTGATCAATTTTGCATAGAACGGTTGCGGTAACTGTTCGATGTACTTGACTGACTGTTGTAAAAATAGCTTATCTTTCAAACCATAGCCAATACTATAGTTGGATTTATTCTTGTAGTAGTCTTCACTAAAGAAATATTGATATCCCCAAGATTTATAGGTATTATCGCGATTCCAAAAACTACCAACATCTCCGTGAAATGCCGCCGTTGTATAACCTTGTTGGTCCATAATAGCTGGCATTGCTTGGAAAGTATTATTGGTACCATAAGATGTCATAACTGACCCTGATGGTAGACCAAAGAGTGATGTTTCTAACATCGTTTCAGCATCAGAAGTCTTCCCTTGTCCTACTTGGTGGTAGAAATTATCAAAGGAGATCGTGCTTTGATCGCTATAAAATTGATTGATATTTGGCGTTACTTCCTTACCATTAACTTTATAGTTGATCATAAATTGTTGGAAACTTTCCAAATGGAAAACAAAAACATTCTTACCTTTTGCTTTACCATAGTATTCTGGATTGACCGTTGTTTTGTTTTTTTCCAAAAACTTCAAGACCTGATCCATATCACTACTACTTGCACTAGCTCTTGTAGCACTTTCCTTATGCGTTTGGTAAGCGTTATAAGCAGCATAGAAGTTAATACCTAAATATTTAACAATATAGTTATTGTCAAATGTACGTGTCAGCAGTTGTGGGCGATTCTTTTCGGCTAAACCTAGATTAGCTGCAAACAAAACACATGATAACAGTGTGACCCCGACCGGATAGCGGAATTTTACAGGGCGTGTATCGATTTTGATGACCTTAAATACCAATAGTAATGTCAAAATGATCACATCTACAAAGACCCATAAGTCACTGAGATGCAAGATCTCGCCAATACTTAACGATAAATTATTTGAAACTGATCCCGAAGACTTAATGATCCCCATTGATAGGAAATCAGAAAACTCCCGATAGTACAAAATATTAGCAAAAAGCCATAATGAGGCGATCAAATCGACGATCATCATGATCCAATAGGACTTCTTACCTCTAAAATAAAGGGCGATCCCTAAAAGTAATAAACCTGTTGGGAGCGGATTTAACAAGAGCAAGAAGCGTTGCATGCTGTCATTGATCCCTAAGCTAAACTTATTAACATAAACAGCATACGTTTTAATCCAAAGTAATACCAGAGTTAAAATAAAAAACCCTGTGCGCGTATTCAGCCCATCATGGACTTTCTTTAGCACTGAACGCATCTAATTGCCTCCAATAATAAGTAGTATTTAATTGTCTATGCGTCAAATTATAGTTTAATATCCTATGAAAAAGATAGTTATTCCACAAGATTTAAAAATATTTTAAAATTAGTCGTTTAGCAAGTCGTAGATCTCCATCGCTGCTAGATCGATATCATCAAAATCGAACTTTTGATGTGTTGCTAGTTCTTCTAATTCAAAAGTTTGTGTTGCTGGATCGTAGGTTACAAATCCTCTTTCTTGTCCTTCACGCTCAAAGCGACGTGATTGAACTTCATTTGTGTCTGCTTTCATCATCGCATCTAGTCTTTCGATAATTGCCACAAGTTGTGAATTTTCCATAGATATAAATCTCCTCTTCATTTAAATAGATCATGGACCTACTTTTGATATATCTTAGCAAATTATATACTAACACACCAAATATAATGAAACAATTCAAAAAAATTGAAGATTTTAAGATGACCTTCTCTTTAATCTTGTTTTGAACATTTATCTGGTTTGATCACCAAAGCTACCATACCACCAAACATCCCTAAATAGTAAGTAATGATCCGCCAAATTATCATCGCCAAGACCAGTTTACTTCCACTGTTAACAAAGGTCGAAAAAATCAGCGAAAAACTATATTCGGCCCCACCAGCACCCCCAGGGATCGGAAATAGTGAGATCACCATCACGATCAAAACGTGAAGCGTCATTACTGTCAATAATTCAGCATGCTCGACTCGTAAAGCTAACAAAATAAAAAATGGGATGATGTAATAGAAAAATAGTTGGATCAAAGTGATCAAACTAACTTTGAACAATAAGCGGTAGTTTGCCTTTAACTGTAAACTCTCCCGATAAAAGTTATCGATCTTCTCATTGAGTAACTTATCGTATTTTTCATAACGTTCTGGAGCTAACAAGCGTTTAAAAGGGCGCAAGCATAGATTAGTCATCTTTTTAGTAAAGTCATACCAATACATTATCAATAACAAACCTAAGATCACTGCCAAATGGATCAAAAAACCAAAGATCAACAGCAATCCCATAACATGCAATTTATCGGCGATCAAATGAAATCCTAAAAATAAGCAAACGATGAAATTTAAAACGATCATCGATTGATATACCACAAATTTCATCAATAAGATCGAAGTCGCCCGGCCAGCATCTACCCCGGATTGCAATAAGGCAAATAACTGTGCTGGTTGCCCACCTGAAGCAAACGGGGTGATCCCATTGAATAAAGCTTCGATCAAGGGGATCCGCAATGAATCCTTAAAAGAATAAGTTGGAAACTGTCTTTTTAGTAATTCCTTGACCACAAATCCCTCGCAAACGATCGACAATGCCATACATAAGACAGCCACTGCGATCCACCACCAATTAAGATGCATGATATCACCGACCAAGTCATGATATGAGATCCCTTGAACAGAATAAAAAAAGATCCCGACTCCGATCAATATCATTAGCAAGAGGGCTAATTTATTTTTCTTTGACATCACACTTTCCCCGCTTGTTTTTTATAGTAGTCCAACCAGATCAAGGCTAAGCGATCTTCTGAATAAAACTTTGCTGCTGCTTTAGCCCGCTCACGTAATTTGGCTAATACAGCTGGGTCTTTAGCTAACTTTTTGAGCTTTTTTTCCATCTCATCTATATCAGCACAACCAGCATAATAACCCGCGATAACGCCTTCGTAAAGTTCAAGTTCACGTAAAACAACGGGCGTCTCACAACTAAACGCTTCAAGCACACTCATCGGAAAAAGCTCATTATATGATGGTAACAAGAAAACATCAGCTAAGTTGTAGTACTCACACATCTCAGTCCGTTCAACGATCCCAGGGAAATGTAAATTTTCAGGTGGATCATCAACGACCTTTTTTAACTCGGCATAGCCGTCAGTGATCACTCCAAACGAAAAGCCTCCGACCCAAACGAATTCGAATTCAGGATTGCGCTTAGCTAACTCGATAAAATCAAAGACACCTTTTCTTTCCTGGATCTGCCCCACACCAACGATCAAAAATTTATCGGTAGGCAACTTTTTTTTCACCCGTAACTGCTTTTTTTCCTCACTAGCGATTGGATGAAATTCCTTTTTAGATACAAAATTAGGAATATAAGTTATCTTTTCACGAGCGATCCCATAAGCTTCTAGTTTTGGAATAAAAGTCGGATTAACAACGACCAAGGCATCCATCCGCTTATAAAAAGCGATCACATACCGATACAATACTTTACGTGCGATCCACGGTAACTTAAGACTTCCCTCCAGTGTTTCTGGTAAAAAGTGGACGTAACCCACTTTTTTCCCTCGACGTTTGGAAAAAGTCGAAAAGAAAAACTTTAAGTCGATCGTATGATAGTGACTGATATCAGCTGGGCTAAACTCATTGATCGTGATCGCCAACTGCTCAGGATAGTATTTTTCTAGCAACTTTATCAGTTCGGTGTATGCACTGCCCACCCCTTGGCCTTTGACCTTGGTTGCCGACGAATACATGTGAACATTTAACATCAGAAAACTCCTTTTAGCTGTGTTCTTTTGAGTAAGTGGTTTGATTCAACTCTAGATAGTGTTCCTTACTGCGTTCATAAAATTGTAAGATCTTTTCACCAAACTCATCAGCTGAGATCTCTTTTAACTTTTGTTGTAGCGGCTTAGGATCTTGATATTTGGCTGGTTTCGTCAAATATTCAACTACTAACTCAACAAATTCTTCTAAAGTCTCAAAATTTGCCCCGATCGCCCGATCACTTAAAAGTTCAGCCGTATATGGGCTTTTCGAGGAAACTACTTTAGTCCCTGCTGCCAATGCTTCGATATAAGTCAAGCCTTGTGACTCTGAGATCGACGTTGAAACAAAGAGATCAGCTGCATGATAAAATTCACTCACTTGAGTATTGTCAACTTCACCTGTAAAGATGATATCTTCGGTCAATCCGAGTTCTTTTACTTGCTCTTGCAATGACTCTTTAGCTGGACCATCCCCTACGATCAACAATTTGACCCCTGGAACTTTGGTTTTGATCGCCGGAAAACTAGCCACCATGCGATCGATATCTTTTTCAAAAGCCAAGCGACTCAATGTTAATAATAACGGCGCATTCTCAGCTATTCCGTAGTGTTTTCGAACGTTATTTTCATTAACGACTTTAAACCGTGTCAAATCAACTCCCGTCGGAATAACAGTGATCGGTTCTTTGACTCCATACCGAGTCAAAGTCTCTAAAACACGGGCACTTGGCGCCACGACCCCACTCATTTTTTCGCAAAATGAACAGGTCATCAAACGTACATGGGAGGGTTTCAATAATTTTCCTTTGGCCACATAATGTAAATAATCTTCATACATCGTATGGTAAGTATGAACACACGGGATCTTTAGCGCTTTAGCTACAAACTTCCCGATCAATCCCATTGAAAATTCAGTTTGCGTATGAACAATATCTAGATTTAATTCTTTAGCTACTTGATAAGACTGAAATAGCCCCCTAACAGCGATGCGTCTATCGGTAAAAGAAATAAACGGAATGCTAGCAAAGCGAAACACATTGCGCTCATAGACATTTTTCTCGACATCAGGATCGGTAGTCGTAAAAATATAGACCGTATGTCCTTTTTGTTCTAATTGTGAACGCAAAGTATCGATCGATGTCGCAACCCCGCTAACTTGCGGAAAATACGTATCTGTAAATATGCCGATATTCACAAGCACCTTTCCTCCTCAACTTTTTATCAGTTTTAATTATATGGTTTTAACTATTCCTTTGCAATGCTCTCACTGATACGAAGAGCAAAAAAATACCATTCTTAAATATTTTAACATTTTCCAACTGATTCTAGACAAAAAGAGACCAGAAATCTCTTTCCGGTCTCTTTTTAAGATAAGTTGATCGAATATTACTTCGTGTATTCAGCTACTAAAGCTTCAACTTCTTCAGTTGTTTCGCAATCTTCAACTGCTTTTTGAGCTAATTCTTGCATCTTAACTGAATCAAGTTTCTTCAACAAGCTACGTGTCTTCAAGATCGAAGTTGCACTCATTGAGAATTCATCTAGACCTAAACCAAGCAACAATGGCACAGCAACTTGATCGCCAGCCATTTCACCACACATACCAGTCCACTTACCTTCTTTATGTGAAGCATCAATGATGTTCTTGATCAAACGCAAGATAGATGGGTTATATGGTTGGTAAAGGTAAGATACACGTTCGTTACCACGATCAGCTGCCATAGAGTATTGGATCAAGTCATTGGTTCCGATACTAAAGAAATCTGCATACTTAGCTAACTTATCTGCGATCATTGCAGCAGCAGGGATCTCCATCATCATTCCGACTTCAATATCGTCAGAAACAGGGATACCTTCTTTAACTAACTTAGCTTTTTCTTCTTCAAAGATCGCCTTAGCATCTTTGAATTCCTTGACAGTAGCGATCATTGGGAACATGATAGCCAAGCGTCCATAGTGTGAAGCACGTAACAATGCACGCAATTGAGTACGGAAGATATCTTGACGATCTAATGAGATGCGGATCGCACGATAACCCAAGAATGGATTTTCTTCTTCTGGTAGTGGTAGATAAGGTAGATCCTTATCCCCACCAATATCCATTGTACGTACGACAACTTGTTTGCCATCCATACCTTCAACTGCTTCTTTGTAAGCTTTGAATTGTTCTTCTTCTGTTGGAAGCTCACTTGCATCCATGTATAAGAATTCAGAACGGAACAAGCCAACAGCTTCGGCCCCATTATCAACAGCACCCGTAACATCTTTAGGGGTACCGATATTAGCCCCTAAGATAACTTGTTTGCCGTTTTTTGAGACAGATCTAGCATCTTTTAATTGTTGCCACTCAGCTTTTTGAGCCTTGAAATCAGCAGCTTTTTGTTCATATTCAGCTAATTGATCAGCCGTTGGATCAATAACTGCATCCCCAGCAATACCATCGATAATGACCATATCGCCTTCTTTGATCTCAGTTGTTGCTGAGCCAGAGCCTACGACTGCAGGGATCTCAAGGGTTCTTGACATGATAGCAGAGTGCGATGTCCGACCACCGATATCAGTGATAAAGCCCTTAACAAAATTGCGGTCTAATTGCGCTGTATCAGATGGTGTCAAGTCATGTGCTACGATCACAACTTCTTCGTCGATCAAAGCTGGGTTAGGTAAAGTTACACCTAACAAATGACTCATGACACGCTTAGTTACGTCGCGAATATCGCCTGCACGTTCTTGCATGTAAGCATTGTCTGTCATGCCTTCAAACATGGAAATAAACATGTCTGTTACACTCTTCAACGCAGCTTCGGCATTAACTTTTTCATTTTTGATCTGATTTTCGATTTGACCAATCATTTCAGGGTCAGCCAAGATCGTTAAGTGCGCCTCAAAAACTTCAGCTTCTTCAGCCCCTAAGTTTTGGGCAGCTTTTTGCTTAATAGCTTCAAGCTCACTCTTGGAGGCTGCTACAGCATCATCTAAACGCTTGATCTCAGCTTCTGGATCAGAGATACTGGTTTCAGAAAATGAAAGGTCAGGTTGCACAAGCATGTAGGCTTTTGCGGCTGCAATTCCGTCACTAGCTGCGATACCCTTCAACATTTTCGTCATTATTCAGCAAGTCCTTCCTTTGTCATTGTTTCTGCGATAGCTGCGATAGCTTCTGCTTCATCAGCACCATCAGCAGAGATCACAACATCAGCGTTTTGACCTACACCTAATGACATAACACCCATGATAGATTTCAAGTTTACTGATTTACCTTGATATTCTAATGTAATATCTGAGTTAAATTTGCTTGCTGCTTGCACCAAAAGTGTAGCTGGGCGTGCGTGAATACCTGTTTCTGCAATTACGTGAAATTCTTTCTTTTCCATTGTGGATCATGCTCCTTTAAATATAAATAAGATTTGTGCAACAATTAGTAAACAAATTGATCACAACTGTAAAAGAATTCGTTTACATTAGCGGTTACACTAAGTGTTGCACCTGCTATAAAGAATAATACCATGAATTATTTATCAAGACAAGGTATCACTCTTAAACATTTTGATAATATGTCAAAAAAAATTTATTTATCATTTTTGTGATAATGATAGATAACTCCGCCACCACGTTTAGCTGTGCCGACCACATTTTTCCGATAATTATAATTTAGTAAAATCTTTTGAAAATCCATAAATTCAGCTGTTTCGATCTCGAATTCTGTTATCTCACCTGCATGCAAGCGATCTAATAATGTTTGATAATCCTTTTCCATCCTGCTACCCCCTCTCACACATTTTTAAATTATACCATTTCCAATTTTTTTGCTTGCACTTAAGATAAAAATTTGTATAATAAAGCTACAAAGGTCAAAGTTGGTCAAACTGATTTTGACATTAAATTTAACCGGAAAGGGCGTGAATAGCTATGTTATGCCAAAATTGTCAGCAAAACCATGCTACGCTACATTTAACAACAAACATCAACGGTCGCCAAACTTCGATCGACCTTTGTCCTAACTGCTATCGAGCTTTGAAAAATCAAAGTCAACTACCACCTTCCTTGGATGGTATCTTCCAAGATCCATTGGGTAGTGATCCATTCGCTGATTTCTTTAAAGAGATCAAACGCCAAAACCAACAGCGTCCCACACCAGCGCAAGGTCCCCAAACAAAAGGCGGAGATAATAGTGATAACGAAGGCATTTTAGATAAATATGGGCTTGATCTCACTGCCCAAGCCAAAGCGGGCCAGATCGACCCAGTTATCGGGCGTGACCGCGAGATAAAACGTGTAACTGAGATCTTGAATCGGCGCACTAAAAACAATCCTGTCCTTACTGGTGAAGCCGGAGTCGGGAAAACAGCAGTTGTCGAAGGTCTTGCTCAAAAGATCGTTGACGGCGATGTTCCACAAAAACTATTAAATAAAAAAGTTATCCGCCTAGACGTTGTTTCCTTAGTCCAAGGGACTGGGATCCGTGGTCAATTTGAGCAACGCATGCAGGAATTAATGGATGAATTGAAACAAAAACAAGATATCATCCTCTTTATCGATGAGATCCATGAGATCGTTGGGGCTGGAAACGCTGAGGGAGGCATGGATGCCGGCAACGTTTTAAAACCAGCTCTAGCTCGCGGTGAGTTCCAACTTGTCGGGGCTACTACTTTAAACGAATTTCGTACGATCGAAAAAGATGCGGCCTTAGCGCGGCGTTTACAACCCGTCCAAGTTGAAGAACCTTCTAAAGAAGAGGCTTTAGCGATCTTACACGGTTTGCGTGCTAAATATGAAAGCTACCACCAAGTCGCCTATACCGATGAAGCGCTTGAAAGTGCGATCCAACTTTCGACTCGCTACATTCAGGACCGCTATTTGCCGGATAAAGCGATCGATCTCTTAGATGAAGCCGGCTCGCGTAAGAATTTAGCTTTACAAGCTTTTGACCCAAGCGAAGTCAAAGCTAAGATAGCTCAAGCACAGACAAATAAAAAAGCTGCTTTAGACCAAGAAGATTATGAAAAAGCCGCCTTTTATCGCGATCAAGTCGCTAAACTAGAAGAACATTTAACAGCTAAACCTCAAGTCAAAAGCGAAGTTACCGCCCAAGATATGGAAAAGATCGTCGAGGAAATGACTTCTATCCCTGTCGGTGAACTCAAACAAAAAGAACAAGCACAATTACAAACTCTAGCCCAAACACTCAAGCAAAACGTTATCGGCCAAGACCGTGCTGTTGATAAAGTTGCCCGCTCGATCCGGCGCAATCGGATCGGCTTTAACAAGTCAGGTCGACCGATCGGTTCATTTCTTTTTGTTGGTCCTACAGGGGTCGGGAAAACTGAAGCAGCTAAACAACTTGCTTTAGAACTATTTGGAACGACCGAGGCCATGATCCGCTTTGATATGAGCGAATACATGGAAAAATTCTCTGTCTCTAAATTGATCGGTTCGCCTCCAGGTTACGTTGGATATGAAGAAGCGGGCCAGTTGACCGAACAAGTTCGGCGACATCCATATAGCTTGATCTTATTAGACGAGATCGAAAAAGCTCATCCCGATGTCATGCATATGTTCTTGCAGATCTTAGATGATGGGCGCTTGACTGATTCACAAGGCAAGACTGTCAGCTTTAAAGATACGATCATCATCATGACAAGTAACGCCGGTTCAGGTGATCCGATCGTCAACGTTGGCTTTGGCACGACCAAGAGCACCCCTAATTCTGTGGTCGATAAATTGACTAAATACTTCAAGCCAGAATTTTTGAACCGTTTTGATGATATTATCGAGTTCAATGCTTTGACTAAAGAAAATCTTGACCAGATCGTTTCGTTGATGCTCGAAAAAGTCGACCAAACGCTACAAGAAAACGGAATGTCACTTAAAGTTTCAACTAAGGCCCGCCAAAAACTAGTCGAATTAGGCTATGATCCTAAGATGGGCGCGCGTCCACTACGCCGGACGATCCAAGACCAGATCGAAGACAAAGTAACTGACTTTTACCTTGATCATCCCCAAGTTAAAAACTTTTACGCTGATCTAAGTGACGATACGATCGTGATCAGTGAAGCAAACGTTACTGAATAATTCAACAAACTGGGCGTTTTTTTACCAACTTCCCAGTTTTTTATTTTCAACATTTCTATTAGATAGTTTATAATAGTTATATAGAATTGGTAATTTGAAGCATGCATTTTACTTCAAACATTTTACTATATTTAGCAAAGGAGGAAATCAACATGCAACTGATCGATGTTACCAATAGTTACTCTCGCATGATCCAACATGAATTAGTTAAATCACCAGTTCATTTCATCAAAGTGTATACCCTAGGGAATTCAAAAGTCGTCTATAAGAAAAAGCATGCTTTTTCTGAGATCGTCATCTCAAACAAAATTCGTCAGATCACCCCTAAAGAAATTGAATTTGTTAAAACTAAGCTTTTAAAAGACCGTGCCGACGCTGCGACTGTTACTTCTCAAGGAAACTTAGTGGAAATAAATTTGGAGAACTAAGACCCAGAAACCTCGTAAGCTACCTTACGGGGTTTTTTATTATTAAGTACTAAAAAATTTAAGCTATCTAGTAATAATTTTGTGCAATCATTTTAGAGATACGTTATAATTGACGTGATACCGATACGAGGGAGGCGAGTTCAAGTTGGCACCGAAAAGACAAAAAAAGACAAAACATCCAAATAATAAAAAACACCGGTCGCGCTTTGCTAAGCGTTCTAAAATCGAAATAGCTCCAATCAAAGAAGCATTGCTCGAGGAACAACCAGAGATCGAGATCGAAAAAACTGCGCCAGCTCAGCAACCTATCGCCCCGGCGCCACCACTAAAAAAAGAAGCAGAGATCGTATTAGACCAAAAACAAGCGGTCACGACTAAAAATGAGCTCAAGAAAAAAGCCACTACACAGGATTCGACTGTCATCTTGCTCTTCCAAGATGAAGACAAGAAATTCTTAGCTTCACCGCAGATCATTTCGGGTAAGCGTCACGAACCGATCAAATTCAGATTCAAAGATTTTGAAGGTTATAATTTGATCCAAGTCGATGGCTTTACGAGTGATTTTGTCTTGCCTTACGCTGCGATCACTTTTACCTATCGTAAAAAAGATGCTGGTAATATTTGGATCTTTTGTCAAGATATCGATGATCGCCGTTTTTTACAAAAACCAACTTTTATTAAAGGAAAAGTCGGGGATGAGTTTTCTCTTTCATCACCTGCGATCCGCAACTACACTCTCTTACGGGCTCGTGGTTTGACACATGGGATATTTACTTATGATCAACAAGCTGTGACCTATTTTTATCGTCGGGATAGCTGGAAAGATGTTGATTATACCCCACACTATCTAAAATTCAAGCAGTCCCTACCTTGCTTAGATGCTCCTGATGGGCAAGTTACCGATGTGATCTTGGCTAAAAATACTATTTGGCAAACTTTTGAAACGATCATTACTACTAACGATCAACGTTGGTATTGCTTAGGCGGTAGCATTTGGATCAAATATGATGCCGAATTGATGACAATGTTGGATAAAAAACCAGCTGTGATCAGTGAGCATGATACCCTTGAGATCGATCTACCACACTCGATCGACCTTCGCCATAATGCAATGATCGACTTTATCCCCGATGGTGAACTTGTCTTATACGATAAACCGTTTGGGCAAAAAGTCGGACTGATCAAAAATGGACAGATCGTAACTTTGACAGGACGGATCAGAGTTGAAGGGATGCTTTGGTTTGAGGTCAATGGACTTGGTTGGACGATCCGCGAATACCTAAACTTGGACCCGTGATCATATATACTAAAAAGCTCAGAACTGACAGTTGAGACATAGATCTCTTAACTGTCAGTTCTGAGCTTTTGTTATTAACTAGCGCCTATCGATCACAGTTTTGCCGTTAATTTTACATCAGGATATTTATCTTTGAACCATCTTTCTGAAAATTCATTTTCAAACAGAAATAGTGGTGCACCCTGCCGATCTTTAACAAGTAAGTTTCTTGAACTCGACATCTTTTCATCTAATTGTTCTGGATCGATCCAACGCGCGATCTTATTGCCCATTGGTGTCATAACCACTTCAGAATTGTATTCATTTGCCATTCTAAATTGGAAAACTTCAAACTGCAATTGACCAACTGCACCTAAAATATAGTCACCGGTACTATAACTTTGATAAAGCTGAACTGCCCCTTCTTGCACTAATTGTTGGATCCCTTTGTGGAATGACTTTTGCTTCATCACGTTCTTAGCCGTAACACGTGCAAATAATTCTGGCGTAAATTGTGGTAATTTTTCAAATTCGATCGCTTTTTTACCCGTGTAGATCGTATCCCCGATCTGGAAATTTCCCGTGTCATACAATCCAATAATATCGCCAGCAACAGCAGTTTCAACTGTTTCACGTGTATCAGCCATAAATTGAGTCGAATTAGAAAGGCGGATCTTTTTACCTGTTCGGTTCAAAAAGACATCCATTCCACGGTCAAATTCACCCGAACAGATCCGGACAAAGGCGATCCGGTCACGGTGGTTAGGGTTCATATTAGCTTGGATCTTAAAAATAAAACCTGAGAAAGTTGGATTAGCCGGTTTTATCTCACCACCAGCTTGCGTCTTATGGGCTGTTGGGGCTGGTGCAAACTGGAGATAGGCATCTAAAAATGTTTTGACCCCAAAGTTCGTCAAAGCCGAGCCAAAGAAGACCGGTGTCAATTGACCATTTGCGATCTTTTCTTCGTCAAATTCATTACCTGCATCCTTGACCAATTCAACTTCTTCTAAAACTTGTTGATAGATACTATCTTCTTTTAACGGATCATCACCCTTGATCTCGCCATTTTCATCGAGTTCGAGGAATTTTTGACCATCAGCTTCCGAGCGGTAAAGTTCGATCCGATCATTATAGATATCATAGATCCCCTTGAGACCTTTCCCCATCCCGATCGGCCAATTCATCGCATAGGCATCGATCCCCAAAACTTCTTCAAGTTCGGCTGTCAATTCCAAAGGCTCACGGCCATCACGGTCTAATTTATTGATAAATGTAAAGATCGGGATCCCCCGCATTTTACAAATTTGGAAAAGTTTTTTAGTTTGCGGCTCGATCCCTTTAGCTGAGTCGATCACCATCACCGCTGAATCGACTGCCATCAATGTACGATACGTATCTTCGGAAAAGTCTTCATGCCCAGGGGTATCAAGGATATTAACGCGCTTGCCGGCATAGTCAAATTGCATGACCGAACTCGTAACTGAGATCCCACGTTTCTTTTCGATCTCCATCCAGTCAGATTTAGCAAAATTACCACTTTTTTTGGCTTTAACTGTCCCAGCTTGGCGAACGACGCCCCCAAACAAGAGCAATTGTTCTGTGATCGTTGTCTTACCCGCGTCAGGGTGAGAAATGATCGCAAAGGTCCGTCTTTTTTCAACGGCTTGTTTTAATTCATCTGTTTTCATACTTACCTCACAATTAAATTTTATATCAGCTTTTGGCTAACTTCTCTAAATGTCACATATTATCTTACTTTAAAAAAAGGTCGGTTTCAACACTTTAGTTAAGACCGACCTTTACTATATAATCAATTTTTTTGATCTTCTTTTGGATCCAATGCTCTAAGTTTACGCCACCCTGAAAGCTCAGGTGGGATCACTGCTAAAACTTTAGTGATCCGAGCATCATCAACGATCTCAACTGTTTTCAACACTAGACCATCATCTTTTGTAACAGTCAACACTTCATCGTCGTCCGGGATCTTACCTGTTTTAGCAATAATATAACCAGCAACGGTATCGATATCATCCATTTCAAGCTTAGTCCCAAATTCATCATTAAATTCTGTCAAAGTCATTTTCCCTTGAACGATAAATTCATTTTCAGCTACTTGCTCGATCAATCTATCTGGCTCATCAGATTCATCTTCGATCTCACCGACGATCTCTTCTAAAATATCTTCCAAAGTCGTCAAACCTACGACCCCACCATATTCGTCTAATAGGATAGCCATTTGGTTTTGTGTTTTTTGCATCTGCAAGAGCAGCTCATCGACTGGCATCGTTTCAGGGACAAAAAACGCTGGATGCATCACCTGCCGGATCGTCAGACGTTCAAAGCCATAACGGCGCGCACGCTTCAAAACATTTTTGATATGCACGATCCCGACGATATTATCTTTGTCTTCATGATAGACTGGGATCCGCGAATAGTCCATTTCTAAAATACTGTCGATATTACGATCATTATCATTTGTAATATCGATCATAAATGCATCGATTCGTGGTACCATAACTTCTCGTGCCGTCTTATCGTGTAAAGATAAGACACCATTTATCATCTCAAAGTCAGCCGTATCCAATTCACTTTCTTTACGTTGTCGTTGAATGTTTTCCACGATCGTTTCAAGAGACATCTCTGTTGGTCCAGCGATCTGCCCTTTTTGCTGAACTAACGTGACTACCTTAGTAAGTGGCCATAAGATCACATTTTCAAGTTTGAGTAACCACCCTAACTTTTGGCACAATAAACCACTATTTTCGACCGTCACTTTGCTAGCTAAGCCAAATTCTGATCCGATCAAGACCACGACTAAGACGATCAAGACCATGAGCTTCCAAGTACCACTGACGATCTGTGTGATACTAGCCATGGCTAAGAAACCAAATGCGATCTTGCTAAAATAGGCTGCGATCCAACCGTTAGCCCGATAATTTAGACTTTCTTTTTGCGCCTCCGTACTTTGACGTAATGCCTGCTCCCCAATTACATTTAAGCTAAATAAAACGACTGCGATCAATGCGCTCATTGCCCATAACAGGGGCTGTCCAGGATCTGATCCCATACATAAATCACCTTTTCTTAATTAATTTTATTTTGGTACATAAAGTGTTTCACCAGCTGTTAGATCGACACTTGAACCTAAATTATTCAACTCTTGAATTTTTTCGACTGTAGTTGCGTATTTTGCAGCTAATGACCCAAGCGTATCACCATCAGCCACATTGATCGTTTGCGCATCAGCTTGAGCCGAAGACAAACTAGCAGCACTTTCGCTACTTGCTTTAGCTGCGCTCTCACTACTTTCCTTAGCTGCACTTTCCGAACTAGCTACAGCTTGTTTACTTGCCTCTTCTTGCTTACGTTGACTTTCTTCTGCCGCTTTTTGAGCACTCTCACTGGCGGCTTTTTGGCTGGCTTCTTTAGCGCTTAACGCTTTAGTTTTACTTTGACTTAAAGAAGAAGCCTTTCTTTGTGAGTTGACCTTAGCGATACTTGCTGAATTTTCCTTAGCTTTCGTTGCATTAGAAGCTTGGGTCTTTTGATACCAAAAACCGCCCAAAAAGACAAGCGCTACTAGTGCTAATAAAGCAAGGATCACTTTAGAATCGACACGTTTAGCTGTTTTATTTGTCTGTGTAGTCTTTTCGCGTTGCACTGGATCATTACCGCGTTCAACAAAAAATTCTTTACGCATCCGTGGCTCATCTTTACGGGTATAACCATGCTTAAATTGTTCACTCTTGAACACTTCATAAACTTTATTGATATCAAAATTGACTTGTTCAGCTTGCTTTTCTGCTAAATAGTCATTTTTTTCAGGTAAAGTCAAATTAGCGACCCATTCACAAGCATATTCATACTGTCTGATCACTTCTGTTGTGGCTCCAAAATCTTGTAAGACACCAAATTGTAGCAGAGCCGTACGTTCACAGAGCGTCTCGATGATAACTGGACGCACTTCAGAAACGATAAACGTAACACCTGTATCCTTTAACTGTTGGATCTTTTGAACAGCTTTAAAGTAAAAGTTTCGGTCAACTGGCGATAAAACTTCATCTAAAATGACTAATTCTGGATCGATGAACAATACGATACTTAAAGCTAACCGCGCATACATCCCCGTTGAATACTCTTTAACGGGACGATACAATAATTCACCGACCTCAGAAAAATTGATGATCCCGTTCGTATAATGGTTACCCTTGAATTCATCAATGTCAGCTTGTGCGATCGCTTGGCGAATATTTTCAAGTCCGGTCTTTTCTGGATCTAAACTCGTACACGAAGCATAAGATCTTTTGGCCTTAGTCGTGATAAAGCCCGTTGTTTGTCTGTCTTTTTGTCCTAAGATCTTCATCAAGGCTGCTTTGCCTGAGCCGTTATCACCGATCACCCCGACTGCTTCACCGGCATTTACAGCCAGATCGATCCCGCGTAATTCCCAAAAGTTTTTCGTATCATGTTTTTCTTTTTTATCTAGGAGCAACGGCACGCTCTTAGTAATATATTTGATTTCTATTTTTGCCATACTCTCTCACCAATTACCTTATCAAATTAAGCTAGTTTCAATAGTACAAAATTGCCTTCCTAGCGTCAACTAGAAAGCTGATCGCATCCAAAATTTGCACTAAAACATGTGTTTCTACTATAATATTAAGGTTAGTTGCTATTTTACGCAACTCTGATCTAAAACTAATGTAGACGGTAGTAAACAAACTTAGGAAAGGAAAAACTGTATTTGACTAGATTCGATATAGTAGCTTTGCCAACTTGAAAAAATTCTATCGTAAATATCAAAACTTCTTTGCTTATACTTTCTTTGGGACCTTAGCTAGTGCTATCAATGTTGTCTTATTCCATATTTTGGAAAAAGATCTTGGTTTTAACTACTTGATAGCTAACTGCTTAGCTTATATCGTTGCGATCATTTTTACTTTCGTGACCAATAAACATTGGGTCTTTGCTTCTAAAAATACGCCCTTTAAACAGACCCTCCAAGAATTTGCTTCATTTTGTAATGTTCGGCTCTTCTCGTTTATCTTGGATATTGGGCTGATGTTTACCGGTGTGCAACTCTTAGCCCTCTATAAAGATCTCGCCAAAATACTCGATCAACTCATCTGTGGTATCTTGAATTACTTCTTTAGTAAGTGGTTCATCTTCAAAACGACCGCTAAGATCTTGCCCAAAGAAACTAGTGAAGAATAACTAAGCTATACTAAAAGATCCGCCCTGAATGTTAGAGCGGATCTTTTAAGTTTATTTACGTTTTCCGATAACTTCAGATTTACTATCGCGGGTCATCAAACTACCGATCTCTTCTTTGATATCAGCTTTATTGTACAATACATTGTAGATAGCTTCTGTGATCGGCATTTCAATGTGTTCTTCACGTGAAAGATCATAGGCTGCTTTAGCGGTATTGATCCCTTCAATGACCATGCCCATATCTTCAATAACTTCATCAAGTGGCTTACCTTGGCCAAGTTGATCACCACAGCGCCAGTTTCTAGAGTGCACTGATGTACATGTGACGATCAAGTCACCGACACCAGAAAGACCCATAAAGGTCAACGGACTAGCGCCATAAGCCATACCTAAACGTGCAACTTCGGCTAACCCACGTGTCATCAAAGCTGCTTTAGCATCATCACCATAACCTAAACCATGTAAGATACCAGCTCCGATCGCGATGACGTTCTTAAAAGCAGCCCCTGTTTCGACGCCAACTACATCGGTATTGGTATAGATCCGTAAGTAGTTATTAGTAAACATGTCTTGGACTTGCTTAGCGGCTTTTTCTTCTTCGCTAGCAGCTGTGATCAACGTGATATCATGCCGCGCTACTTCTTCGGCGTGACTAGGACCAGACAAGACGACAATGCTTGAGCAATACTGATCGGTCAATTCTTCGTGAATGATCTCTGAGATCCGTTTATGAGTCCCGATCTCTAGTCCCTTGCTGGCATGGATCACCATTGGACGCTGTTTTAATTTAGCTAAAACTTCTTTGACTTGTTTAGCCACCAAACGTGTTACTTTAGTTGGTACAACAAATAAAATTGCATCGGTATCAGTTAAAGCTTCTTCCAAGTCTGTCGTTGCCCGTAGTTTTTCTGAATACTTAAAGCCAGGCATATATTGTTCATTTGTATGCTTTTCATTAAGCTCTGCCGCCTGTTCGACAACGTTTGTGTAAAGTGTGACATCATGTCCATTTTCAATTAAAACGCTCGCAAGTGTACTACCCCACGAACCGGCACCTAATACTGCTATTTTTTTTGTCATAAAATATACATCCCTATTTATAAGATATTTTCAATACAATTTCAAAATACCACAAATCGTGGTCACTGGCAACTTAGACACTTAAGCATCCGTATCGCTATTTTGGAGTTTGATAATGTCGTAAACATAAGTCACAACGACCTTTGAGACCGCATAAAGTGGGATCGCCAAGATCATTCCTAAGAGTCCTGCAATGTTACCAGCCGCTAATAAGATCATGATGATCGTCAACGGATGGATATCTAATGTTTTACCGATCACGTTTGGATAAACTAGGTTACCATCGATCTGTTGGACGACCACACAGACAACGATCACTAAGATAACTTCTTTAAATGACATTGAAAGTGCGATAAAGATCGCGGGTACCAGTCCGATATAAGGTCCAAGATACGGAATGATGTTCGTGATCCCGGCAAACATTCCGATCAAAAGCGCATATGGGATCCCGACCAAGCCATAACCGATCGCTGAAAATGTTCCGACAAACAAACACTCGATCACTTGACCTGAAATGTATTTGGCGATCGTATCACTCATTTTTACCAATAGATCACCGATAACATCAGCTTGTTTATCAGGTAACATGCGTTTTATATTTGGCAAAAGTTTTGGTCCGTCTTTTAGCATATAAAAGAGTACGAAAGGAACCGTTACGATCGTCATTGTAATACTTGTCACCGCACCGATCATTGAACCCAAACTTGAGGTCAATGAGCCCATAAAGTTCTTCAAGATACCATTGACTGAGCCCTTGATATTATTGATGTATTCAGTCAGATCGATCTTATCGGCCCAATCTGGTCGTTTAGAATTCCGTGCTAGTTCAGTTAAGTATGCTTGAAGCTCACTTAAATACTTAGGTGTCCGTGCGACTAATTGTTCGACCTGGGTCGTTAATTTAGGGACTAAATAAGCAACTGCCAAACCGATCAAAGCAAAGAACAAGAGAAAGACGAGCGTCACTGCCCAAGTGCGCCCGATCTTAAACCTTTTATACTGGACTTTAGTAAGCAAATTGACCAAGGGATTCAGCGCATAAAATAAGAAACCTGCGATCAATACTGGCGCAAAGATCGTTGAAATGAATATCCCGATCGGTTCGAAAATGAAACCTATCTGGGTACAAACAAAGATCAACAATGCGACTAACAACAACTCAAGTGACCAATACATCAAACGATAACGTCTTTTTTTATTAAACATAATTTTTCCTTTCTGTTTCTTTTGGGCTTCCCCACCTTTGGATATAAAAAAAGGGACTGCGACTTCTATCACAGCCCCAAATGGTTATAAACAGGCAATTACTGCCGGCGCGACAATTCTAAATAGCGATTATACCAAATCTCGACATATTCTTTTGAGAACGGTCCCTTGCCGTGTTCGATCCAATCGACTAGTGTCTTAACATTATGCTTTAATATCAAATCTGTTTTAGCCGGATATTTCCATTTAGCACTGTGCTCAGCATACTCATCTACATCGAGCAAACGTTTTTCGCCATTAGGAAATACTTTTACATCCAGATCGTAATCTATATATTTGAGAGCTTCCTTATCTAAAACCATTGGTGAGGCTAGATTACAGTAGTAGGAGACCCCGTTATCACGAATCATCGCCACAATGTTAAACCAGTAGTGCTTATGGAAATAAACCAGAGCTGGTTCACGGGTGACCCAACGCCTTCCATCAGCTTCTGTAACTAAAGTGTGATCATTACATCCGATCAAAGCATTTTCACTTGTCTTAAGTACCATCGTATCGCGCCATGTCCGATGTAGGCTACCATCGTGTTTATAACTCTTGATCGTAATAAACTCGCCTTCTTTTGGCCCATTTGAATGACGCATATAACTTCCTGCTTTCTATAAACAAGGGTGTAGTTACACCAATATCATTTTAATTATACCAAAGATTACAGAAAATGCCTATGACAATATAACTGGGACCATAATTCTTTGAGCACTATTTTTACTAGACGCGTCTAACTAACTTAACGACTGCTTCAACCCGCGCTGTTTGCGGAAACATATCGACAGAGCGAATATATTCAACGCGATAGGCTTTGGTCAACGCAACTAGATCACGGGCCAAAGTCGAAGGATTACATGAAACATAGACAAACTTAGCTGGGCGATATTTTAAGATCGCCTTGATCAAAGCTTCATCTAAACCTGTGCGTGGGGGATCAACGACTAAGGCATCAAAGCTAAATCCTTCTTTGAGCCACTTTAAAATGACTGTCTCCGCTTTACCCGTCGTATAAATGGCATTGCGCCCAGCTTTTTTGGCATTTATTTTTGCATCAGCCACGGCTTCGGCCACGATATCCATTCCACGGATCTCTTTTGCCTCCTTACCCACATATAATCCGATCGTACCTACTCCACAATAAGCATCGACTAAAGTCTCGTTTGGTGATAGTTCTAAAGCTTTTTTGACCTCATCGTATAAGACCTTAGTTTGGAGTGGATTCATTTGGAAAAAGGCGCGCGCTGACAATTCAAAACTTACATCACCTAATCTTTCAGTGATACTTTCTTTTCCCATCAATAATTGCGTTTCTTCGCCCCAGATCAAAGATGTCTTCTGGGGATTGATATTTTGCATCACTGACACAACTTCAGGTAATAACTGCTTGATCTCAGTCAACATTTCATTTTTGCGGGGCAATTGCGCCGTTCGTGTTATGAAAACAAGCTGAACTTCTTTCGTTGCAAAGGATTCCCGGACAACTAAAGTTTTAACTGCTCCCTGATCCTTACGTTCATCGTAGATCGAAACTTGCCATTTTTCTAGTAACTTTCGGACCGTATTTATTACTTTCATCGTCAAGTCGCGCTGTGTCGCAAAAGTCGGTAGATCGACTAAAATATGGCTATTTTCTTTATATAAGCCGGCAATAACTTGCCCTGCTTTATTTTTACGCACCTGAAATTGAGCTTTATTGCGGTAGTGATAAGGATCAGCCATTCCCAAAGTCGGGCGTAGCTCATATTCTTTATACCCAGCTGGGCGATACTTAGCTAAAGCCTGTGCGATCACATCTTGTTTAAATTCCAATTGAGCTGGATAAGCTAAATGTTCAAGTTCGATCCCACCAACATCATATTTATCGACTGGTTGAACTCGAGCTGGACTTTCTTGTTTGATCTTTAACAAACGCGCCTTGGCATATTTTTCTTTAGCTTCTGTCACACTGGCTAAGACGACTTCGCCTGGTAAAGCTTTAGGAATAAAGACGATCTTTCGCTTATAATATCCGATACCTTCACCATTTATGCCTAAACGCTTGATCGTCACAACAATTTTTTGGTCTTTTTTCAATCTGACCTCAGAGGCCATTTTGGGCTTTACTCGTTTCACTCTAAAATTCCTTCCATTTTTTATCTTTGAAATTATAACACATTAAGCTAAGATAGTAGTAACATCATTAGAAAAGAGGAAAATTGATGGCTAAAAAAATCACTGCGATCGCGACGCAAAAAAAAGCCGGGCGTTTCAATATCTATTTAGACGGTAAATACGCCTTTTCGGTCAGCGAAGACGTTTTGATCAAATATCGTCTCGCTAAGGGCCTCGAACTTGATGAAGAAATGATCGAACACTTACAGCAAGCCGACCTGCTCTCTAAGGCCTACAATAAAGCTTTAGATCATCTCAGCTATCAATTACGGACTAAAAAAGAGATCAAGATCTATTTAACTAAACTTGAAGTTCCTGAAAATGATCAAAACCAGATCATTTCTAAATTAGTCGAATTAAATCTCTTAGATGACTTGGCTTATGCTAAAAGTTACGTCCGCACAGCGGCTAAGACAACTGATAAAGGACCATTTGTGATCGCTCAAAAGCTCAAACAAAAAGGCGTCGCTGAAGAATTTATCAATGAAGCTCTCATTGAATTTAGCCTTGAGCAACAAGTCCAGACTGCACTTAAGTTGGCCGAAAAATTTGTTGCCAAAAATAAAAAACTGGCCTTTCAAGCTTTGAAAAATAAACTCTATCAGCATCTTGTAACTAAAGGCTTTAGCAGCGAGACGATCAGTTTGGTCCTCGAAGAATTAGCCCTTAAAAAAGATGATACGCTTCAACTTGAGGCTCTCCGTGAACAAGGCGCTAAACTTTTACGCCGCTACCAACATTATCCCCAACCAGAATGTTTCTTCAAATTAAAGCAAGCACTTTACCGTAAAGGCTTTTCCTTGAGTGAGATCGAACGTTATCTAGCTGAGATCACCACAGAATAAACTAAATGCCAGCCGTTTTAGCAGCTGGCATTTAATTTATTTAGATCTATATTTCCAATTAAAAAAACGCTTGACTGAACTATCATTAAAGTGATCTAAGGTTCGTTTAGAACGGATCGTACCGTATTTGCGCTCTTCTAAAGTCGCATTAATAACTGCGCCGACCATGATCACCAAAGCACTATAGTTCATCCAAAATAGCAATACGATAAATGTCCCGATCGTTCCATAACTCAACACCGACCGAGCAAAGTAACGGACATAAAAACTAAAGCCTTGGGTCAAAAGCATCCAGCCTAGTGTCGAAAATAAAGCGCCGACCCAAAGATAGCGTAAATGGACCTTTGCATTGGGAACTAACAAGTACAATAAGCACATGATCAAAAAGATCCCTAAAAGTGTCGTTGGCCATTTTAATTGAGTAAAGGTCGTCAGCCAATCTAAGGGCAAGCTAAAGATCGGTATGAAGTATTCTAAAACTAGTTGCCCAAAACTATATACGACAAAAGCGATCACCAACAGCGCACCGATGAAGATCGTGATCAAAAATGATAAGATCCGCTGGGTGAAGATCCCTTGATCATTTCCAACTCCAAAGGCTTCATTGAAAGCTTTCTTTAAGGCATTTATTCCTCGGCTAGCTGCCCAAACGGAGATGATCCCACTGACTGAGGCGACTCCCCCTGAAGAACCATTGCTCAAAAAAGTTTCTAATAAGGGTTCGAGGGTGGTATAAACAGCTTTTGGAACTGCCATCTCTAAATAAGGCAAGATCTCACTAGCTTTGATATGCAATAATGGCAAAATATTTCCGATAAAAATGACCATCGGAAAAATCGCAACTAAAGTATAATAGGCGATCACGATCGCAGTATTACTGATATTAGCGCGTTTAAAATTTTTACTCGCAATTTTGTAGAAAGCATCCAACTCTTGTCTAACTGTCTTAAATTCCATTACATCCTCATTACTCTGTTTCGGCACTACGCGTTGACGTTTGTTGTTGATCTTTTATTGGGACTTTAAGCGTTTCTCCCGCAGCTACCCGTGAACTCTCAAGAGCATTTAACTCCATCAGTTCTTGGACCGTTGTATTGTATTTAGTTGCGATCGTCGAGAGATAGTCACCTTCCTGGACCGTATACGTGCCATACTTAGAACTTGAACGCTCACTTGCACTATTTGTCACAGTTGAACTTTGACTTGTGTTTGCTTTGACAGACGCTTTATCAGTCTTAGCTGATGCTTTTGGCACCTCTTTTGTTGAAGAACCATATTTTTTAGCAGCTAGGGCTCGTTGCTTGTCATATTCTACTTTTTGCAATCTTTCATTATCGCCAAAAGCACTAACTAATCTACTGTGGATCGTCTCGTTTTTCCATGCAACAATACATACCAATAATACAACTAACATAGTTGCCCCTATTTTCAACGCTAGACCACGTCGACTGTGTTTGCCGTGATGATGTTTACGTGTCATCTAAAATTCCTCCCCTCAGCTGAAATCAAAAAAGCTGGGATCGATCCCAGCTTTTTCGACTATTTAAGTGTCTTGCCTAATTCTTTGATATATTCTTTCAATTCAGCTTGCACTTCTGGGTGACGCAAACCAAATTGGATCGAAGTCTTAAGATAGCCAAACTTGTAACCAACATCGTAACGTTGACCCTTGAACTCATGTGCAAATACACGTTGGATCTTGTTCAAGCGGTCAATCGCATCAGTCAATTGGATCTCATTACCAGCGCCTGGTTCTTGTGTTTCAAGCATCGTAAAGACCTCTGGCGTCAATAGATAACGCCCAATGATCGCCAAATCAGATGGGGCTTTATCAACATCTGGTTTTTCAACGAATTGTTTAACATCATATAAGCCAGGTTTAGTTTCAGAAGTTGGATCGATGACACCATACTTATTAACTTCTTCATGTGGCACTTTCATTACAGCTAAAGTTGAAGCATGTGTTTCCTCGTAGCGATTCATCAATTGTTTTGTCAATGGTACTTTGTCTTCCATGATGTCATCACCAAGCATGACCACAAATGGTTCATTGCCCACAAAGTCTTTAGCCATTAAAACTGCATCACCCAAACCACGTGGGTGGGATTGGCGGATAAAGTACAAGTTGATATCAGTCGTTTGTTCGACCAGACGTAACAGATCCGTCTTACCTTTTTCTTTTAAGTTTTGTTCCAATTCAGGAACTGAATCGAAGTGGTCTTCGATCGGACGTTTACCTTTACCTGTTACGACCAAGATATCCTCGATCCCAGATTTTTTAGCTTCTTCAATGATATATTGAATCGTTGGTTTATCGATAATTGGCAGCATTTCTTTAGCCAAAGCCTTAGTTGCCGGCAAAAATCGTGTCCCTAAACCAGCGGCAGGAATAACTGCTTTTCTTACTTTCATTTTATTCTCCTCACAAAATAAGCTTTCCTTAGTGTATTTTACCAAACTTCTAGAAACTTATTTAGACAATTTACTATTTTTTTCTAAAAATTCTCAAAAAAGGTATAATTTAATCTCAACACGCGCCGATATAGTTAATAGCAGCGGACGGAAAGCAGCCGGCTCTTCCCGTCCCTGTCCAATCACATAACAATTCTATTGGGAGAAAAGGAGTTTCTCCCGCAAAACAACATGGAGGTTGATTTTTATGAGGATTCAACACAACATTATGGCTCTCAACTCTTACAGACAGTTGGGCGGCAACCAGAGCGCATTGGCAAAGAACCTTGAGAAACTGTCTTCCGGTTACAGAATTAACCGCGCGGGCGACGATGCGGCTGGCCTGGCTATTTCCGAAAAAATGAGAGCACAGATCAAAGGTCTGGAAGCGGCGCAGAAAAACGCAAACGACGGCATTTCCCTTGTACAGACAGGTGAAGGCGCGCTGACAGAAGTTCATTCCATGCTGAACAGAATGGTATATCTGGCTACACAGTCCGCAAACGGCACATACGACAACGAAACAGACCGTTACCAGCTGCAGAAAGAGCTGAACCAGCTGCGCGACGAAATCGACCGTATTGCTGACGGTACAAACTTCAACGGCATTAAGCTGCTGGACGGCAAGAGCCTTTCCGGTCAGCTTTCCAAGCTGCCCGTAGAATACCACACAACTTCAATGGTTGATGGCATTGAAGTGGAAGGCGGCGCAGGCAAAGGTACAAAAGGTACGTTTACACTTGACCTGCAGGGGCTCCACGGTACAGGCGATACCATCACTTTTGCAGGAACGGACATTTCGAACCAGGCAATCAACATTACGCTGACATATGGCAATACAACGGACAATCAAACATTTACAGGTGCTACACTGGAAGAACAGGCGGAGAGCATCAAAAACGCGCTGAAGATGAACGGCAACATTGCATCCGGTTTTGATGTATCCGTAGACGGCACAAAGGTTACGCTGACAGCATTGAAAGAAGGCACGGAGGATGTTGCGAAGCTGACGAGCATTAAGAGCACGGACAAAACTTGTACATTGGGTGCTGATACTGTAACTGATGGTGTAGCAGGAACGGTAATGTTCAGCGGCGGCTGGGATGGTCTGTTCTCCTCTGACGGCACCACGACTTCTGTTAATGGTGTCAATGTACAGGTTGGCGACAAGCTGACATTCAACCTGAAGGGCAATAACGGCGAGGATCTGTCTGCAACGATCGAAATCACTGCGGATATGCTTGGCACAGACGGCAAGGTATCCACATTGACTGCTAATGTTGCGGAAAAACTGATGAACGCAAAATTCGATGATGTTGCGGCTACTGGCATTGATGAAAGCAATCTGAAGGTTTCCGACCTGTTTACAGTAAATGCAAACAAAAACGGAACAGATGGAGCAATCAATGATGGTGCTTTCCAGTTGATAGCGAAAAATGGCGGCCTATGTGCAGCTACAAATATGCAGTTGAAGCGTGACGGCGTAACAATCAGCACAGTAGCTCCTCAGACAGCGGGAACACCAGGTGCGGCTACTACTGCAGTTGCAGAGAAACATGTGGTTGCAGCTGGTACAAATAACTTCAGTGCAGGCGATGAATTTAAGATCAGTGGCAAGCTGTCTGATGGTCAGGAATTCAGCGTCAGCCTGATTGCTGGCAAAGATTTTGAAATCGGTACTGGCGGGGCTAATGCCGCTGCTGATTATATTACTTCTATGAATAATATTGTGACGGCCCTGACTGGTGCGGACTCCAAGGTTAAAGTAGACGTAGACGGCAAGAAAGTTGATGCAAATAAGATTTTCGGTGCTGCTACAACAACTGCTGCTGCACATGACTTCAAGGTATCTGCTAATGCTGGTGCTCTGACAATCGAATCTACCAAGGCGGGTGCAGAAGGCGTGAAAGGCGTTGCAGGCGATATCGCATCCATCTCCCTGAAAACAGCACCTGCGGCTGAATCCAAATATACTTCGGAAGCAGCAGTAGCACAGCAGAGCGCAAGCACAACGATTACGATCGACAAGAACCTGTCTTATGGCACAGCAATCAAAGTGGGCGACAACACATATGAAATCGTCAGCGATGCCCGCAATGTAACCGACCGCCGGAACGTTGCAGTTGTGATTGACGATATTGCAAACGCATCCACATCTACGATTGCTCAGGCTTTGAAGGAAGCGATTGACAAAGAAGATGGTGCTGGCAGCACAGACCCGAAATATGATGTAACATCAGCAGGGAATTCTGTAACAATTAACACGGTTGCGAAGGGCAGCGATGTTGAGAAGATCAATGTTGATTTCCCTTATGGCGAAGAAAAAACAACAGCTACATTCCAGTTTGATCCGAATGCTGTTAAGGAAGGTTCTATTTTGAAATTTAATGGTCAGACATACCAGTTCGTAAAACAGGGCGACAAAGCAACAGAGGACGGTGCGATTGCGATTAACGTAGACAACTTCAAGACTGCTGACGCAAAGGCACTGGGCGAGGCTTTCAAGGCAGTTGTAAAGAATGGTGTAGCTGATGTAGCTGCGGATGGTACTGTAACTCTGAGCTCTCTGCCGAACGGCGATGGCGAGATTTCCAGACCTTCCGTTGTATTCGACAATAGCCTGACACTGCAGATTGGCGATACGGCTGACAGCTACAACCAGTTGACAGTACGTCTGAGAGATATGCATACAAGCGCGATGGGCATTGATGAAATCAGCATTGCTGACCCTACAAGCGCGCAGAATGCTATTGACACAATCAGATCCGCTATCAACTATGTATCTGACGTTCGCGGTGACCTGGGCGCAATCCAGAACAGACTGGAGCACACAATCAACAACCTCGGCGTACAGGCGGAGAATATCACTGCTGCGGAAAGCCGCATCAGAGATACAGACATGGCAGAGGAAATGATGGCATACACGAAGAACAATATTCTGGTTCAGGCGGCTCAGGCTATGCTTGCTCAGGCGAACCAGGTTCCTCAGGGCGTGCTTCAGCTTCTCCAGTAATTGCACAAAAAAGAATTTCAAATTCTTTGAGTCCATTTGGGCAGACCTTCGGGCCTGCCCTTTTTGCGCGGAAAAAGGCCGGACGCTTGCTTTCGTGCCGCTATTCTGGTATGATAGCGGACAGTGAGGTGTCAGATATGAAAATCGGAAATTTGGAACTGGAAAATAATGTTTTCCTCGCGCCGATGGCCGGAGTGACGGATTTGCCGTTCCGCCTGCTCTGCAAGGAAATGGGCTGCGGGCTGGTGTATTCCGAAATGGTGAGCGCGAAGGGGATTTTATACGAAAATAAAAATACAACGGAGCTGCTGCGCGTTGCGGCGGAGGAAAGGCCTGCGGCGGTGCAGCTTTTCGGCTCTGACCCGGAGATCCTGGGCGCGATGGCGCGGAAGATAGAGGGGTATCCGATTGATGTGATTGATGTAAATATGGGGTGTCCCGCGCCGAAAATCGTGAAAAACGGCGAGGGAAGCGCACTGACGAAAACGCCGGAGCTTGTGGGGAAAATCGTGCGGGCGCTGGCGGAGGCGCAGAAAAAGCCCGTTACCATAAAAATCCGCAAGGGCTTCGACGATGCGCACCTGAATGCTGCCGAAATCGCCCGGATTGCTGAGGCGAACGGCGCGGCGGCTGTGGCAGTGCATGGGCGAACAAGGGAACAGTATTACAGCGGAAAGGCGGACTGGGACTGTATCCGGGAGGTGAAGCGGGCGGTGAGTATTCCGGTCATTGGCAATGGGGACGTGTTTACGCCGCAGGACGCGAAACGGCTGCTGGACGAAACGGGCTGCGATGCGGTTATGGTGGGGCGCGGCGCACAGGGGAATCCGTGGATATTCCGGCGGATACTGCGGTATTTGCAGACGGGGGAGCTGCTGCCGGAACCCACCGCCGGGGAGCGCGTAGAAAAGGCGCTGCGGCACGCAAAGATGCTGGTGGAGTATAAGGGGGAATATATTGGGGTGCGCGAAATGCGCAAGCACATGGCATGGTACATGAAGGGGCTGCCGGGGGCGGCGGAGATGCGCGGGAAGCTGAATGCCGCAGCGGATTTGGCGGGTATGGAGCGGCTTTTGCGGGAGTATCTGGAGAGGCAAGCTGTAAGACCGTAAGACCGTGGGACGCTGTCCCACACCCTGCTTCTTTCTTTCAAAGAAAGAAACAAAGAAGATTGCGCGAAACTGCGTTTCGCGGCAAAATGTCAAAAGAACTATATTCAAACCGTGGAAGGGTTCGGGAAACGAAGCGTTTCCCCTGGCACCGCCTTCGGCGGCAGACCTTCGGTCTGGTTCGCAAAGCGAACTGCTTAGAACGAATCGCTTTATACCGACAGTCCCTCAAAAAAGGCTTCGTATAGCGGGCATAGCCCGCTGTTGCCGCAACCGCAGAGCTACTACACGGAAGGCGCAGCCTGAGCCTTTTTTGAAACGCAAGGCTTCAAATGCTATCATTTGAAGCCCTCGCCATTCTTATTCAGCAATTTCAACGGGATAGACAGAAACCTGTTTTTTATCTCTGCCCTTTCTCTCGTATTTCACGCGTCCGTCAACCAGGGCAAACAGCGTATCGTTGCCGCCTCTGCCAACGTTTGTGCCGGGGTGGATTTTTGTACCCCTCTGTGTATATAAAATGTTGCCAGCCAAAACATACTGACCATCTGCACGTTTCGCTCCAAGTCTTTTCGCATTGGAGTCACGGCCGTTTTTTGTGGAACCGCCGCCCTTATGGTGCGCGAAGAACTGAAGGTTCAATCTGAACATGCTTCACACCTCCTCAATCTTCAAAGTAATGTAGCTTCCATATTCCATTTCAATCCCTGCAAGCCCCAGCGCCAGCGTTTCCAAAAGGAGCTGTACATCTGCCGCCTCCATTCCCTCTATCGGGAACAGGACTTTGAGATATCCGCCGTTTTCCGCGTCAGCCTCGCATTGAAAGGGAACCTCTGTAAATTTCTCCACAGCGTTCACCGTATTAAACGCCAAAACCGATACCGCCGCGCAGACAATATCCGCCCCCCCGGGCGCATAGTCCGCATGGCCGGAAATCCGAAAGCCGCAGAGCCTGTCATTTTTTCGATAAAGCTTCGCCTGAATCATCGCAGATTAGAATGCCTTAATCTGCAGTTTTGTGAAAGGCTGTCTGTGGCCTTTTTTCTTGTGGAAGCCTTTTTTCGGTTTATATTTATAAACGACAACTTTCTTTTCCTTGCCGTCACCGATTACGGACGCTGTTACCGCCGCACCTTCCACATA
>OFFP01000548.1_pt1 | contig 30761 bp, 23 predicted proteins | sample 1521431 | NCBI WGS metagenome assembly OFFP01 (sample SAMEA3504104, study PRJEB24116) | mouse gut metagenome | biome: mouse gut; feature: mouse-associated habitat; material: faeces | place: Denmark | collected 2011
CCGGGGCAGGACATCCGGTTTATGTGGCCGGGGATCTGACCATGACCGGGGAAATGCTGAAGCCTCTGGGAAAAATGGAGCTGGAAGATCTGATTAGTGTATACAAAGAACAAATTATTTTACTCCGGGAGGCAGGGGTGGATCTGCTTGTGGTGGAGACCATGATGAGCCTGGCGGAGACCAGGGCGGCCCTGATTGCGGCCAAGGAGGTCTGCGACCTGCCGGTGATGGTCACCATGACTTTTGAACCGGACGGGAGGACTCTGTACGGGACGGATGCGGAAACGGCCGCCGTTGTCCTGGAAAGTCTCGGGGCGTCTGCCATAGGTGTCAATTGTTCCACCGGACCCGGGCAGATGCGCCGGATTGTGGCCGACATGGTTTCTTGTACTTCCGGTGTTCCCATTATTGCAAAACCCAACGCCGGACTGCCGTATTTGGATAAGGATGGGAAGAGCTGCTACAGCATGGCAGCGGAGGAATTTGCAGGGGAGATGAAACTTCTGGCGGAGGCAGGGGCCTCCATACTGGGAGGATGCTGCGGGACAGGCCCCGAATACATACAAAGACTTTGCGGGAGTATTGGAAAAGGTCCGGTACCTGACATCCGGGGAGGGAAAAATCCTGCCAGGATACTTGCCTCCGAGCGCCGGACAGTCACTTTCGGTCTGGAAGATGGGCTTCTGATTGTGGGGGAAAGAATTAATCCCACCGGAAAAAAGATGCTTCAGTCCCAGCTGAGGCAGGGCTGCTTTGACAAAGTGCTGCAGTTCGCCCGGGAGCAGGAGGAGTGCGGAGCCGGAATTCTGGATGTCAATATGGGAATGAGCGGAATCGATGAAAAGGAGATGATGCTGCGCGCCCTGGAAGAGATAGGCGGCGTGACGGATCTGCCCTTGTCGCTGGATTCCAGCCATGTGGATGTACTGGAGGCGGCGCTGCGGCATTATCCCGGCAGGGCGCTGGTGAATTCCGTCTCCATGGAGCAGGCAAAAATGGAGAAGCTTCTTCCCCTGGTAAAGAAATACGGCGCCATGTTTATTCTGCTCCCGCTCTCGGACGCCGGGCTTCCGGAAAATATTCAGGAGAAAATACAGATCATAGATAAGGTCCTGGAGCGGGCATATGCTTTGGGACTGAAAAAAGAAGATGTCATTGTGGACGGACTGGTGTCCACGGTGGGAGCCAATAAAAAAGCGGCCCTGGAGACATTGGAAACCATACGCTACTGCAGGGAAAGAGGACTTGCCACCATATGCGGGCTGTCCAATATTTCTTTCGGCATGCCCGAGCGGAGTTTTGTGAATACAGCGTTTCTGACCCTTGCCATCAGGGAAGGACTGACCATGGCCATTGCCAATCCTTCCCAGGAGCTTCTGATGGGTGCCGCCCTGGCCACGGACCTGCTTCTGGCCCGGGAGGAGGCGGATATCCGCTATATCGAATATGCCAGGACAGTGTCAGAGAGCAGGGAGAGAAAGCAGACGGGGGCCGGAAAAGGGATGACTGTGTCCGGACAAGGGGAAAACAGATGCAGGTCGGATCCCGGAACAAAGACGGATACTGTGAATGCTGTCCGGGAAGACAGACAGGCAGGCCCTGCGGGGACGGAAGACAGTCTGCGGGACGAAAGGAAAAAAACCTGCCGGAAGACGGGAGAACCTGATCAGGGAACAGATAAAACTGACCTGCCGGGGAAAGCGGATATCTGCCGGGAAACCCTGCGGAATTCGGTTTTGAGGGGAAATAAAAACGGAATTGCGTCACAGACCAGAGATGCCCTGGAGCAGGGGGAAAATCCTGCCGCCCTGCTGAATGAAGTATTGCTACCCGCCATCAATGAGGTGGGAGAGTTATTTGACAAAGGAAAATATTTTCTGCCCCAGCTGATTGCCAGCGCAAGGGCAATGGAAAATGCCATAGAAGTGCTGGAGCCCCTGCTGCTGAAAAACACGGACGGCACGGACTTGCCGGCGGTGGTCATTGCCACCGTGGAGGGGGACATCCACGATATCGGGAAAAACCTGGTTGCGCTGATGCTGAAAAATCACGGTTTCCGGGTGATTGACCTGGGCAAGGATGTGCCCAAAGAAGAGATTGTCAGGGCCGCAAAAGAGAATCATGCCCGGATTATAGCCCTTTCTGCCCTGATGACCACAACCATGCAGCGAATGAGGGAGGTTGTATCCTATGCCCGGGCAGAAAAGGTGGATGCCAAAATCATCATCGGCGGAGCGGTGATCACACAGGAATATGCCGATGAGATCGGTGCAGATGGCTATTCCGCGGATGCGGCGGATGCCGTCAGGCTGGCGCGGAGACTGTTATCTTCCGGCAGCTCATAAATGCAGCAGGGTAACAGCATGGAAAGTTTCGCCTGCGAAGGCCCGCTGACGGATTGAAATGCGGTTCCGTATACAGGGCCGTGAAACTTGTAGGAGGAAATCAGGGTTCCCGCGGCAGACAGATGCCAGGGGGCTACCGTATGAAATAGGAGGAAAAAGAAATGATCGGTGCAGATGCCATTATCAAATGTCTGGAGGCAGAAGGGGTTACCACCGTATTCGGGTATCCCGGCGTAGCAATTTGCCCTTTTTACAATAGTATACTGGAGTCAGATATCCGGACAATTTTGATCCGTACAGAGCAGAATGCTGCCCATGCCGCCAGCGGAGTATCCAGAATCACGGGAAAACCCGGCGTATGCGCAGTCACGTCAGGCCCGGGTGCCACCAATGTCATCACAGGAATAGCCACGGCTTTTGCAGACAGTGTTCCGCTGATCTGCATCACGGGCCAGGTAAACAGTGAGCTTCTGGGCAGTGATGTGTTTCAGGAGGCTGACATTACAGGGGCAGTGGAATCTTTTGTAAAATATAGTTATCTGGTCAAAAATGTAAACGATATTCCGCGTATTTTCAAGGAAGCCTTTCATATTGCCAACACGGGAAGGAAGGGACCGGTGCTGATTGACGTGCCCATAGACATTCAGAATGCCGCTATCAGCAAATTCAAATATCCGGAGGAGGTATCCCTGCGCACCTATAAGCCCACGGTCAAGGGTCATATTGTCCAGATCAAAAAGGTCATTAAGGAGCTGGAAAAGGCAAAGAGACCGCTGATCTGCGTGGGAGGGGGCGTTCTTTTAAGCGATGCCCAGGAAGAGCTGTGCCATTTCACGGAGATACATGGGATTCCCGTGGTATCCACCATGATGGGAATCGGAGCCATGCCCACGGCACACAGGCTTTATTACGGAATGGTGGGGAACAACGGGCAGCCCTTTGCCAACCGCGCCATGAATGAGTCGGATCTGCTGATTATGGTGGGAGCCAGGGTGGCGGACCGTGCCGTGAACCAGCCGGACTTGATCACAAAGGACAAGGTGCTGGTGCACATTGACGTGGATCCGGCGGAAATCGGCAAAAATGCGGGTCCTACCATTCCTCTGGTAGGGGATGCCAAACATATTTTCCAGGACTTTCTCAATGAAGATTTTTCTCGCGGCTATGGAGAGTGGATAGAAACACTGGATGAATACCGCCGCACCATGGCAAAAAAACGGAATCCCAGACCCGGGTATGTGGACCCGGCGGGACTGATAGAGCGGCTTACGGAAAAAATGCAGGACGATGCCGTCTATGTGGCGGATGTGGGACAGAACCAGATCTGGTCATGTACCTATGCGGGAGTGAGGAAAGGAAGGTTTCTGACCACCGGAGGCATGGGCACCATGGGTTATTCCATCCCTGCCGCTATGGGGGTCAAGGTGGCCGTTCCGGACAGGCAGGTGGTGGCAGTGTGCGGGGATGGCTCGTTTCAGATGTCCATGATGGAACTTGCAACCATGTGCCAGCACGATATTCCCGTGAAGATCGTGGTGCTGAAGAACAATTGCCTGGGAATGGTCCGCCAGTACCAGCATTTTACTTACAAAGACCAATATTCCGTCATCGATCTGGCGGGCAGCCCTGATCTGGAAAAATTATCCGCAGCATATGGGATTTCTTTCCTGCGTCTGACCGACATGGAAAAATGCGACGAAACCATTGACGCTTTCCTGAAAGAAGATGTGTCAATGGTGCTGGAATGTGTGATAGATCCCATGGATCTTGTGTAAGGACAGTTCGGACAGCCCCCATATGCCACAGACAATTATAACGGCAGATGCGGGACTGGAATAGTCCAGCTCAGAAATATTAAGAGCTATCGCGCAGCGATTTAATAAGTCCAGCTAAGAAAAGTGAAGAGCTATTGAAAAAATTTGTGCTGGACAGTAAAGTCGCAAAGACGCACGAGAGGAACTTTTATGAGTTGCCTTTCGAAATAAAAGTTTCTCTCATTATGGGTGTGTCGAAGCGACTTTACCCTTTAGAGCTATCGCGCAGCGATTTAAATTAGGAGGAAAAAGAATGAAGAAAAGGATTTATTCCGTATTGGTGGAAAACCGGTCCGGTGTGCTGTGCAAGGTTGCGGGACTGTTTTCAAGGCGGTGCTTTAATATTGACAGTGTGGCTGTGGGAGAGACGGATGACCGTACCGTATCCTGCATGACTATCGTCAGCAGCGGTGACGAGAGAACCATAGAGCAGATCGAAAAACAGCTGAATAAAAAAGTGGATGTGATCAAGGTTAAAACATTTACGGAACAGCAGTGCATTACCAGGGAGCTGATGCTGATCAAGATCAAATACAATAAAAACAACCGCCGTGAAATAATGGAATTGTGTGAGATCATGAAGGCGCAGATTGTAGATATGTCCAAACATTTTATGATGATACAGATCTGCGATGAGCCGGAACGTATCAAGCTTCTGATCAAAATGCTCCAGACAATCAGCATTGTGGAAGTAGCCAGGACCGGAACCCTGGCATTGTCCAAATGCAGTGAGAATGATGAAAGCAAATAGCGCGGGTATTGCAGATTTTCAGGTTCTGTGCTACGATAAACGTTGAAATCGCTTTGTTTTCAAAATAAATGTGCCGTGGACGATTCCAGCGTAAATATTTCCAGCGGCAGAACGGAGATTATGAATGAGTGAAGTGAAAAAAATTCCATATAAAATTTATCTGGAGGAAAATGAAATTCCCGCCAGCTGGTACAATCTTCGTGCAGACATGAAGAATAAGCCGGCGCCGCTTCTGAATCCGGGTACCCTGCAGCCCATGACTGCGGAAGAACTGAAGGGGGTTTTCTGCGATGAACTGGTTGCGCAGGAACTGGACGACACTACGGCTTATATTCCCATTCCGCAGGAAATCCAGGATTTTTATAAAATGTACCGGCCCTCGCCCCTGGTGCGGGCGTATTGTCTGGAGGAAAAACTGCAGACACCGGCAAAAATCTATTATAAGTTTGAGGGCAATAACACAAGCGGAAGCCATAAGCTGAATTCCGCCATTGCCCAGGCTTATTATGCCAAAAAGCAGGGGCTGAAGGGGGTTACAACGGAGACGGGAGCCGGGCAGTGGGGAACTGCGCTTTCTATGGCATGCGCATATTTCGGACTGGATTGCCTGGTCTATATGGTCAAGGTTTCCTATGAACAGAAACCTTTCCGCCGTGAAGTTATGAGGACCTACGGTGCTACGGTTACCCCTTCTCCCAGTGAAACCACCGAAATCGGAAGGAAAATCCTTGCAGAGCATCCGGGAACCACCGGAAGCCTGGGCTGCGCCATTTCAGAGGCCGTGGAAGCAGAGATGGCCAGAGAGGGCTACCGCTATGTATTGGGCAGCGTGCTGAACCAGGTAATGCTGCATCAGACCGTAATTGGACTGGAGACGAAGGCAGCCCTGGACAAGTACAACATTGTTCCGGATATTATCATCGGATGTGCCGGCGGCGGCTCCAACCTGGGCGGCCTGATTTCTCCTTTTGCCGGAGAAATGATCCGCGGGGAAAGAAATTATAAGATTCTTGCCGTGGAACCGGCTTCCTGTCCCAGCTTTACCAGAGGCGTGTTTGCATATGATTTCTGCGATACCGGCAAGGTATGCCCGCTGGCTAAGATGTATACGCTGGGCAGCGGCTTTATCCCTTCCGCAAACCATGCAGGCGGCCTGCGCTATCACGGCATGAGTCCCATCCTGTCCCAGCTTTACCATGACGGCATCATGGATGCTGTAAGCGTGGAGCAGACGGCAGTGTTTGAGGCAGCAACCCAGTTTGCAAAGGTGGAGGGAATCCTTCCCGCCCCTGAGAGCAGCCATGCCATCCGTGCAGCCATAGATGAAGCCCTGAAATGCAAAGAAACCGGGGAAGAGAAGACCATCGTATTCGGACTCACAGGAACCGGATACTTTGACATGGTTGCTTACGAGAAATTCAACAACGGAGAAATGGCTGATTATATTCCTTCGGAAGCGGAGCTGAAACAGGGATTCGACGGTATTCCCAGATTTCCCGGAAATGATTTTGTCCCGGTATAATCCGGCACTTATCGGCGAATATTTGTGAAGGGCGGCAAAGCATTCTGCCCGTGGTGATATGGAGGACGATATCATGGAAAAAGGTTACGATGAGGATTATATAATATGTATGGATGCTTCCGGAGATATTATCAGGGAAGCTGCCGAGGAAAACGGGATTGCATTTGTGCCCATGGAATATTCCCTGGGAGATGAGATGCGCACATCCCTGGGATGTGAGGAAGAGGCGCTGCTGAAGAAATTTTATGACGGACAGCGCGGCGGAGACTTAACCAGAACATCCCAGATATCGCCTTTTATGTATGAGGATTATTTTAAGGGCTTCCTGAAGGAAGGAAAATCCGTGCTGTATTTCTGCCTGTCAAGCGGTCTGTCTTCCACATATGAAAGTTCACTGCTCGCCGCGGAGCATCTTAAGGAACAGTATCCGGAGGCGGAGATTCTCCCGGTGGATACGCTGGCCGCTACAGGCGGCATCGGCATTTTGGCGGAACGTGCCGTGGAAAACAGGAAGCGCGGAATGTCTCTCAGAGAAAATTATGAGGACATGAAGGCTTTTGTTCCCCATCTGCGCCATTATTTTATGGTGCAGGATCTCATGTATCTGAAGCGGGGCGGGCGGGTGAGCGCTGCCACAGCCATTGTGGGATCGGCACTGAACATTAAACCCATGCTGAAAATTGATGAGGACGGGAAGCTGGTAACTGTGGACAAAAAGCGCGGCAATAAGGCTGCGATGGCATCCCTGTTTACCTTTTTTAAGGAGAATTACAATCCCAAGGTGTGCAATACCATATACATCTGTGACGCGGACACGCCGGAACTTGCAGACAGCCTGGTAGAAAAGGTGCGTGAAGCGGCGCCGGAAGTCATTGTAAGAAGGACCATGCTGTCGCCGATCATCGGCGCGCATACCGGGCCGGGAATGCTGTCCATGATACTGGCCTGTTAGGTTAATCCAGCGAAGAAAAGACTTTACGGACGGCATCGTAGCAGAAAATTTTTCTGCTGAGATTCTCGTCGGAACTGAAGGCATTGTTGACGTCGTTCAGGTGAATGCGTATCTGCCGGGGAGAGATGGTGCCGCAGCGGTGAATCATGCATTGATGGATGCTGATAAAGACCGCATAATAGCTTCCGCCCATAATCTCCGCAATCCGCTCCCTGACACCCGGGTAGAAGAGCGCTATGGCACCGTTAACCTGCTGTGTGGTGGTGAGCATGGGAACCTGCAGGGAATGGATTTTCACGGAATGCCCTGCCGTCATGAAAGCACCTTTGCCATATGGCGCCTTTTCTGCGTCCAGTGGATTGGCATACAGCCTGGGCGGCGCCATGGAACAGGTATTCTGCAGGGCATTTTCCCATACGGCATCCTCGTCCGTATTCCATTCCTGAAAAGTGGTTCTCTGGATTTTTGAAGTGTTGAGTCCCTGGCTGTCATTGGAAAAGACAATGTACAGGACCAGGGCAATGTCGCCGTACAGCCTGTAAATACAGTTTTTCAGTTCCATCTGGTGGTCTGTATAATTGAGTGGACGGATAATCAGATACTTTTTGACGGTTTTATATTTGTTGATAGAAGAGAAAATTTTATTTTCCGTGATCTTGGTTCCGGATTCCAACTGGGGCCGAATCAGCTTCCATACTGCGTTCCAGCCGTATTCCTCGAATTTCCGATACAGATAATCTGCGTCAAATCTGCACATGGACCAGATTTCGTTGCTGCATTTCTTTTTAATAACGAGGAAACTGCCGATTAAGATATCCGATTCCGATTTGTGATAATGCAGATTGGTGTTGTGAATGAAATCGAGAAGCTGCGAATCGCCCTGGGAGGTAAAACCGTCCCTGTAATACACTGCGCTGCCGGGACCAATGCCCCATTCTTTCTTTTCTGCCAGCCTTGCCAGCAATTCCTGCATAAATTTTTCCTTAGACATGCCGTTTTCCTTTCTTTGAACTTAAGAATTTGAGATTTACAGATATTCTGACTGCAAGTTCAGAACACATCCATTATAAGTTAAGTTAATGGTAAAAGCAAGTTAAATTTTCCTGTAATGTAATATTTTTGATATAATTATTCCTGTATTGCCATTGGCTGAAAATCGGAGTAAAATAAAATCGGATGCAGGGAAAGCAAGGAGCGGGACAAATGACGAAAATCCGGTGTATTGTGGAGAGAATTACATACCAGAATCCAGAAAACGGATACACTGTTCTGAAAGTGCGGGTGAAGGGGTACGACGACCTTGTCACTGTGGTGGGAAATCTGCTGGATGCAAATGTGGGATCCGTTCTCCTGATAGACGGGGAATGGAAGGTGGATTCCAGGTTTGGCCGTCAGTTTATGGCTCATAAGTGGGAGGAAACACTGCCGGCTACGGTATACGGGATGGAAAAATACCTGGGAAGCGGCCTGATCAAGGGGGTTGGTCCAAAATACGCCCAAAAGATCGTTCAGAAATTCGGCGCGGATACCTTTACTGTCATAGAGGAAAACATTGACCTTCTGATTGAAATCCCCGGTATCGGAAACAAGCGTATCCGGATGATATCAGAAAGCTGGGCGCGGCAGAAGGAAGTAAAGAACATCATGCTCTTTCTGCAGAACCAGGGGGTGAGTACCGCGTTTGCCGCCAGGATTTACAGGCAGTACGGAAATGAGAGCATTGCCGTCATGAAGGAAAATCCCTTCCGGCTGGCGGACGACATCTGGGGGATTGGTTTCAGGACAGCTGACAGCATTGCCCAGAAGCTTGGTTTCGGCAGAGAGACTTATGTCAGGCTGCGCAGCGGCATTATGTATACTTTAAGCGAACTGGCTGACGAAGGCAATGTATTCGCCCGGTGGGAACAGCTGACTCAGAAGGCGGCAGCCCTGCTGGAGGCGGAGGAGGGCCGCATCGTCATGACCATGGACCAGATGCTGAAGGATAAGGACCTGATCCGGGAGGAAGAGTCCGTTTACCTTCCGCCGTTTTATTTTGCGGAAGTGGGTACGGCACGAAAATTGAAAAGGCTGGCGTCGGAACCTGCGGGAGACAGGCTGTGGATACAGCTGTCAAAGGCAAGGCGGGAGTCCGGAAACGACCGGCTTTCCGTGGATGTGGGCAGGATTGAGAAGGCCGTGAATATGAAGTATGATGAAATTCAGGCTGACGCAATCAGGCAGGCGGCCATGGCAAAGGTAATGGTGCTGACCGGGGGACCCGGTACGGGCAAGACCACCACCACCCAGGGAATCATTGCAGCATACCGGATCTACGGCCTGAAAATACTCCTTGCCGCACCTACGGGAAGAGCTGCCAGACGTATGGCGGAAGCCACCGGGCTGGAGGCGAAGACCATCCACAGGCTTTTGGAATGCAAACCTTCCGAGGGCTATGGAAAAAACGAGGAAAACCCCCTGGAAGGAGATGTCCTGATCGTAGACGAGTGTTCCATGATCGATATTGTCATGATGAATGCCCTGCTGAAAGCCGTTCCTGCAAATATGCGGCTGATCCTGGTGGGGGATATTGATCAGCTGCCCTCTGTGGGAGCAGGGAATGTGCTTCGGGATATCATAGACTCAGGGCAGTTTCCGGTGGTCCGGTTAACCAGGATATTCCGACAGGCGCTTACAAGCCGCATCATTACCAACGCCCACCTGATCAATGCGGGAAAGATGCCGGATATCTCCAATGGGAAAGGGACTGACTTTTTCTTCCTCCAGCGGGAGGAGCCGGAGGATGCCGTGGCGGAAATTGTGAAGCTGGTGAAGGACAAGCTGCCGGGATACTATCGGCTGCCGTCAACCATGATACAGGTTCTGACGCCCATGCAGAGGGGTGTGGTGGGAGCCACCAACCTGAACTTGGTACTGCAGGAGGCAGTCAATCCCCGGGGAGAAGGGCTGCGCCGCAGCGGGTTTGTGTATCGGCCCGGTGACAAGGTGATGCAGATTAAGAATAATTATGAGAAGGAAACCTTTAACGGGGATATCGGCATAATAGAGTCTGCAGACCTGGCAGAGCGCACATTGGCGGTGAATTTTGATGAACGGAGAATCGTTTATGATGTGACGGAGCTGGATGAGCTTGTCCACGCCTATGCCACCACCATCCACAAGGCACAGGGGTCCGAATACCCCATAGTGGTAATGCCCGTGCTTATGAACCATTTTGTAATGCTGCAGAGGAATCTGATTTACACAGGCATTACCCGGGCCAGGAAGATACTGGTGATGGTGGGCACGAAAAAAGCCCTATCCTATGGGGTAAACAATGTGACCGTAACACAGCGCAATACGATGCTGGCACAGCGGCTGGACGGCGCGGCGCCCGGAAGCCTCCTGTGAAAAGCTTTCCGCGAATGCCTGTCGGATTCAGGGTGTATCACGCTCCGCCTTAAAGTGGGCGATAAGTGCTTCCACCTCCTGCAGGCACGCGCCGCATACCGTGCTTGCGCCGGTGGCTTCCTGCACCTCTTCCAATGTGCCGGCGCCTGCATCTACCGCTTTTTTAATCTGCCCGCAGGTAACGCTCATGCAATTGCATACTATTTTTTCCATATCCATAACTGATACCGTCCTTTCCCGGATAGGATATGCGGATAAACGGATTTTATACGGGCACATAAATGAAAATCCCGCCCCTGGACCGGCCCGCACGGCAGGGAAACGAACACGGATAGCAAAGCAGCAATATTTTCCGAAAAGGAGTACGGAAGTGTCTCCCGACAATTCCTGAGAGGACAAATGACGAAAAAACAACGTGTACTGGAAATCATTGAGAGATTGAAAAAGGAATATCCCGCAGCGGACTGCACCCTGGACTATGACCAGGCATGGAAGCTTCTGGTAAGCGTACGCCTGGCGGCCCAATGCACCGATGCCAGAGTGAATGTGGTGGTGGAAAAACTTTACGAAAAATTCCCGAACATAAATGCACTGGCGGAAGCCGAAGCGGATGAAATCGAGAAAATCGTTCATCCCTGCGGTCTGGGAAAGAGTAAGGCGAGGGATATCAATGCCTGTATGAAAATGCTCAGAGACGAATACGGCGGGAAGGTTCCGGATGACTTTGACAAGCTTCTGGCACTGCCGGGCGTGGGCAGGAAGAGCGCCAACCTGATTATGGGGGATGTGTTCGGGAAGCCTGCCATTGTGACGGATACCCACTGTATCCGCCTGGTGAACCGTATGGGGCTGGTAGACGGCGTGAAAGAGCCGGCAAAGGTGGAAAAGGCACTCTGGAAGCTTATTCCGCCTGCGGAGGGCAATGATTTCTGTCATCGCCTGGTAAACCATGGCCGGGAAGTCTGTACGGCGCGGACGAAGCCCTTCTGCCACAGGTGCTGTCTTGAGGATATCTGCAAAAAAGCAGGTGTGGAATAAAGGGGATATTCGGCGGAGATCCCCGTGGGAAATGGTATGAAATGCCATTCATGGCAGGCGATTGCGTCTTTTTTTTAAGTGCTGTGAATATAGATTTCTGTAGAATGAAAGCATGGGAGCAGATCAATGGAAATCTATGTAGTAAAACCGGGAGACAGCGTGGACAGCATTGCTCAGCAGCTGGATGCAAATGCGGAGCAGATTATTTTCGACAACCAGCTGGAATATCCTTATCCGCTTGCGGTGGGGCAGGCATTGCTGATCAACCGTTTTGTCAGAAATGCCTCCCGGGCAATTACCGTGAGCGGCTATGCCTACCCTTTCATAGACAGGGAGGTACTGGTTCAGACACTGCCGTACTTATCGGAACTTCGTGTATTTTCCTATGGTTTTACAATGGAAGGAGAACTGCTGCCGCCTTCCTACGGGGATGACAGCCGGATGATTGCACAGGCGCTTCAGTTCGGTACCCAACCCATACTGACGCTGACACCCTTCGGCGAGGACGGGAACTTCAATAATCAGCTCATCAATTCCGTCGTAAACAACACGGCGTACACAGAGCGGTTAATTCGGGAACTGCTGGAAACCATGGATGCAAAAGGTTACGAAGGGGTGGATATCGATTTTGAATACATTCTGGCACAGGACAGGGATGCCTTTTCTGCTTTTGTACGGCAGGTGGCGGAAGCCATGCGCGCCTCCGGATACCATACTTCCGTTGCGCTGGCGCCTAAGACAAGTGCCGGACAGGCAGGGCTGTTATATGAGGGAAAGGATTACCGGGCATTGGGGGAGGCTGCAGACCATGTACTGCTGATGACCTATGAGTGGGGCTATACGTACGGCCCGCCTATGGCAGTGGCACCCGTCAACCAGGTCCGCAGGGTGGTGGAGTATGCCCTGACGGAGATTCCTGCCGAAAAGGTGGACCTTGGAATCCCGAACTACGGATATGACTGGCCGCTTCCCTTTGAGCGGGGTGTCACAAAGGCAACTACCGTAGGCAATGTGGAGGCAGTGCGCATTGCCGTGGAGCAGGGGGCAGAGATTATGTTTGACAGTCTGGCGGAAAGCCCTTATTTTACCTACACCGCCAACGGAACAGCCCACGAGGTATGGTTCGAGGATGTGAGGAGCCTGCAGGCAAAGTTTCGGCTGATCCGGGAATATAACCTGCACGGCTGCGGGTACTGGCAGATCATGAAATGGTTCCGCGCCAACTGGCTTCTCCTGCACAACCAGTTCTATATCTTAAAATAAGTCCAGCGCAGCGATTTAAATTAGGGAGGAAGGGGAAGTGCATTCACCCTTCAGTGCCGTCGCCCTGCGGCTATCATTAGGAGGACTCAAGTATGAGAATGTACGATATTATAATGAAAAAAAGGAACGGAGGAGAACTTACACGGGAGGAAATCCGTTTTTTCATAGAAGGCTACACCGGGGGAGAGATTCCTGACTATCAGGTCTCTGCCCTGATGATGGCAATTTATTTTCAGAAAATGACGGAAGCGGAGACACTGGCACTCACCATGGCCATGGCGGACAGCGGAGACAGGCTGGATCTGACGGGAATTCATGGGATCAAGGTGGATAAGCACAGTACAGGCGGTGTAGGAGACAAAACTTCGCTTGCGCTGGCACCCATGGTGGCCGCCTGCGGCATTCCCGTGGCAAAGATGAGCGGAAGGGGCCTGGGGCATACCGGCGGGACCATAGACAAGCTGGAGAGCTTCCCCGGATTCACCACTTCGCTCACCACACAGCAGTTTATAGAAAATGTAAACCGTATCGGCATTGCCATTATGGGGCAGACTGCCGACCTGGCGCCTGCGGACAAGAAACTTTATGCCCTGCGGGACGTCACGGCCACCGTGGACAATATGTCCCTTATCGCCAGTTCCATTATGAGTAAAAAGCTGGCGGCCGGGGCTGACGCCATCGTACTGGATGTGAAGACCGGAAGCGGCGCATTTATGAAGGAAGAATCCGACGCCAGGGCATTGGCGGAGGAGATGGTGGGAATCGGTAAGAATGCAGGGCGGAAAACAATTGCCGTCATCTCAGACATGGACCAGCCCCTTGGCTATGCGGTGGGAAACGCGCTGGAGGTGAAGGAAGCCATCGAAACCCTGATGGGTCGCGGGCCTGCCGATTTTCTGGAACTGTGCCTGTCCCTGGGAAGCCAGATGCTCATAGCCGGCGGAAAGGCCCGCGGCGAAAGCGAAGCCAGACAGATGCTGGAGGCCGTGATTGCAGACGGCAGCGCCCTGGAAAAACTGGCGGAATTTGCGGAGGCGCAGGGGAGCTGCCGAGAAGCGGTATACCGTCCGGAACTGCTTCCGAAGGCACAGATTATCCGTCCGGTCTTGTCTCAGGCAAGCGGCTACGTGGACCATATCGTATGTGATGAGGTGGGTATCTGCTCTCTGCTTTTAGGCGGCGGCAGGGAGACCAAGGAGAGTGAGATTGACCTGTCCGTGGGGCTGGTATTGTGTAAAAAGGCAGGAGACTATGTGCGGGAGGGAGAGGCGCTGGCAATGCTCCACGCCAATGATGAGGGGCGGGCAGATGCTGCTGAAAAACGTTATCTGGCAGCCTGCCGCATTTCGGATGCCCCTCCCCGGAAGAACCCTTTCATCAAAGCGGTAATCGCATAGACGTTTCTTTTGGTTCTTAATAGCGAAAATGGTTTTATGCATATTTCCGCGTCTGCCGTAATAGAATGAATCATGAAGAAAAAGAATGCCCGCATACAGAGAAGTGAATTGAAAACGGAAGAGAGACGCCCCCCGGAAGGGGGACATTCCATGGAGAACCTGATAGAATCCTTGAAATTTCCCAAGGATATCTGCATGGGAGCAATGAAGGTGACCCTGACAGGCAATCGGGAAGCCTGGATTGAGAATTACCGTGGGATTCTGGAATACACCGAAAGCCTGATACTGCTCCAGGGCAAGACCTGCCAGGTCTGTTTTGAAGGTACCGGGCTTTCCGTGGATTACTATACCAATGAAGATATGAAAATCAGCGGCTGCATCAGCTGTGTCAGATATGGCTGAGCAGCCTTTCGTGCAGGAGTATAAATATGATTAAATTTCTGAAGTATATAAGAGGGTATCTGCGCATCCGCCTATGGGGTTTTTCACCGGAAAGGTTTATGAACCTGTGCAGCAACAGGGGAATCCTGCTGTGGGATATCGTCCGGGAAGGGGAATCCTATTACATGTGCATCAGCCTGGACGGTTTTCGGGAGCTGAAACCAATACTTAAGAAAACAGGGACAAGGGTAGCCATATTGGAGAGATATGGACTGCCCTTTTTGATTCCGCGCCTGCTGAAGCGCAAGATATTCATACTGGGGCTGCTCCTGACCTTTGTTTTCTGGATTGTCTCCACTTTTTACATATGGAATATTGAACTCACGGGAAACCAGCGGATAACGGATGATGTTTTTTACAGCTTTTTAAAGGAGAACCAGGTAACTGTGGGCATGCGCCGGGACGCGCTGGATATCGGCGGGCTGGAAAAGCAGATTCGAAGGCAATTTCCGGAAATCACATGGGCATCCGCAAGGCTGGACGGAACCAAACTGCAGATTGATATCAAGGAAAATGACGCTCCCATTGTGATTGAGAGGACTGAAACCACCTGTGGAACAGACCTGGTTGCGGATTATGACGGCACGGTGACGGCAATTATTGTGCGCAGCGGCGTCCCCCAGGTTTCCGTCGGTGACACGGTGGAGAAGGGGACGGTCCTGGTGGAGGGACGGATTCCCATTTTCAACGAAGACAAGACAGTACGGGAATATGAATATGTAGATGCGGACGCGGATATCCTGCTGGAGCATTCCACAAGCTTTTCCGAAAGCATTCCCCTGGACTACATAGAAAAAACGTATACGGGCAGGGAGAAGGAAAGCTATTATCTCAAGCTGGGAAGCCAGACCTGCAGGCTTCCGGAGGAGAGGCCCTTTCTGGTATATGACAGCCTCATGAAAGAGACCCGGCCGCTGGCGCTGGAAAAACTGGACATTCCCGTATTCTGGGGATCTGTAACCCATCGTGAATATCAGAATACGGAGCATTTTTACACCAAAGAGGAAGCGGAAACGCTTCTTAATCAAAAATTAATGGATTTTCTTACAGATTTAGAAGAAAAAGGGGTACAAATTATTGAAAAAAATGTTAGAATAAATAGGAATGACACATCATGGGTCATTGAGGGAGCCTTTCTGGTGCGGGAACCCGTCACCGGCCGAACGGAGACGGCAAGGATGGAAGAAGGTTTGGAAGCGGATTTCGAACCGTAGATTTCAGGAGAAGCGGATGAGTGATTTTACAATTAAACTGGATATGCCAACGGAGCATATGCAGAAAATATTCGGTATGCAGGATGCATATGTGAAGAAACTGGAACGGGATTTCGATGTGGCCGTCATAGACCGCAACGGATCCATTATGATTACCGGCAGAGAGGAGATGGTCAGAAAGGCGGAAAACGTTCTGAAAGAACTTGTACTCCTGTCCAGCCGGGGAAGTGACATAGAGGAGCAGAGTGTGGATTACGCGATAACATTGGGAATGGAAGAGAAAGAAGGCGCACTGGCACAGATAGATGCGGACTGTATCTGCCATACGGTAAACGGCAAGCCCGTCAAGCCCAAGACCCTGGGGCAGAAAGCGTATGTGGACGCTATCCGGGACAATATGCTGGTATTTGGCCTGGGTCCTGCGGGAACGGGGAAAACCTATCTAGCCATGGCGATGGCCATCAGTGCGTTTAAGAACGATGAGGTGGGCAGGATTATCCTCACCAGGCCTGCCATAGAGGCAGGAGAAAAGCTGGGCTTTCTGCCGGGAGACCTGCAGAGTAAGGTAGACCCTTATCTTCGGCCGCTGTACGATGCATTGTACCAGATCATGGGAGCCGAAAGTTTTGCCAAAAATATGGAAAAGGGGCTGATTGAGGTGGCGCCGCTGGCTTATATGAGGGGCCGTACGCTGGATAACGCCTATATCATTCTGGACGAGGCGCAGAATACCACGCCTGCCCAGATGAAAATGTTTCTGACCCGTATCGGGTTCGGATCCAAGGTGGTGGTGACAGGGGACAATTCCCAGAAGGATCTTCCCGCGGGCACGAAATCCGGACTGGACATAGCCGCGAAGGTACTGAAAGGAATTGACGATATTGCGTTTTGTACCCTTACCAGCAAGGACGTAGTGCGCCATCCGCTGGTTCAGAAAATCGTACAGGCTTACGAAACTTATGAAGCCCGTGAGGAACGCGGCAGGCAGCGTGAAAGAGAGCGGACAGGCCTCAGGGAGAGGCGTGTGAGAAAACCCTGATGCCCTGTATCGATATGTCCTGACGCGTGTTGCCAAGTGCATTCCCGCTGCCTGCCGCGCCAGGGCTGCCTGCCATGGAATACGGGACAGAACTCTTCGCAAAAGCGTATATGGAGGAACGATATGACATTTTATGTGGAAAATGAGACGGATGGGGAACTGCCTTTTCAGGCAGAGGATGTGGTGAAGCTGGTATGCGAAGCCGTGCTGGAAGCGGAGAACTGCCCTTATGAGGTACAGGTTAATGTAGTACTGACGGATAATGCGGGAATTCATGAGCTGAACCGTGAATACCGGGGAATAGACCGGGAAACAGATGTTCTGTCCTTTCCGAATGTGGACTTTTCAGAGGAAGGCGTCTTTGAAATCGACGAGGACAGAGAGGCGGATTATTTTGATCCGGATACGGGGGAACTGCTCCTGGGGGATATCATGGTATCTGTGGAAAAGGTATTCCAGCAGGCAGAAAGCTTCGGCCACAGTGTCGAAAGGGAGTTCGCATTCCTTGTGGCGCACAGCATGCTGCATTTGTGCGGATATGACCATATGGAAGATGAGGAGCGCCTGGTTATGGAGCGGAAGCAGGAAGCGATATTGCAGGGGTTGAATATTACAAGAGAACAGGGAACTGCCCTAAGATGATCCGTACCGGTAGTTTTGCGGCAGTTCCCTCTGAAAATTCGAGGGATGAAGATGAATCAGGCGGAGATAAAGAGAAGGCAGGCGGAAGAAGTTGCCAATATATTGGCTGTGATAACTGTATTTATATTGGGAAATCGAATTGCAGAGGGCGGAATTACGTATATATCTGCGGCGGTGTCCGCCTGTACACTGGCAGGGATTGCTGTCAGCGGAAGTCTGGCAGATGTGCTGGGAAAGCTGCTCCGCAGCCGCAGAAACAAGGGACAGTACAGGAATATACTGGAACTGAGAAGGAGCGCGCTGCTTTTCCACGGTGCCCTGGGACTGTTGGGCGCCTTGCTGCTGATACTGTTTGCGGGCGGCATTGCGGACGGTATTTTTCAGATCCCTTACAGTACTTTTATTATCATGATGCTGGCGCCCGTGGTATTGCTCAGGACAGTCACCAGCGTACTGCAGGGATATTTTCAGGGGGAAGCGGCGGAATTGCCGAGGGCGGTATCCGGTATCCTGCGGCAGTTTTTTCTGCTGGGCTTCGGGCTTTTATTTGGGGGCATGCTGGAAAGCTATGGTGAAAAGGTCAGCAGCCTGCTGAAGGAAAGCCGTTTTACCCCCATGTACGGCTGCATGGGGATTGCGCTGGCGGCAGGCCTTGCGGAAATCCTGATGATTCTGTTCCTGGCCATTCTGTTCAAAAGCAGCCGACGCAGTGAACGGAAGCTGAAACAGGACGGCATGTATGCCGGAGACTCTGCATGGGACTGCGTCCGGATTCTCTGCATCGGCAGATGGCCGCAGGTTCTGACGGAACTGCTGCTGTTCCTGCCGCTGCCGCTGGGCATGGTATTGTGGGGCAGGAGGGCAGCGCAGGCACCGGAAACGATTTCTCAATACGATGTCTACGGAGGGAAATACCTGGTCATATGCGGTGTGCTGCTGTTCCTGCTCTCTATTCCGGTACTGCCTGTTTTGGGAAGGGTGTTTACGCATTTCAGAAGGGATGAGGGGCGACTGGCCAGGACGGCGTTTCAGTCCGGGGTCCATGCCTGCCTGGTACACGGCATTTTCCTTTCGGTGTACATGGCTGTTATGGCAGCGCAGGCAGCAGCCCTCCTGGGAGGTGCGGACAGCGGGCTGCTGAAGCAGATGCTCCAGGGCGGTTCGGCCGTAATCGCTTTTGTGCCGCTTGCCGCCTTCTTTTTGCGGTTTCTGCAGGCCATGGGGAAAAAATATTTTCTTCTGGGAGCGGCGGGCATGGCAGATGTGGTTTTCATAATTACGTTTCTGCTTTTCTCAAAGCGGGAAATCCTGTCCCTGGTGTATGGCGGTGTGGCAGGTACCCTTGTTCTGTGCGTTATAGCGGGCGTGCTTTCCTTCCGCCTGCTCAGGATAGGGATGGACTGGCTGAATGTCCTGGCGGTACCTTTGGGCGCCGGAGGGATATCGGGACTGGTGTGCATGCTCTTAAACCGGCTCTTTGCAGGCCTGGGCGCACTTCCCGCAATGCTGCTGGCATTTTTGATATCGGGCATGCTCTACTGGATTTTGCTCCTGGTGCTTCGAAATATTAAGGAACAGGAGCTGGAAACCTTTCCGGGAGGACGGCTGCTTGCCGTACTCGGTCAGAGGATGCATTTATACTCGTAAATATATTGACGCTTACCTGAATAAACTGGGCAAAAAAGGCTGATACTGATTAATACAAAGAAGAAATGCCGTTATTGTGAACTATTGTGAACGCATGAACCCTAACATGAACGGCATGGGGGTCAGTATGAGATTATTGAAGAGTATCAGCTTATTTGTCCTGTATCCGCTGTGTATGCTGGGTCTTGGCTTCTATGCAGGCGTGGAGGCATCCCATTTTTTCTACCCGGAAGGGCAGGATAAAAAACAGGAATCTCTGTTTGAAGGGCTGCCTGTGGTGACGCCCGAACCGGAAGAAGCCATACAGGAACCGGTACCGGTTCCGGACGACAGACTTGACTACGGAGTTGTAATGGATGAGGAAACCGCCGGCGATGAGGACGCGGAGGAAGTCCTTTTTTCTGCGGAAACCCTCTGTGTCGATACGGAGTATGTGCTGGAGGAAACGGATGTGCTGTATCATACGGTAGTGGAAACCGTATGGCGGCTTCCGGATAAATATGTGGGAATGAACAGGGAGCAGTTCCTGCAGGCGATGGATGTGTATGAAGCGTTTCCCCCGCTGTCCGAGCTGGAGAGGGGGTTCGTAGGGCTGGAAGTGCTTTCCTTTTCCAGGGAACGCGTGGTGGTGCAGATGAACTACAAGTATGTTCAGCCCAGCAGCAGCTTTTACCTTGCGGCCTATGACAATAAGGTAATCGTTTACCTGGAGGACAAAAAAACGGTTTACATCGAAACCGGAATCCTTCTGGATTCCCTGCCGGGTGAGATACAGCAAAGCATCATGGAAATGATGTGGATAGAAAACGAAGAGAAACTCTACAATTTCCTGGAAAACTATTCCAGCTGAGGAAATTGGGAACGGAACAGGAGAATGACAATGGGATGTTCAGTGGGCGTTGTGGGAGCCGGAGCCGCTGGAATGACGGCGGCAATCACGGCGGCAAGGTGCGGGTCCACCGTGACGCTGCTGGAGGGAAATGACAGGCCGGGCAGAAAGCTATTATCCACCGGGAACGGAAAATGCAATCTAGGAAACAAAAAACTGGATATGGAAGAATACTATACCCAATCCCCTGATTTTCTGGAAAAATGCCTCGCACGGTTTGGCACAGAGGACACCGCAGCTTTCTTTCAGGAAATCGGATTGATGCTGAAGCAAAAGAAGGGCTGTCTCTATCCCATGTCGGAACAGGCATCCTCCGTGCTGGACGTACTTCGGTATGAGCTTGCCAGGCAGAACGTACGGATCGTGACGGAGTGCAAGGTAGACCGTATCGAAGTACCCGCGGGAACCGGCAGCCGTAAAGGGCGGGAATTGGGCAGGAAATTCCAGCAACCGCCGGGCAGCCGGATAAATGCCGGCATAAAGGTAACGGCTGCCGGGAAGGTGTATTGCTTCGACCGTGTCATCCTTGCCTGCGGCGGACAGGCCATGCCGAAGACGGGTTCAGACGGCAGCGGATATCGGCTGGCGGAGAAGCTGGGACACAGCTTGGTTCCGGTGGTGCCTGCGCTGGTGCAGCTGCGGTGTAAAGAGGACTATTTGAAGTCGGTAGCGGGCGTGAGGGCAGACGCCCTGGTGACGGTTATCACCGGAAGCGGAAAATCCATACGGGAGCGGGGGGAGCTGCAGCTGACGGATTACGGCATTTCGGGGATTCCCGTATTCCAGGTCAGCCGTGCGGTAAACTACATATTGCGGAAGGAACGGGATGTGGAAGTCCGGATAGATTTCCTGCCGGATATTCCGGCGGAAGCTCTGCGGCACTTTGCGGAGAAACGGGCATCCCTGCGGAAAGGCTGCACGGTGGAAGCATTTTTTACGGGAATCCTGAATAAGAAGCTGATGCTTCTCTTTATCCGGCTGGCAGGGCTGAAGGCCGCCGAAGATGCGGCGTCCGCGGACCCGAAAAAGATGCGCATGGTTTACAGCCTTTGCAGATGCTTTACGGTACACGTCATCGGCAGCAACACCTACGACAATGCCCAGGTATGCGCAGGAGGCGTACCCCTTGACGAAGTGACGGAACAGTTGGAATCCAGAAAAGCGCCCGGAATCTATTTTGCGGGCGAGATCCTGGATGTGGACGGAAAATGCGGCGGATACAACCTGCATTGGGCGTGGTGCAGCGGACACATTGCAGGCGCGGCGGCTGCCGAATAAGACGATAAAATGCATAAAAAGAGGTATTTATATGCTCAGAGTGAACCAGGTAAAAGTGAAGCCGGAGCATTCCGCTGCCGATTTGAAGAGAAGTACGGCCAGGGTCCTGAGGGTTCCTGAAGAGAATATTAAAACGTTAAAAATAATACGAAAATCCATTGATGCCAGAAAAAAGCCCCATGTGGAATACAGCTATTCGGTGGATGCGGACGTGAAAGAGGAAGAGAAAATCCGCCGCCGTTTTCGCGGAAAAGAAAACCTGGTATGCGATTCCGAGCAGAAAGCATATCGCTTTCCGGATCCGGGAATACGCATACAGAAAACCCCTGCCGTCATAGTGGGAACGGGACCGGCAGGCCTGTTCTGCGGTTATTTTCTGGCGCTGCACGGATATCACCCCATTCTTCTGGAACGCGGAAAATGCGTGGAGGAGCGCTGCAAGGATGTGGACGAATTCTGGGAGACAGGGAAGCTGAAATCCGAATCCAACGTACAGTTCGGAGAAGGCGGTGCGGGTACCTTCTCCGACGGCAAGCTGAATACGCTGGTAAAAGACAGGGACGGGCGGGGACGGGCCGTCCTGGAGACCTTTGTCAGATTCGGGGCAGAGGAGCGTATCTGCTACGAGGCCAAACCCCATATGGGGACTGATGTACTCTGCGGTGTGATAAAGCGGATGCGGGAGGAAATTATACGGCTGGGCGGCCAGGTCCGCTTCGAGAGCAGGGTGACGGATATCGAACTGGAATGCGGACAGGTGGCCGGTGTTGTCATTAACGGGGAAGAACGGCTGGCATGCGCGCAGCTGGTTCTGGCAATCGGCCACAGTGCCAGGGATACGTTTGCCATGCTGCAGGCCAGGCAGGTTCCCATGGAGGCGAAAGCCTTTGCCGTGGGGCTGCGGGTGGAGCATCCGCAGCCAATGATCAACGAAAGCCAGTACGGAATTCCTGATCCGGGCATCCTGGGGGCTGCTCCATACAAGGTGGCGGCAAAAGCGAAAAACGGAAGGGGTGTTTATTCCTTCTGCATGTGCCCCGGAGGGTATGTGGTAAATGCTTCCTCAGAACCCGGCCACACGGCGGTAAACGGTATGAGCTACAGAGCACGGGACGGTAAAAATGCAAACAGCGCTGTCATTGTGACGGTAACGCCCGGGGATTTTGGCGGTGAGAGCGACGCCCTGGCAGGAATTGCGTTTCAGAGACAGTTGGAGCGGCGCGCTTATGAGTCCGGCGAAGGCCGAATTCCGGTTCAGCGATACGAAGATTTCAAAAGCCGGGTGCTTGGCTGCGGACAGAATACAGTCCAATCGGATTCGACTTTTCAGCCGCAGTGTAAAGGGCAGTACCAATGGGCTGACTTATCGAAAATCCTTCCGGCAGAGTGCAATGCCGCCATTGTGGACGGAATGGAGGCCTTTGCCGCACAGATTAAGGGATTCAACAGTCCTGACGCCTGTCTGTCCGGAGTGGAAAGCCGTACCTCGTCTCCGGTGAGGATTCTGCGGGACGATTCGATGCAGTCGCAGCTTCGGGGACTGTACCCATGCGGGGAAGGCGCCGGCTATGCGGGCGGGATTATGTCCGCTGCCATGGACGGCATTCGGGTGGCGGAAAAGATTGCGGCGGAATTTCATCCCTGCCATACGGAAGGCGGAGGAGACAGGATATAAGGGCGGCATGAGAAAGCCGGGAAAGGCGCAGAATAATGATATTTGTAAAGGAAACGGATGCCCGGACAGAGGAGAATCAGCCACTTCTGCAGCACAGTGTCAGGAATGCCGACGGCACCCTGCTGGAGTATCTGACATTTCCGCTTCTGGAGAAGACGGGGATTGTGAGACACTTGTTCAGCACGCGCCTGGGCGGTGTCAGCAAAGGCATGTATGCTTCCATGAACCTGGGATTTACCAGAGGCGACAGCGAAGAGGCTGTTATGGAAAACCATAAACGCATTGCCGATATTTTAGGCTGTGATATAGGGGATATGACGGCATCCCACCAGACCCACACCACCAATATCCGCAGAATAACCGGTGCGGACAGAGGAAAGGGAATTACCCGTGAAAGAGATTACACGGATGTGGACGGGCTGATAACTGAGGAACCGGGGATTGTCCTTGTGACATATTATGCAGACTGCGTGCCCCTTTATTTCGTGGACCCTGTCCGCAGGGCAATCGGGCTGGCCCATTCCGGATGGCGGGGAACGGCTGAGAAAATGGGGGCGTGTATGGTGAAAGCCATGCATGACGCTTTTGGAAGCCGTCCGGAGGCGCTTTATGCCGCTATCGCCCCGTCCATCTGCCGGGACTGCTACGAGGTCAGCGAGGACGTGGCGGCGCGCTTTACGGATTTGGGAGATGATATTGTCCTTCCGGGGAAAGCACCCGGCAAATATCAGCTGGATCTGTGGCTTGCCAATAAAAGGATATTGGAACAGGCAGGCATCCCGGGGCAGCAGATTGCCGTAACGGACCTGTGTACCTGCCATAACAGCGCTTACCTTTTTTCACACAGGGCAAGCGGCGGAAAGAGAGGAAACTGCGGCGCATTTCTGATGCTGGAGCCGCAGGCGAACCGGAATACGGAAGTTCGTGCCGGCGACGGCGGATGAATTTCCCTGGTTTTAATGAACACAGCAATCTACAGGAACGGAGCGGAAAGATGGCAAATATACTTGTATGTGATGATGACAGAGAAATCGTTGACGCAATTGAAATCTATCTGAAACAGGACGGTTACCGTATTTTTAAGGCATATGACGGGGAACAGGCCATGGATATTATGAAAAAGGAAGAAATCCATCTGCTGATTATGGATATTATGATGCCGAAGCTGGACGGTATCCGGGCAACGCTGAAAATCAGGGAATACAGCAGTATCCCCATTATCATGCTGTCCGCTAAATCAGAGGACACAGACAAAATCCTGGGGTTGAATATCGGCGCGGACGATTACATTACCAAACCCTTTAACCCGCTGGAGCTGGCAGCCAGGGTAAAATCCAATCTCCGCCGCTATACTTTACTGGGAAGCCTGAGTCCGGAGAGCAAGGCCATCTATCAGACCGGCGGACTGGTCATCAATGACGATACCAAGCAGGTTACCGTGGACGGAGAAGCGGTGAAAATGACGCCTATAGAATATAATATCCTGCTGCTGCTGATGAAAAACCAGGGCAGGGTATTTTCCATCGACCAGATTTATGAGAGCATTTGGAATGAGGACGCCATCGGCGCAGACAACACGGTTGCGGTACATATCCGTCATATCCGTGAGAAGATAGAAATCAATCCCCGGGAACCCAGATACCTGAAGGTAGTTTGGGGCGTGGGCTATAAAATAGACAGACAATAGGAAGAGAATATTCCGTATGAAAAAGTCAACATTCAAAAGGCTGTGCCTGGAACTGGTCCAGCACCTCCTTGCGGCAGGTATGCTGCTGGCTGTGGCAGGTTTGCTGCTGAATTCCCATGTGGCGGTAAATTCCATAGACGGCACACAGGTTTATAAAATTTTCCCCGCGGATATGGGTGTGGCATTTGAGGACTCCGAAATATACCATGACCTGTTTCGAAACGCGGTTTCCGACATCACCCGGCTGGTGGCAATCAAGAGGCAGCTGGAGACGGACGGTGTCTTTGACCCTTCAAAGGAAATCGATATCACGGCCTGCGCCCAGGAAATCGGTGGGAACCCAAACTGCAGGGTGACCGCCATCTATGAGCTGGACAGCCTGATCAAATGGGGAAAATACGGAGTGGAATACACCAACCGTTTCCTGAGCATGTCGGATTTTGTCAACTATTTCGGCAATTGTATTTATCCCGAAAATTTTAAGCTGGACGAGTACGGCCAGCTGTGTTTTGATGACTTTTACCGGGTGGAGGATCCCGGCAGCATTCTTGTGGGACAGGAAGATGGGGAAACGGAAGACGGGAACCATCCAACGGATAGCATGGACGAACCCCAATCCCCTTCCGGCAAATCCGCGGAAGAAATCCGTCTGCTCTCTGAAAAACTGGAAGCCTGTACCCAGGAACAGCTGGAGGACCTTGTCTTTTCCCATGTTATGGCCAAACAGCTGAAGGACCTGGATGTTTCCAGGGAAGATGACGGAAGCCTTGTGGTGTATGTTCCCATGATAAACTGCCGTTACGATATGGCAAACGGGGAACGGCAGCTGACGGCCTGCGCCGATAACTGGGTAGACTATATACTGCTTCAGGAAAATACGGATATGGTCATTCAGGACATTACATCCAATTACCAGCGCTACCAGGTCTGCAATGACGCATACAAAGAGGAAAACACCAATGTAAAATACATGGTGCGCACAATGACGGACAGCGGCATGTCCACATACACCAACCGAAAGGACCTGGAAAAGGCAGACGACGATTATGTCACGGAGACATTTAACGAATACAGATGGTATCTGATATACTATCCGGACAGCCTTGTATTTATGGGAAATACCATACTGAGCGAGGAAGAAATTGACGGTTATATCAATGAGTACGGTTATGCTTATCCCGACACCACCCATATCTGGATGGGGGTGGATGCCAATTATCCCGTTACAGGGGACTCCTTTCAGTCCGCCAATGAACTTTACCAGAAGATCGTACCCAATATAAACCGGATTCTGGGATGTATTGTTCTTCTGGGCGCCGCATGGGTGGCAATCGGTATTTATCTGACTGTCACTGCAGGAACGGCTGTCAGTGAAAAGGGGGAGCGGATTCTGTACCTCAACCGCTTTGACCGGATCTGGACCGAAGCCGCCCTTGCGGTAACCGCCGTGCTGGCCTGGGGGGGACTGTATGGATATCGGATCCTCCGGGATATCACCGGGACTGCCGGCACCGCTTCTGAGCTGCTGGGAATACAGCTCACAAAGCTGTACCAGTACGGATTGTTTGCCCTCTATGGGCTGTATGTCAGCATTGCGGTCCAGCTGATCTGGTACAGCCTGGTCCGGCGCACCAAAGCCGGCAACCTGTGGCAGGACAGCTTCCTTTCCCATTTTTGCAGAGGGCTTGACAATTCCGTCAAATTTGTATTCCGCCACAGAAATTCGGTGGTCAGTGCCTTGCTTCCCTACAATGCGTTCCTGTTCTCCAATCTGGCGGGAATTGTGGCCGTTTATGTTTTGCGGGAGGAACGCCTTCCCATGCTGCTGATCGTTGCGGCTTTGATTGCACTGGACAGCCTTGCCGGCGTTTTTATTTTCAGAAACAGGGCCGAGCAGATAGAAATTGTGGAAGGAATCCGTAAAATTCGGGACGGGGAAGTGGAGTTTAAGCTGGATACGGACATGCTTCACGGCTCCAGCAGGGAGCTGGCTGACGCGGTGAACAATATCGGCGAAGGCATCAAAAAGGCAGTGAGTACCAGCATGAAAGATGAACAGATGAAAACGGACCTGATTACCAATGTGTCCCATGATATTAAGACCCCGCTTACCTCCATCATCAATTATGTGGATTTGCTGAAGCGCTTGCATATAGAAGAAGAGCCTGCAAAAGGCTACATCAAAATCCTGGACGGAAAAACACAGCGGCTGAAGCAGCTCACAGACGACCTGGTAGAGGCCTCCAAGATATCCTCCGGCAATATTGAGCTGGAGAGGGAAAAGCTGAACCTGACCGAACTCCTCAATCAGGGAATCGGAGAATTTTCCGAAAGAATGGAGGAATGCAGGCTGCAGGTGGTATTTGACAGGATGGATACACCGGCTTTCATCTATGCGGACAGCCGCAGAATGTGGCGGGTAGTGGAGAATTTATTCAACAATGTCTGTAAATATGCCATGGAAGGCACGCGGATCTATATTGATTTGTCCAGACAGCAGGAACGGATAGAAGTATCGGTGAAAAATATATCCAGGCAGCAGATGAATATACGTTCCGATGAACTCACGGAGCGCTTTATCCGGGGAGATTCCTCCAGGACCACGGAAGGAAGCGGATTGGGGCTGTATATAGCCAAAAGCCTGGTGCAGGTTCAGGGAGGAAGCTTTGAGATCTTCCTGGACGGAGATCTGTTTAAAACCGTATTTTCTTTTGCGGAATACCGTGCTTCTGAAGAGAAGGCACCGGAGGCACAGGCCGGAGAATGAAGCCGTAAAATGCGGAAGGCAGTTTCCACGGGGAGGCGGGAGAAGCATATGACAGCCTGACGGTGTGTTTCAGACATGAAAGAAAAGACAGCGGGGGACGGCGCATGGGCTGAAGTGTTTCGGCCATGGGGAGAAAGGAAAACAGGATGGAGAGACGGAAAAAGGCGCACATCATCAGCAGCGTGGTTTCGGGGAGTATCGCGGAAGAACTGGAGATCGAGGCAGGGGACAGGATACTCTCCATTGACGGAAACGAAATTGAAGATATATTTGACTACCAGTTTCTGATACAGGATACTTATATCGAGGTTCTGGTGGAAAAAGCTGACGGAGAGCAGTGGCTGCTGGAAGTGGAGAAGGATTTTGACGAGGACCTGGGAATTGCATTTGAAAACGGACTCATGGATGAGTACCGCAGCTGCAGGAACAAATGCATTTTCTGTTTTATCGATCAGATGCCTCCGGGAATGCGGGAAACGCTTTATTTTAAGGACGACGATTCCAGGCTTTCTTTCCTGCAGGGAAATTATGTGACCCTGACAAATATGTCTGAGCATGACATAGACAGAATCTGCAGGTATCATCTCTCCCCTATCAATATCTCCTTTCAGACCATGAATCCCCGGCTGCGATGCATGATGCTGAACAACCGGTTTGCGGGGGACGCCCTGAAGAAGGTGGATGTGCTGTACGGGGCAGGGATACACATGAATGGGCAGATTGTACTCTGCAAGGGGATAAACGACGGCGCGGAGCTGGAATACAGCATCCGGCAGCTGATGAAATATATTCCGGTGCTGGAGAGCGTCTCCGTGGTGCCGGTGGGGCTGACCAGGTTTCGGGAAGGGCTGTATCCGCTGGAACCCTTCGGCCGTGAGGAGGCAGCCGCCGTGATTGACATGATAGAAGGGTTTCAGCGGACGTGCCGCGGGGCGTATGGGATCCATTTTATCCACGCCAGTGATGAATGGTACCTTCTGGCGGGCAAGGAGTTGCCTGAGGAGGCGCGCTACGACGGATATCCGCAGCTTGAAAACGGTGTGGGGATGCTGAGACTCCTGCTCAATGAGTTTGAGGAGAGCATGGAAGAACGGTTAAAAGCCCCTTTGCCGGATAGTTCCCCCAGGGAGGAACTGTCCATCGCCACAGGGAAGCTTCCGTTTCCCTATATTCAGCAGATGGCGGAACGCATGATGAAGGCTTATCCGGGGCTGAACATCCATGTATACCCCATAACCAATCATTTTTTCGGGGAACGGATTACGGTATCCGGCCTGCTCACCGGACAGGACCTGCTGGCCCAACTTAGGGAAAAGACGCTGGGCAGCCGGCTTCTTCTTCCGGAAAACATTCTGCGTAGCGGAGAAGACGTATTTTTGGACGATATGCGGGTGGGAGAATTGGAAAAGGCTTTACAAGTGCCGATTAATATTGTAAAATCAAGCGGAAACGACTTTGTGAAAACGATTCTTGGAGAGCGGCTTCCGTTTTAAAGCCGCCGTACAGCGATGAACCATAGGAGGTACTTTATGGCAAAAAAGACCGGAAAACCGATTGTGGCGGTGGTGGGAAGGCCGAATGTTGGCAAATCCACCCTGTTTAATGTTCTGGCGGGGCAGCGCATATCCATTGTCCAGGATACCCCGGGAATTACCAGAGACAGGATATATACGGATGTCACTTGGCTGAACCAGACCTTCACCTTGATTGATACAGGCGGAATCGAGCCGGACAGCAAGGATATCATTCTGTCCCAGATGAGGGCACAGGCACAGATTGCCATAGACACAGCGGATGTTATTTTGTTTCTGGTGGATGTAAAGGACGGCCTGGTGGATTCGGACGCCAAGGTGGCGGACATGCTGCGCCGTTCCCACAAGCCTGTAGTACTTGTGGTCAATAAGGTGGACAGCTTTGAAAAATATATGGCGGATGTATACGAATTCTATAACCTGGGAATCGGGGAACCCCATCCCATTTCCGCAGCCAACAGGCTTGGACTGGGTGATATGCTGGAGGAGGTTATTTCCCATTTCGACAACGCGGTCAGTGAGGAAGAGGCAGACGAGCGTCCCAGGGTGGCAATCGTGGGAAAACCCAATGTGGGAAAATCTTCCCTGATCAACAGGCTCCTGGGGGAAGAACGCCTCATTGTATCGGACATTGCCGGAACTACCCGGGATGCCGTAGATACGGAAATCGTCCACAACGGCAAGGAATATATATTCATAGATACAGCCGGGCTGCGCCGGAAAAATAAAATCAAGGAAGCCCTGGAGCATTATATGATTGTGCGTGCCGTCAGTGCGGTGGAGCGGGCGGATATCGTGGTATTGGTCATTGACGCGGTGGAAGGCGTCAGCGAGCAGGATGCCAAGATTGCGGGCATTGCCCATGAGCGCGGTAAGGCGGTCATCATAGCCGTAAATAAATGGGACGCGGTGGAAAAAGATGACAAAACAATCTATGAAGTAACCGATAGAGTCCGAGGTGTCCTGTCCTACATGCCATATGCGGAGATTGTGTTCATATCTGCGCTGACAGGGCAGCGGCTTCCAAAGCTGTTCAACATAATAGATATGGTCAGCGAGAACCATGCCATGCGGGTTGCTACCGGCGTGCTGAACGAGATCATGGCAGAAGCGGTGGCAATGCAGCAGCCTCCATCGGATAAGGGAAAGCGCCTGAGGCTTTATTACATCACACAGGTGGCAGTGAAACCGCCTACTTTTGTTATCTTTGTCAATGATAAAGAGCTGATGCATTTTTCCTATACCAGGTATATCGAGAACCAGATTCGGGAGACCTTCGGGTTCAGGGGAACGCCGCTGCGTTTTATTATCAGGGAACGCAATGAATGACGGCAGAGAAATACATTTATGGGAAAAAACACTCAGATGAAAACGTGTCCATTTGAAAGGGAGCTATGACAAATGATGGAAAGGATACTTTGTTTGGCAATTGGTTATGTATGCGGGCTTCTGCAGACCGGATATCTGGTCGGCAGGCT
>OFFP01000555.1_pt1 | contig 30645 bp, 25 predicted proteins | sample 1521431 | NCBI WGS metagenome assembly OFFP01 (sample SAMEA3504104, study PRJEB24116) | mouse gut metagenome | biome: mouse gut; feature: mouse-associated habitat; material: faeces | place: Denmark | collected 2011
TCATATTCTATATCCTCCCCTCATTTCAATATGCATAATTCACAACAAAAAAAGGGCTTGACTGGTAATGATGCATATCACTAGACTCTATATTAATATATATAGACAAAAAAATAAAGAGGAAATCTCACTTTTTTGTTGATTTCCTCATAATTTAAGATTTTCTTTTGATTTTCAGAACATATGCATAGTGACGAAAAGTCAATTGCGTTTTCTCTTCTCTATTTCTTTTTTAAAGATAAACTTCTCTATAAATTGTGTGATCTTGCCTGGATTCAGCCCCGTCTTCCCGTCCTGGATATATTCTTTCCCGAGCCCTAGCCAGACGCGCGCATCCAGAAGGCTTCTGTTCCTGACAATAAACTCCTCCTGCAAAGGCGACTTAAGCGCCGCAAGGATACAGTCCACCTCGCCGCCGTTAATATCATTCACAAGCATATCGTCCGCCTGATCCTGCGCCGATACCTTCGCAAGGCCTATCACCTGCAGTCCGTAGTAATAATGTTGGAGATAATCAAAAAACTTCTGCCCCTCTTCTTCCGACTCCACTAGTAAATAGATCCTCTTGTGGTTCTTGTGCAGATATCTCATAAACATCTTAAGGAACACACGTCCTTCAATCTCCTGCAGGCACTTCCGGTCCGTAATGTCCGCCGCCTCCAATATCGTCTTATCTCCCGCCAGGATCAGATCAAATCCGCACATATCTTCCTTAAGCTTATGCATATCTTCCATCTGCATAAGCCCCGCCACCGTCGCCATCTCTACTATGTTCACCGGTTCTGTTCCCATGTATCCCACGGTCTTTTTCATTGCTTCTTTTGCCGAGCAATTATCTATATCGATATCCATAATGCTAATCTTACTGTCCATATCCTCACCTGTAAACGATTATTACCAGTTTTTCGATTATAGCAAATGGATCTGTCCTTTTCAACCTTTATCAATAAATGTTCACAGTAATTAATATTAATTAATACTAATTAATATTTGTAATATTTCTGTTACTTTTCCAGCGCCTTTTTCTTCTTTGTCATGAGTCCTCCGATCCTGCCGGTTTCTTTTGAAGAAAGGGATCTCCATCCTTCCTCCATCACTCTGTCAAGCAAACCTAATTCTTCGGCAATCTCGTACTTTAACTTCTCCTCCTGTGTCAGTTCTTCCAGTCTGATCGGCTTATTTTTCTTCGCTGCCATGGATATTCCCCTTTCATCTCTAAGAATCTATTCTTTACTTTAACAAGTATTGACAGAGACGAAGGGGAATATACAACAAACATACTCTAATATCCCGAAACCTCATCCGGGATGATGATCGCCGCTACGATGTACGCAAATATTCCGGTGCCGGTAAAGGCAAAGATCGCTAACACCAGCCTGATCAATGTGGGGTCTATGTTAAAATACTCTGCAACTCCTCCGCATACTCCGCAGATCATGCGGTTCTTTCGTGAACGGTATAATTTTCTCGGTTCCATACTATAATCCTCCATTCGTATTTTTCCCTGAATATCTTTACTTTTATTCATACGCCTTATTCATGCTCTCTGTGATGAACATCTGTTTCATCAAAATGAACAACCACAGAACCCGCACCAGTCGAGATCTCCATCTCTCTTCCGGCTCTGTTATCAACCTTCTTACTTCTGCCCAGGCCGGAATAATCCATACTGCCGCAGATCACCTCGCCGACCGCGCAGTCAATCTCATAATCATAATCTGTCTCATAACCGCACGCGGTAAACTCGATCTGACCCACACCGCATGAAATGTCTACATCTGATTCCACAAAACCCTTGGCGAAGATATTCCCCGCGCCGCATTCTAATTTCCCTTCATATGCCTGAAAATCCGTAACCTCTATGTCTCCCGCTCCTACCTTCACAGAAAAATCATCAGCATAGATCTCTTCTATAGTAAGGGTTCCCGCGCCCATCTCAAAGGACGCCTCCCTAAATCTCATTCCTCTGGGGATATAGATCTTAATCTTCCCTTTCCCTACGTTATTCACACGAAAAAGCTTCATGTTGGTCTCAAGCTTTAGTTCATTGTCCTCCGCATAACATCTAAAACCCAGCCTCCGGCTTAAACCGCTGGTCTCCACCCGGATCTCGCTCTCATCCGTCACATAGACGCTTACATCTCCCGCAAATAATTCTGCGTCGATCTCTGTTATCCCTGCAAAGGATTCATGGATGTCCTTTGTGCTGCCTTCACTGCCGCTGTCTACATATCCGAACCCATCCGGGAATCTGTTATGGATCGCCTCTAACGTAACGCCTAATCCCATGGCAGCCGCACAGCAGGCGAACCCGATCGCCAATATAACAGCGCACATGATCCAAAATACCTTCCATCCGGTCTTCATCTAAACCACCGCCCTTCTCTGAAACGGGCGCCTTAAGAGCCATACCATTCCTCTGACGACTCCCGGAAGCACGATCCAGCAGATCCTCACACTGACGACCGTACCGATCGTACCAAGAACCGCGAGGATCAGCCCCGTGCCAATAAGCGCCAAACCTACCGCAATCTCTGGTATCAGGCTTACAAGCCCGGCAATAAAGACACATACGCCTGCAAACGCAACGGCAACCGAACCAATCACCAGAGAAGCAAACACTATCAATATTGTAAAAGCACACACACAGACCAAAATCACAGCTACGATCGCAAGCGGAATGATGATCGGTGCCCCCACGATGATCAACAGAATGATCAGCAAGATCTTCAGCAGCCCGTTCGTCCTCGGCGGTTCTTCATTCGTCTGGTAACCATATCCCTGATACGTATTCTCCTGATACGTATTCTCCTGATATGTGCCTTTTTGATAGTCATATCCCTGACTGCCGCCATTACGGCTGCTGCCGCTCTCCTTCTGACAGTCTCTTCCTGCCGGCATCTCCTTATATTCGAATCTGGTATCCGAATAACCATTCTCCGTATATTCACCATAATCTCTTGACGCGCCTTCCAGATCTGCCTTGATCGTCGCCGCAACCTTCACCGGGCTTTCCAGTTCCTCGATCACCCTCTGCTCGTTCTCTTCACCGGCGTCGTCAAAATAATCGTTATAATATTTCATCGCGTCTCTTCGTTCCTCTACCGGAACATCCTGTAATAGTGCTGCCAGTTCCGTCATAAATTCTATGCGGTTCATACAGATATCCCTCCCTCAAATAGCTCATTAATCTTCGTCGAATAGCTCTTCCATTCTGTCCGGTACAAGCCTAACTGCGCCACGCCCTTGACTGTCACTTTATAGTAACGCCGGTTACGTCCGTCTATCTGCCTGTCGTATACCTCCAGGCACTCATCCTTCTGAAGCCTTCGCAAAACCGGATATAGCGTGGATTCCGACACGTCAATGGCTCCTCTTACATCATGAGTGATCTTATATCCATAAGTTCCCTCTTTCTCCTGGGACACGACTGCCAGTACGATAGCGTCAAGAAGAGCTGCTCCGGTGTTAAATACCATGTCACCACTCCTTTGCTTAAAAATATAATATTATATTGTGCAATATTATTATTGTGACTATATTATATCTTGTATAATATAGTTTGTCAACTGATATTATAGATTTTTTTCCTATTGCAAAACCAAGAAATCGGTTATAATATGAAAGGAGAATAGACTTCGGGAAGGATTACGTGAAATCGAATGGCAAAATACTTTAACGTGAACGGTACCTGCAAACCGGACATACATTATATGGTCAATCTTGAATCCAAACTAAAAAAGATAAAACACATGATCGACAACGGACAATATTTTACCATAAACAAGGCGCGGCAATATGGCAAAACCACTACTCTGAGGGCTCTGTCACAATACCTGACGCATGATTATATCGTGATCAGCCTTGATTTTCAGAAAATGAGCTCGTCCGATTTTGAACATGAATCTGCCTTTGTGAGGCGACTTGCAGGAGAGATCCTAAAAAGGATCCGGCAAACACCGGACATCCCGGCACAAGCATTACATCCCTTCCTTGAACTGTTTAACGATCGATCCGGGCATTCTAAACTGGCTGATATATTTGATCTGTTCAGCGACTGGTGCGCAGCCTCACCCAGACCCATTGTCCTTCTCATAGATGAAGTCGATACCGCTGCTAATAATCAGATTTTCCTTGATTTTCTGGCACAACTAAGAGCTGCTTATCTTGACAGCGACATCACGCCGACCTTTCAATCCGTGATCCTTGCAAGCGTCTATGACATTCGGAACATACGCAGAAAACTTCGCACTGACGAAGAACACAAAACGAACAGTCCGTGGAATATTGCCGCTAAATTCCGCGTAAATATGAGTTTTTCGCCGGAAGAAATCGCAGAAATGCTTAAGGAATACGAAAAGGACTATCATACGGGAATGGATATTGAAAAAATATCTGATCTGATCTACGCCCGTACTTCCGGTTACCCCTATCTTGTTTCCAGCCTATGCAAGTACCTGGACGAAGAGATTGCTGATACAGCCCAATTCCCGGATAAGAGCCATGCCTGGACGGAATATGGGTTGATCGAGGCTGAAAAATTACTGATATCCGATAATAATACTTTATTCCAGTCACTTACAGGAAAACTGACGGATCATCCGGAACTTCGTTCTGTACTGTATGGACTTCTCTTTACAGGCAGGCAAATCCCGTATGTTCCGCAGAATCCGTATATTGATGTTGCCGTCATGTTTGGCTTTATAAAGAACGACAATGGCTCCGCAGTTATTTCTAACCGAATCTTTGAGTCTGTGTTATATAATTTATTTATTTCTGAAGAATTTGCCGCAAGCAAGATGTATGATGTAGGTATTCAAGATAGAAATCAATTTGTTATCGACGGGCATCTTGATGTCAGGAGAATACTTGAAAAATTCGTAGAGACTTTTCATCATCTTTATGGAGATGCAGATGAAACATTTTTAGAAGATGCCGGCAGACGTTATTTTATGTTATTCTTAAAACCGATCATCAATGGAACCGGCAATTGTTATGTGGAACCGGAGACAAGAAACCGTGAGCGGATGGATCTGGTGATCGACTATCACGGAGAACAACATATCTGCGAACTCAAAATCTGGCGCGGAAATGCATACAATGAACGGGGCGAAGAACAGCTTTCAGGGTATCTGGATCATTTTGGACTGAAAAAGGGGTATATGCTCAGCTTTAACTTTAACAAGAAGAAAACAATCGGCGTGAAAGAGGTAGCTTTGGGAGACAAGGTCTTGATCGAGGCAGTTGTTTAATCGCAAACTGCCTTCTCTTGCCAAGGGTGTTGTATACTCTTGACAAGAGAATAGGATCTTCGGTCAAATACCAAGCCATTCTTGGTTACAAGAAACGCAAACCGCTCACCATCGCCAAAACCATAATCTGCAATATCTTTTAATGCCAATTTTACTCCATTTTGCAGGTGCATAGAAGTATCAGTATAAATCATTGGCATAAAAATCCCGGTCATACCCGCTTGCATAACCGAAACTGTACCTGTATCTTCCACCCAATAATCCTCCATAATAGGACATGGTAATAGAACAGATACTGTATCGCCTATATCGCAGGAACCACGATAGACTGTTTCTACTTCAATTTCGGCAATCGCACCATAATCCTTGTCACCATTAAAACTAATCTCAATGTTGCTAATGTTCAATATTCTTCCTCTAAAAATCACTGTGTTACAAGATGTGAACAGTTCTTCTTCCGTAAGTTCAACTAACTGGCTGCTACTCTGCATGAAAGAAGGGGTGCTTATGTAACGAACGGTTACATTACTGGATCTGTCAGAGAGTTTTATCTGATTCTGTGCCCAGTCTATAACAGAAACAACCGCGGCAACGATTAAAGCAAGGCAGACAACAGCAGCAATCCAATTGTGTTTTTTGCTGCCTTTTTTGCAACGGTTCATTTCATCAGCATACTTATTGTCAATTTCACTCTGGTCTCCAGAAAATTTCTTTGGACTCATATAAACACCTCTCTTTCAGACAAATATTTTTCGCCTTGATTATCTTATTTTTTCATCTGTCACTTTACAGATACATCATCTTTTGATACGCCTCTTTTTTCTTCTGTTACTACCTGATTCACGATACCTTCTTTTACCTGCTCCAGAATCGTTCCTTCGTTTTCGCTATCTTCCCAAATATTTCTGGTAGTTACTACAGAATCATTCGTTCCACTGATCGGAAGCGTTGAATTAGGACCTGACACAAGATTACTTCCATCTTCTCGCGCATATATATAAAACACATAGGTCTCTCCCGCTACAGGCAAAACATCATCCGAACACAGCTCATATTCTTTCCCATCTTTTGTAATCCCTCCATCTTTTGTAATAATAATTTCTTCTTCCTGTGTAAGTTCGCCTTTTAGATTCTCTTCTACTTGAACGCTATAATTTGTATACGGCATAGATGAAAACCTGTACTCTGTGCCAAGTTCTTTTATCACCTTACCTACAATCACATAATCTGCAGCTCCTGCACGTTCGGTATATGAATATACATCAATTGCATAAGATCCCTGTATTTCCGAAATTTCTTTTGTACTTGGTCCTTTAAGTTCTGAATCTTCTGGTCGTGGTATTTTACTGCATCCGCACAATACTAATACCAATATAATCCATAATAACATTCGTCTTTCTTTTCCATGCATTTTCTCCACCTACGTCTCCCCACTAAACAGCCTTCTATAGACTATGAGATAAATTCCACCTGCACAATTGTAAATCCATTTCCAATGCACAGGAAGTTCGAAGATGCCATTCCTATAAGCGGACATTCAGGGCGTTAGGAATGGCGTCTCAATCGCACAAGTGGAATAAATAGACTTTACTTTACAGATACATCATCCCTTGATTTTGTCGTATCCGTCCTTGCCCTTTCTGTTTCAACCTGATTTTCTACTCCATCTTTTATCTGTTCCAATATACTTCCTTCGCCACCATTGTCCTGGTTAGCCCTTGTAAGAGTATCGGCATCTTCTGAAACCAAAATCGAAGAATTCGGACCACTGACCAGATTACTCCCATCCGGCTGAGCGTATATATAGAATACGTAGGTCTTTCCTGCAACAGGCAGTTCATCATCTGAATACCGGACTATATACGTTTTATCTTTCGAGATACCTCCATCTTTTGTTATGACGATTGGCTCATCTTTTGTAAGTTCTCCTTTAAGATTCTCTTTCACTTTAACACTGTAACTTGTATAAGGTGACGTTTCCCACCTGTACTCCGTACCTAACTCTTCTATCACTTCACCTACGGTAACATAATCCGCATCTCCTGCCAGTTCCGCATAAGAATGCACGTTTATCGCATATGAACCGGATATGACAGAGACCTCAGGCTCTTTCATAGTTGACTCTTTCACATCTTCCTTCTTTGTACAACAACATAATAATAACATTATCACAAACCCCAATAATAGTATTTTATTCCTTTTCATTATAAATCCCTCCATTAATATCGTTCATATGCCGCATCATAGGATTTCTTGTCACTAGTCGTTAATTCAATTACTCCTCTATTCTCTTCATACATCACATCAGCAGGATCATTATGACCCAATCCCAAAGCATGCCCGAATTCATGTATGATTACACTTAATCTTACGTTATCGCTTGCTTTATCCATTCTATACGTATTTAACTCAATCGACCTTTCCTTCAATTTCGTAACCCCCAATACTTTACTTTCTTCCTTAATATCTCTAAACACTACATCCTGTCTCGCAATAACCGTATCCTTTTGAATAATCCCGGATTTATAACTATTCCATACTCTAGCTGCATCAGGCACATAAGAATCATATTTTGTCTTGCCTCCCCAATCAAGATGCTTTCCACTATCAGCCAACCAAAAACTATTTAACGATACAGTATACAGCCATGCCCCTGAACCATCAAAGTAAATTGTCCTTTTGCTATCTTCATCTAGATTATCAGCCTTAATCCTGCCTGCATACATCTCCCCCATATTGTCAAACAAATAGTATTTTCCATTTATGAGTTCCCATGAAGTCGCCGCTTCTCCTGACGGCTTCAGATAATACCATTTCCCCCTATTATACAGCCAACCAGTCTGCATCACACCTGATTCATCACAATAATACCGATTACCGTCAGCCCATACCCAACCAGTCATCAACTCCCCCGCCAGGTCAAGATAATACCACTTGCCTTCAAGCTGTATCCAACCAGTCTGCATTACTCCCGACGCGTTAAAATAAAACCACTTGTTACCTATCAACACCCAACTTGTCATCATGGCTCCTGACGAATTCAGATAATACCATGTCCCTGCGCTAAGCTGCAGCCATCCTGTCGCCATGGCTCCTGACGGTCTCAGATAATACCATGTCCCGCCAAGCTGTATCCACCCTGTTACCATCCAGCCTGCCGAATCAAAATAATACCACGCATCATTAATGTATTCCCATCCATTCCGTGTATATGTACCATTATTATGCCTATACCACCAACGCCCGTCTGCCTCCTGAATCCATCTGCCAGGAATTGTCGCTGCCCTGGAATACTGCGCCATCTCATTCGGCTCTTCCAATCCATCTATGCCTATGCATTCCTCCTTACTCTCGCTGTCTGGTTCTGATGAATCTTCTGTTTCTGGTATCATCCCTTTGTCTTCTTCCACATCATCTGGTTCCAATGCCACTCCGGCTCCGCCGGAAGTTCCGACATCTCCGATATCCTCAACATCTCCAATGTCCCCAGGTCTCTCAGGATATTCGGACATCTCATCATTTACAGTTCCTTTTTCATCCTCACTCAATGTTCCCTGATCTCCCGCGTCATTAATCTCCGCGGCAGATACCGAAGACATGCCAAAAACAACCACTGCTAAAAAACCTGCGATTAATTTGCCACCGTCTTTCTTTTCATCCTATACCTTACTTTCTGCGATCCATTTGCCTGGCAAATGATCGCCCGACTGCCCGATGTCTGCGAAACAGATTTTATATACGGACAATTCCCGTACCATTCTTTCCCATGGTACCTTACACTGCCAACAAAAGCGATTTCACCTTACATTTACTCAAACCGTTTTTCTCTCCATGTTCAAACATTAGAGAAATTATATTAATAATATATCATTAATTTTCTGATTATTCAATGCTTTTATTACATTTTATCATTTTAATTTTACAATATAGACATAACAAAAGATTTGTCTTATAATAAATATATATTTTATAAGCACAAATGAAGGAGGAATTCTTTTGAAACGACACAAATTAACAAAACGCCAACTGGAAATCATGAAAATTCTCTGGAGCAGCCCCAATCCCATGATCGCTTCCGATATCGAGAAATGTAATCCCACTCTCAATATCAACACCGTACAGGCATGCCTGCGGGCATTGGTCAAAGAAAATTTTATTAAAATTGCAGATATTGTATACAGCGGAACTGTTCTGACACGAAGCTACAGTCCTGTGCTTACAAAAGAAGAATACTTACTTGATACCTTTGAGGATGTCTTCGAATCGTCTTCCAATACGCTTCTTGCTTCACTGATCAATACCAGGACCGATCCGAAGGAACTCGATGAACTAGAGAAAATGATCGCCCGCAAAAAGGCAGAAATCAAGGAGAATTAACGAATGGAACTATCACTTGGACCTTTTATCACCTGTTGCATGATTACCGTCTGTTTGATAGCATATTTCCACATCACATTGTATCATCGCGATACCTTTTCCCCTCACGGGAAAAGAGTGCTTTTTACCGCTATCATGCTGATCTTTATCCGAATGGCGATTCCTCTGAATTTTCCATTCACTTATACTTTATATTCATACAATATACTGCCGCATGCCACCAAACCTCTGACTTATAATATCCCCGGCAGTAAGATCTCAATCCTGAATGTATTATGCGTGATCTGGATATGCGGCACAGTAATTCAATTTTATCGCTTAATACTCAGGCATATCCGGCTGCGAAGATGCCTTTTTCCCTTTATCATATCCAGAGAATCACCGTATAACTTTTTATTCGATATCATAGAGAATTATACAGACAATTCATTTGAAATTGCCGTATTGCCTCTTAATATCTCTCCTGCCATTACCGGGCTGAAGAAACCAATACTGATCCTGCCCGATATCCGGCGCTTAACAGAACAAGAATTGAAATATGTATGTGCTCACGAGATCATGCACTATACCAAGCATGACCTGTGGCTGCTGCTTCTTACCGATATCGTCTGCTGTATTCATTGGTGGAATCCTCTGGTCTATCTGATGCGAAGAAGATTCTCTCTCATCATGGAGATCTCCAACGATCAGGACGTATTGGCTGCTCTCCGGTCTCCGGAGCAGATAGAATATGCCGAACTGATCTTGAAAACAGTAAAATTATCCATGCTCTCTGCATCCCCGGATACCACCGCCCTGCTGAGTTTTGCAGATAAGGATCATTCGGATTTACAGACACGGATAAAATACATATTTTCCAAACCACCTGGAACCCCTCCCTCCGGATGGGTACAATTCTGTAAAACCGCCCTTCTATGCGTAATACTGCTTTTTTCTTTTTTCTTCGTAACAGAAGCCAGCTTCCCAGTTACCGATGAAGAATTGGGATGTGTATCCATTACGCCAGAAAATGCCTATTTTATAAAGATTGAAAACCGTCTGGATTTATATGTAGATGGGGATTTTCTTGTTTCTGTTGACACAATTCCAGATACCCTCGAAAATATCCCCGTTTATGACACTAAGGAGAACTTGTATGAAGAAAAATAATGTAATAATAATCAGTATAATATTAAGCCTTTTTCTGTGTCTGCCTGTAAAGACTGACGCCTCTATGATCGGAATCAGTCATCGTTCCTCTGACTCATCAGAATCTGCTATCAGTCCATACAATACAGATATCCGCTGGAAGTATAAGGTAATGAATGGAGTCCTGTGTAAACGTCAATATAACTATACTACCAAGTGGATCGGCGATTGGGTAAAAGCCTGAGCTTCTACCCCATTTCGCAAAATCTAAAGTATCCATCTAAGCAAAATAATCCCTCCATACTCCACAAGCGCAATCGCAGGGATCCCCGCACGGAACTTCCAATGCCGGGTCTTATGCCGATAGATCTGCATCCCCGCATAAGACCCGATACTTCCTCCAAGCAGCGCAATAAACAGAAGCGTCCTCTCCGGCACCCGCCACCGATGCCGCACCGCGCAGCGCTTGTCATATCCAAATACCGCCAATCCCAACACATTGATCAGTACCAGATAACCTACTATGATCTCTTCCGTATGCATATTTCCACCTTCACATCACAATCTCTTTCCGAAGCGTGAAGGAATAGATCACCTTCTCCTTCACCTTCTTCTGTGTCATCTGCTCCAGAGCCTTTGCATAATAATCAAGCTGCGCATGATATCTCTCCACAAGCTCCTCTGCCTGACGTACCTGGTCAGTCTTGTAATCCAGCACGACCAATCCGTCTTCTTCCTCAAAGTACACGTCGATGATCCCCTGCACCAGGATCTGCTCTCCTTCTTGCTCCTGCGGATAGAGTTCTCTTGCATCCACCCCCAGGACAAAGGGCTGCTCCTTCCAAAGCGCCTGACGGACCGCCGCATCCTTCATCCGCTGTCCGGACCGGCAGGCAAGGAAATGCCGCACGTCCCGAATCCTGATGCAGTCTGCCATATCTTGCTGCATCCTACCTTCCTCCACGAAATCCTCCAGAACCTGGCGAAGCGTCTCTTCCTCATAATCCCTGGAGAAGTCCAGAATTTCCATCAGCCTGTGATACGCCGTACCTCTGGATGCTCCTGTGAGTTCCTCTTCTTTCTGGAGGAACTTCGGGATCAACGGTACGACGTCTGGTTCTTCATAGGGTTGTTCTCCGAATTCTTCGGATTCCTCACCGTATGTCTCCGTCAGATAGATTCTTTTCTTGAGTTCAGACACGGTAAATTTAAGCTTCTGCTGCCTGCTGCCTCCATACGGATAGCGGTATGCAAACTGCTCTTTTAAAGTTTCATGAAGCGCAGGCTCGTAGATGCGTTCCGTATCCCACTGTTCAAGCGCCGCCTTCTCAAGCCTCCCCGCCGTCTCTTCTTCCACGGATTCCCTTACAATATCCTCGAAATTCAGGATATGCCTCTTCATGGGTACGTCATCCGACTTTTGTACCAGCGCCGGAAGGATCCAGTCCCAATAAGTTACCGCCTTGCTAAGCCGTCCGAATGTAAGGGCTTCTCCCTTCCGCCCCTTAACCAGTTCATACCCCTTAAGCTTCTTTTCCGGGTCTGCCATAGTCCCGGTGATGATAAGCTTCTCCTTCGCCCGCGTCAGCGCCACATACAGGACTCTCAGCTCTTCCCCCAGACTATCAAGGGCCTCTTCCTTCTGCATCACTTTCTTGATAAGCGTCGGGCTCTTGGTTCTCCGTTCAAGATCTATTGCGTCCAGTCCCACTCCCATCCTTGCATGAAGCGTTACGCTGCTTCTTATGTCCTGCATGTTGAAACGCTTCCCCATACCTGCCACGAACACGACAGGGAACTCCAAGCCTTTACTCTTATGTATCGTCATCACACGCACGGTATCTGACTGCTCATCCTCAATGCTCGCTTCCCCATAATCCACATCGTATTTCTGTAATTGCTCAATATATCGCACAAAATGAAACAGCCCCTTATAACTGGTTGCCTCATACGCCCTTGCCTTCTCCGTCAGCATATCGAGATTCGCGCTGCGCTGCTCCCCTCCGGGAAGCGCAGAGACATAGTCTTTGTATCCGGTTTCCTTCAGGATCTTCCACAACAGCTCATGCATCGGCGTATACGGAACGATCTTCCGGAATTCATCCATCTGTCCCAGGCAGCGCTCCAGTTTCTCCCTGATCTTCTGGTCGCTCCCTTCTGTCTGGTAACGTACCGCCGCTTTACAGAAACGCATGTCTCTGTATTCGGATCTCACACAGGCAAGCTCTTCCTCTGTCATGCCGCCGAGACACGACGCAAGCACCGCCGTCAGAGGGATATCCTGCTGCCGGTTATCCAATACCCTAAGATAGTCAAGCAGCACGCCGATCTCCTGGGTAGCAAAGTATCCTTCCCTGGTTCCCGCATACGCAGGGATCCCTTCTCTGTTCAGCACCTCCGTGAATACATCGGCGAATCCCATCACACTCCTTGTCAGGATCACGATATCAGAATACCTGACACTCCGGAATTCCCCGGTCTTCTTATCAATTACCTGGAAATGTTCCCGCAGACTGCGGATCCGTCCTGCGATCGCCCTTGCCTCCAGCTCACGCTCCGTGATCCTTCCATCTTCCCTTCTGCCGCCTTCTCCTTCCAGGTTCACTCCCTTCCCCAGAGCCTCTGTCTCATCGCTTACGCCTTCCGATCTGTCCTCTTCCCATTCTTCCATGCCGCTGTCGATCACCAGTACCTCTGTCTCCGTATCCTTCCCGGGCTTATAATCGGCTCCCACATACAGCGCCGCCTGTTCATCATAAGTGATCCCGCCGAGTTCCTGCGTCATGATCTGCCGGAAGATATCATTCACACTGTCCAAGACCTCTTTTCTGCTGCGGAAGTTCTTGTGCAGGTCGATCCTCTGCTTCTTCACAGGATCCTCTTCCTGTCCGTCTGTGTCATTGAAATCCACCGGCGTATACGTATGGAATTTCTCCATGAAAAGCTCCGGTCTTGACAGACGGAACCGATAGATACTCTGTTTCACATCCCCTACCATGAAGATATTGTAGCGTCCGCGGGCTACGGTAGAGATACTGGTAAGGATCGCTTCCTGTATCAGATTACTGTCCTGGTACTCGTCGATCATGATCTCTTTGAACTGCTCCTGGTACTCTCTTGCAACTGCGGACGGCATCAAACCGTCCTCGGTCTCTTCTGTCAGAATCTGAAGCGCATACTGTTCCATATCCGAGAAGTCGATCATATTCCGGGCGCGCTTCTTCTCTTCAAACCGTTCGGAGAAAAGAAGGACGAGCTGCGCAAGCTCTTCCATCGCCGGATAACTTGCACGGATATCTTCCAACATTCCTTCCTCATCCTGATAAAAATATTGCCCCGCAAGGTTCTTCACGATCCCCTTGACTTCATCCCGGATCGCCTTGACCTGCGCGATCTTCTCTTCCGATACGGTCTTATCCCGGTTCGCTGCAAGCCGCGCCCAGGAGACGTGATCCATCGCCTCCGCCATCTTCCCAAATTCACGGACAGCCGCCAGTTCCTCCACCATCTGCTGATCTTTAAGCAGGGTCGTCTCATAAGCCGCAGGACCGTCCGCTTCCTGACAGATGGCAAGCCCTGTATCCAGAAGCCCCAATGCTTCCCGGAGGTACCCTGCCGTATTCTCCATCGCCAGACGGACGATCTCACTGCTTTCCAATTCTTCAAGGCTCTCTATCCGGTAAGCTTCCACGCACCGGTTGATCCATGCTTTTGCATCCGGATAGCTCCGGGAGAACTCATAGATCTTAAGGATCAGTTCCTCGATCTTCTTATCGTTCCTTCCGCTGCCATAAGCCAGGGTAAAGTCAAGGAACCGCCTGCTGCCTTCCTGATACCTCGCCTCTAACATCTCTTCTAACACATCCTGGCGCAAGAGCTTTAATTCCCCTTCTTCCCCGATCCGGAATCCCGGGTCAATATCTATCACGGGGAAATGATCCCGGACTACCGACAGACAGAAGCTATGGATCGTCGTAATATGCGCGTTGTGTATCAGAGTCGCCTGCTGCTTCAGATGCTCGTCGTCCGGACGCTCCATAAGCTTCTTCTCTATCGCATCTCTGATCCTTTCCTTCATCTCCGCCGCTGCCGCCTCGGTAAAGGTCACGATCAGCAGCCGGTCCACGTCTATCGGGCACACTTCTGAGGTCAACATCGTAATGATCCTCTCCACCAGAACCGCCGTCTTACCGGAACCCGCCGCGGCAGATACCAGGATATTCCTGTCCCGCAGATCTATCACCTTCTGCTGTTCCTTCGTCCACTTTACACCCATAATCTATTCCGTTCCTTTCTTTCGGCTGATCTATTCCGGCATTTCCGCTTCCATCGCCGCGATCACCTGGTCTTTGCTCATCTTTTCGATATCCCGGTATTCATACCCCGGTATCTTCACATCAAATCCGCAGATATGCCTGTATTTACAGTAATCGCACCCGGTCTCCTTTCCCTTCCGGTAAGGCTTCGCATCCGTCTCTCCGCTTAAGATCCTGCGGTGCGTCTCTTCGATCTTCCTCGCCGCATGCTCCATCATCAGCCGGAACTCTTCTTCCGGCACCGCCTTCGACCCTTTTGACAGGCTTCCGTTCTTGTTATACTTCACCGGAACTGCAAGCGATTCTCCGCTTCCGCTGTGGTCCAGATGCTTAAGGACATCATCCTTAAGGCTGATCAATCCATCCGGCTTTAACTCCTTTAAGATCGCTTCCTCTGTCTGCTCCTCTTGCTTATCTACCAACGGATCCGATATCCGGTAATAGAATATGCCCGCCGGAACGATCTCCTTATCCGGATGCCATTTCTTCTCCTGCTTCACCGCCGCGTCCATATAGACCATCAGCTGTAGCTGTAGCCCATGATAGAGCGAAACGATATCAAAAGCCTTCTTTCCTGTCTTATAATCCAGAACCTTTACATAGACCTTCTCATCCTCTTCACAGGTATCAATACGGTCGATCTTGCCACTGGAGAATCGGAATTCATAAGCCGAAGGCAGGAAGTCCCCTGCTTCAAGCTGCCTGGTCAGCGCCCATACCGTCCGCGCAAGAAGCCGTTTCATGCGGACGATCATATATTCGTCTCTTGCGGAACTATACAACACGGAATTCCCATAATCCGTGATCGCCTCTGCGACGCTCTCTTCTATGTATTGATCTCTTTGTTCCTCCGTGAGGGCAAGCCATCCGCCTTCTGCTTCTGCCTTCTTAGAATACCGTTCCAACGCGCTGTGGCATACATTTCCCAGATCCACCGCCTGGAACTCATAACGCTGCCTCTCGGAAAGATTCATGCCATATGTCAGGAAATGCGCAAACGCGCAGACCGAAAAGCGCTCCATCCTGGTAATACTGTCCTCAAAATGTTCCCCATAGAGCTTCTTTGCCGCCGCCTCGCTAAGCCCGTCCATCGGTCTCTTGTAATACCCTGCCGCAAGAAGGCTCTCCACCTTCTGCTTCCACTGCTCGTCTTTCTTATACCATGTATAGAGTTCGCCCCATGCCGCATCCATATCGTCCCTCGCGCTGCGAAACCCCCGGATCAGATAGTCAAGCCCGATGTCCTTCGTGAGTTCTCTTTCCGCAAGCTTCTTCTCTTCCTCATCCTGCACCGTTATCCGGGGATACATCCTCCGAAGCTCCTGCACAAGATAGGCAGGACGTATACTCTTCCCATCCGACGATACCTTACTGTAATAGACTTCCAGCCTCTCGGAAGGCTTGGTCAGATTCATATAGAGATAGAACTTCTGTATATATACCTTCTCTTTTCCCCCGGGCGACAACGCCAGTTTCTCTTTCTGAAAATGCTCCCGGTCGCGCTCAGACAGCATTCCGGTACGAAGAAGCGAGCCTGGAAGATGGGTGTCATTTGCCCCAAGGAAGAATAGTGCACGGATGTCCTTAAGCCTGGTACGCTCCACATCCCCTGCGACTACCTGATCCGGGCTTGGCGGGATCACGCCGACTCTTGCTTCTTCAAGCCCGGCGTCCAGAAGCTTACAGTATTCTTCCAAAGAGACCTTCTCATCTCCCAGAAGCCTTACGAACTTATCGAACAATTCAATGAGGATCCGATAGACCTGCGCATACTCCTTCGCAAGCGCCAGTTCTCCCCTCGCCTGGAATTCTTCTTCCTGCTCCTTAAGCCTTACCTGCAGATTCTCCCGTACCATGAACTCATAGAGCGCAAGGGTGATATCCTTCACCGTCTTCTGCCTCTGCTTTAAGATGAACAGGAGGGGATCCAGCTTTTCTACCAGCTTCACACGCAGATGGTTCATATCTGCAAGCTCTTCTTCCCCCATATCTTTCAACCGCCGAAGCCACCGCTCCTGCCACCGCTTATACCCTTTGATCCCAAGCCCCAGGACATAATTCTCCAGTTCATCCACCTCTTCACCGGTGAACCCTGCCAGGTTCGTCCGAAGAAAACGAAATACACTCTCATAAGAAAGGTTCTGCTCTGCCAGATTCAAAAGGCTCCTGATATATTCTACGAAAGAATTCAGCAGAATATTTCTCTTATGATCCATGAACGCCGGAATATCGTACAGTGCAAAGGCTTGCTCCAGATAATCGCCGTACACCTCCATATTACTTACGATCACGCCGATCTCCCGGTAACGGAGCCCCTTCTCCCGCATCAGCCTGCGGATGGCTCCCGCCGCCGCCAGCGCCTCTTCCCGCGGATTCCTTGCCGCATGGATATGGATCGCATCCTGCTCGCTCTCGAATATTCCCGCATTATAACGGAACAGATTCTTCTCCAGGAAGGAAAGGGCGGCGCATTCCCGGAAGCGGTATACCGGGCTCTCATACAGGCACACCGGTTCTTCTATCTCTATTTTAGACTCTCCCGCCAACCGGACAAGGGTCGACGTCATATGTTTGCTAAGGGCAAATAACTGATAAGGATGATCATATATATAAGGATCCTCTCTCTCATCCATCGTCACCGTCACGATCACTTTGCGGCAGCAAAGGAGAAGCTCCACAAGAAGCCTGTTCTGCACCGGAGTAAACCCGGTGAACCCATCAAGCACTACGGTACTGTTCTTAAGCAGCTTTGACTCGCCCGCCACACGGCTCAGGGCATCCAGCAGTTCTTCTTTCGTGATGTATTTCTTCTTCAGATAATCTGTAAAGCCTTGATAAAGGAGCCGTATATCCTTTAATTTGTAATACAGCCCGGACTGCTTTCCTACCGCTTCCATGACCTGTCCGAGCTCTTCGTCTTTGATGTCGTACTGGGTGAACTCGGAGATGACGGACTTCACCTCACTGATATAACCAAGCTTCTTCATGTTCCCTCTCAGTACGCTTAATTCATCCTCGTAATCCCCCGCGATCTTCCGAAGGATCAGATTCTTTCCTTCATCATCAAGAACGGGAAGAAGCTCCCCTCCGGTCTCTTCAAAGACACGGTAGGCGAGCCTTCCGAAGCTTAGGACATCAATATTCATGATCCCTTTTCTTGGATGCATCGTGACCAGATCCTTCTGCGTCTGCATGGTAAACTGTTCCGGAACGAGGACAATATAGTTCTGTTCCGGATGAAGGACAGACTCCTCTATGATATGATGATAGAGCTGATAGGATTTCCCCGAACCTGACGGTCCGAATATAAACTGCAGTGACATCGGAACACCTCCCATAATTCATATAAAGCCAAAGAGACTGCCGCAAAATGGCAGGGTCTTTGCATTTTGCAACAGCCTCTCGATCCTACTTCATCTCGTCTCTGACTTCTTTAAAGCATTTTACGATGAAGTCGATATCTTCCTTCGTATGGCTTGCACATACCTGTGTACGGATCCTTGCTTTCCCCTTCGGGACAACCGGATAGGAGAACGCCACCACATAGACGCCCTTCTCCATCATCCGTTTCGCGAACTCTGCCGCAGTCTTTTCATCATACAGCATCACCGGCACGCATGGATGCGTTCCCGGAATGATATCGAATCCGTTATCTACCAACTCTTTACGGTAGTACGCCGTCACTTCTTCCAGATGATCTCTTAATTCCGTGCTCTCATCCAGCATATCGAACAATTCGATACTCGCGCCCGCGATCGCCGGAGCAAGAGAATTGGAGAACAGATACGGGCGGCTTCTCTGTCTTAACAGGTCGATGATCTCTCTGCGCCCCGAAGTATATCCGCCGGAAGCGCCGCCGAGAGCCTTCCCCAATGTACCCGTAATGATATCTACGCGTCCCTGTACCCCGCAGTGCTCCGGTGTACCGCGTCCTGTCTTTCCCACAAAGCCTACGGCATGACTGTCGTCTACCATAACCAATGCGTTATAACGATCCGCCAGGTCACAGACACCTTTCAGGTTACAGATGATGCCGTCCATAGAGAATACGCCGTCTGTCGCGATCAGTTTGATCCTTGCGCCGGCTTCATCCGCCTCTTTTAGCTTGGCTTCCAGATCCTCCATATCATTATTCTTATAGCGGAACCTCTTTGCCTTACACAGACGAACACCGTCAATGATAGACGCATGGTTCAGTTCATCGCTGATCACCGCGTCTTCCGCGGTCAATATCGTCTCGAACAAGCCTCCGTTGGCGTCAAAGCAGGAAGAATACAGGATCGTGTCATCCGTTCCAAGGAATTCCGAGATCTTCTTCTCCAGTTTCTTATGGATATCCTGCGTTCCGCAGATAAAGCGAACGGAAGCCACGCCGTAACCTTTCTCGTCATATGTCTTCTTCGCAGCCTCGATCAGACGCGGATGGTCGCCAAGCCCCAGGTAGTTATTGGCGCACATGCAGAGCAATTCTCTTCCGTCCTCCATCTTCACCCGCGCGCCCTGCGGTGAGACAAAAGGAGCCTCCCCTTTAAAAAGACCTGCCTCTTTGATCCCTTCCACTTCTTTTGTATAAATGCTTAAAATATCGTCTTTACGTGCCATGTTATCTATTTTCCTTTCTTCTCTTACATCAGTCATTCACATGCGCCCAGTCAAGGATCACCTTTCCTGATCTTCCTGAGATCATCGCTTCAAAGCCCTTCTCATAATCCCTGATATCAAAATGATGTGTTATGATCGGAGAGATATCCAATCCCGCCTGGATCATCGTAGACATCTTGTACCAGGTATCCCATACCTTTCTTCCATAGATGCCGCGGATATTCAGCCCGTTGAAGATCACCGTCTCCAGATCCACCTTCGCATCCGTTCTCTGAAGCCCAAGAAGCGCGATATTGCCGCCATGCTTCATATTATGGATCATATCATGAAGCCCTGCCTGCGATCCGGACATCTCAAGTCCCACGTCGAATCCTTCTGTCATACCGATCGCCTTCATCACATCCGAAAGTTTTTCTTCCTTCAGATTCACGGTTCTGGTCGCCCCAAGCTTCACGGCAAGTTCAAGCCTGTACGGATTCATGTCTGTCACGACTACATGCCTTGCTCCCGAGAATTTGGCAATGGCAGCAGCCATACAGCCGATGGGTCCTGCACCTGCAACCAACACGTCCTCGCCGAGCATCTCATAAGACAGCGCCGTATGTGTGGCATTGCCGAACGGATCGAAGATCGCGTAGATCTCCTCCGGGATCGCCGGATTACACGGCCATACATTGGATGAGGGGATCACCAGATACTCTGCGAACGCCCCGTTTCTATTCACGCCGACGCCTTTCGCATCCTTACAGTTCTCCTTGTGGCCTTCCAGACAGTTCCTGCATTTCCCGCAGGTAATATGTCCCTCTCCGGATACCAGATGCCCCGGACGGAATCCCTGTACGCCTTCTCCGACTTCCACAACCTCGCCTACATATTCATGGCCTGCCGTCAGTCCGACGGGGATGGTATGCTGCGCCCAGTCATTCCACTGATAGATATGTACATCCGTTCCGCAGATCGCCGTCTTCCTGATCTTGATCTTCACATCATTCGGTCCGACCTCCGGAACCGGAACTCTCTTCATCCAAAGTCCTTCTTCCGGCTTCTCCTTCACAAGCGCCCACATCAGCCCGTCATGTTTCTCACTCACAATTGCATTCCTCCTATTCTTACCGCCTTACCAGGCGGCGTCTCCGATGATGTCATTATAACACTCCTTTCTGTCATACACAATGGATTCTTTGTCTAATCTGCCTCTTTTTATTGTCATATCATCCGAATATTTTGCCGTTTTGCATATGCCGCAGCCATTGAGCAATAACATACTTTTCACCGGAAACACAGCAAAAAGCTGCTGTAAAATGCAGGCGCACCACGGCATATGGGCAGAGATATGTTCCATATCCTACCATATGCCGTGTGAATCTGCGTTTTACAGCAGCTTTTGTACAAATACGATCCTTACCACTCAAATTTCTTTGCAAAATATGCTTCCAGATCTTCGATCTTCACTCTTTCCTGTTCCATCGTATCTCTGTCTCGTACGGTTACCGCACCGTCTTCCTCGGAATCAAAATCATAGGTCACACAGAACGGCGTACCGATCTCATCCTGACGGCGGTAACGCTTACCGATATTACCGCGCTCGTCATACTCGCAGTTATACTTCTTAGAAAGCTGTGCATAGACTTTTTCCGCGCCTTCATTCAGCTTCTTAGAAAGAGGAAGGATACCGATCTTAACCGGTGCAAGTGCAGGATGGAAATGCAGGACAGTCCGGACGTCTCCGCCTTCTAACTCTTCTTCATCATATGCGCTGCACAGGAATGCGAGCACCATACGATCCGCGCCAAGGGACGGCTCGATCACGTACGGAATATATTTCGTCTTCTTCTCATCGTCAAAATATGACATATCCTGCTTGGAGGTGTTCTGATGCTGTGTCAGGTCGAAATCTGTCCTGTCGGCGATCCCCCACAACTCGCCCCATCCAAACGGGAACAAAAATTCTACGTCCGTGGTCGCCTTACTATAGTGGCTCAGCTCTTCCGGCGAATGGTCACGGTAACGAACCTCTTCTTCCTTAAGCCCCAGGACCTTCAGCCAGTCAAGACAGAACTGCTTCCAGTATGCGAACCACTCAAGATCCGTATCCGGCTCACAGAAGAATTCCAATTCCATCTGCTCGAACTCTCTGGTACGGAAGGTAAAGTTACCAGGCGTGATCTCATTACGGAAAGACTTGCCGACCTGGCAGATCCCAAACGGGATCTTCTTCCTGGAAGTACGCTGTACGTTCTTAAAGTTTACAAAGATACCCTGTGCAGTCTCCGGACGGAGGTATACCACGCTCTTCGCATCTTCGGTAACACCCTGGAATGTCTTGAACATCAGATTGAACTCCCGGATCTCCGTGAAGTTATGCTTACCGCAGGACGGACATGGTATCTCGTGCTCTTTCACGTATGCTTCCATCTGCTCATGGCTCCATCCGTCAATGCTGTCTCCGATATCAATGCCATTCTCATGTGCATAGTCTTCGATCATCTTATCCGCACGGAAACGCTCATGGCATTCCTTACAATCCATCAGAGGGTCGCTGAATCCGCCCAAGTGTCCGCTTGCCACCCAGGTCTGAGGATTCATCAGGATCGCGCAATCCACACCTACGTTATATGGAGATTCCTGAACAAACTTCTGCCACCAGGCTTTCTTTACATTGTTCTTAAGCTCTACTCCGAGATTGCCGTAATCCCATGTATTCGCAAGCCCGCCATAGATCTCAGACCCCGGGTACACGAATCCTCTGGACTTTGCCAGCGCTACAATCTTCTCCATCGTCTTCTCAACCATATCCTCTTCCTCACCTTCTATATTTCGTATATAATCTATACCCGCCAAAGCGCATCCGAAGATTGCTTTAGAGTATAATTGTTAATTATTATACAGTCTGCGTCTGCGCTTTTCAAGTACTAATTCACCTTTTCGGCTATCCTTTTCCGCCTACATGAGAATGATCTCTCCGTTGAACATCCTTGCATGCACCATACTGGTCTCCTTCGTAAGGTGCATGGTCTCTTCTCCGATATTCAAGATCATGCCCGGATATGCCACATCACACTTAAGCTTGCTGCCTCCCTGTTCTTCTAATTGTTCCTGTATTTTCTTAAGTTCTTTATCAAAGCGTCCAAGCTTCATCCTTCCCACGGACAGGTCGAGGCGTATCTTTGCCATGCGCTTCGTCCTTGCCGGGCTTTCCGGCTGCTTTTCTACTTTTTCCATCTCTTTTTCCAGCGCGTCAAGGCTCTGTAATAAGGACTCCCTTTCATAGTCCGCACAGGGCTGTCCGCCCAGGCTGATAGTGGTGATACTCTCCGATCTTGAACCGACGATCTTAGAACTTACGCCCCGCGCCGCACGGACGCGCCCTCCGACGATGGTCCCTCTGCCGCTGCGTACCTGTATCTCTCCGTCACAGTACACATCACAATTGACGATACAGTCGGTCTGTATATTCCCGTTGCTGTGAACCGAACAATTTTCCATATACATGGCGTAGATATCATGATGCGCGCGGATCACCGCACGGGAATCTCCCGATATTCCCTTGGCAACGATCAGATTGCCGCCTGCCTCGATCTCCGCCGCTTCTACAACGCCGTCTATCGTAATATCCCCTATCGTATGGACACGGAAACCGCTGCTTACATCTCCATGGATGTGTACGTCTCCAACAAAATTAATGTTACCCGTAGAGAAATCTACATTTCCGCTGATCTCAAGTACGGATTTGACCTGGAAGCCGCGGCCGCTGAATTCCACACGTCCTGACTTGACCGCCAGCAGCTCCGTACCGTCTTTGCTGATCTCTGTATTCTGTCCTTTCGGGAGCTGAACCGCTTTCCCGGTTCTGCAGGAGATCTCCTTATTCTGGACCGTCCTTCCTGAGACGCCTTCAACCGGCGGAACCGACCGGCATATGACCTCTCCTTTTTCTACATTCTGCACCAGATTCAGATTAAAATAGTCTACTTTTCCATGTTCATTCTCGGCAAATTTCTGCTTCACGGTCCGCTCAAAAAACTCTTCTATGTAGCCGTCCTTTCCGTGCAGCACCGGCTGTCCCTTTGCGATCTGGAACAGGTGGAAATATCTGTCCTCCTTACCGGACAAGTTTTCCAAAAGTTCCGCATCCACGCCAAAGCTGACGCTGCTTTCTCCCAGCACCTTCTCCAGCATACTTTTTTCCAGCTCTTTTCCGGCTCCCACCGGCGGAAAAACGATCAGCCATGCCGCCAACTGATCCCTCGTAATATAGACAAGAGGCAGCGCGTCCATCTCTAACGGCAAAACCTCCAGGATCTCCTGCGTGATCCCGCCTTTGCCGGACAGTAAAGCTTCCTCTTCTTCTGTCAGCTGCCCCTTCTCCTCTTTAGCGGCTTTCAGTTTCTCAAGAAGTGCCCGCTGCTTATCCGCCATATCCTTCTTTTGTCTCCATTCGGATATCTTCTCCAGCCGGTCTGCCGCCACCAAGGTGAATGCCTTACGAAGCCCTGCCAGCTCCTGTTCCAGCACGCCGTCCGGAGTATCCTCCCAGTGATCCAGGCGCAGATGCGGAAGCGGCGCATCCCGGACTTCTTCTGCCCACAGTTCATATAAACGGATAAAGGGATGATCCAAGGATAATCCCAGGGAGTCCCGGCGCCTGGGGGCTTCCTGCTCTGGCGCCTCTTCTTGTACCGGCTGTTTTGCCGATCCCAATACTTCCTCCTGCTTCACTGAATCCTCCGCCTGCGCCTCTTCCCCACTTTCTTCTTCCAGTACAACACCAAACAGCCGATCTAAAATCCAATTCTTGAATTCCATATATTCAACCTACCTCCCTGTATAAAATTGACATACTTGATCTTACTGCTATTATACCTTTTCTTGAATTAACTTGACAAGCAGAAAATCTGAAAATTAAAACATATTTCTTGAATTACATAAAAATTCATACTTTTTATGCGTTCTCATTCTCTGCAATTACCCTGAGTATCTCCAAAGACTTAAATTGCTTCCCTACATACTGTGCAAGATAATCCGTGACCACATTCTCCACCTCCGCTTGAACTTCGTCTGTTACTATAAATGTATACAGCTTTTCAATCGGAGATGAAACAATATACTGCAGAGTATATAAGGCAGAACCATGCAATGCTCTCCCGTCCTGCACACTGCCGCTGCATTGACGGCACACCAGCCCGCCTCTTCTCACACTGAACACCATCTCCCGCTCTTTATCGCCGCAGCAGACACATTCGAACATCTGAGGCCCCTCCCCGTTCACCGTTACGGCGCGCAGTTCATAGATGCAGCGGATCAGGCGGTTGGGAAGTTTCGGATTCACCAGAGCACGGAATGTCTGATAGAGAAGTCTTAGAAGTTCAGTCTCATCATTCGCTTCCCGGGCATAGTATCCTGCCAGTTCCAGAAAGTAGAAGCCATAATAGGCTCCTTCCACATCCTGGCGCAATTCCTGGAAATAATTAGAAATAGACGCCGACATCAAGGTATAAGATGTCCGTCCCTCATATACGGTAAATTCTCCGAAAGAAAAAGGGCTCGTCACGCCCACAAGCGCGCTGTTTGGTTTTCTCGCTCCTCTGGCAAATGCCGAGATCTTTCCCCTCTCTTTCGTCAGGATCACGATACGTCTGTCATATTCACCGGCCGGTGCCGCTGCAAGCACCATGCCCGTCACTGTAATCTGATTCACTGCTTCCACCACTTTCATAACTTGCCGGACAGCCTGCCCCTTCATTATCTCTGCCTGGGCATGCCTTACCGGATATACCGCGGGTATATCGGTCCATAACCCGCCTGCAGACCGACAATCCCTTATAATAGAGATAATCCCTGATCTCCCCTGTCTTAAGAAAACGTCTCCAGTATTCTTCTTCCATGCTTATCACCTCGTCCTTTGTACCTGCCGCCCGTATCTGCATATCCGGCTCAGATATTGCCGAATTCGCTGCGGCAGGTTATAAGATTAGGTTCTCATCCGGTACATGGATTTATTCTTCTTCTCTGTATCCAAAATTTTTCATCAGGAATTCGCTGTCCCTCCAGTCCTTCTTCACTTTGACCCAAAGCTTAAGATTTACCTGCATTTCCAGCATTTTCTCGATCTCAAAGCGGGCGGTGCTTCCGATCTTTTTCAACATATTTCCTTGTTTACCAATAATTATCCCCTTGTGGGAATCCCGCTCGCAGATGATCGTCGCTTCGATGTGCATAACCTTGCCCTTTACCTTCATCTGGTCAATGGCGACGGCGATCCCGTGGGGGATCTCATCCTGCAGGCGATGAAGCGCCTTCTCACGGATCAGCTCCGCCACGATCTGCCGTTCCGGCTGATCTGTCACCGTGTCCTCATCATAGAACTGCGGGCCATAGGGGAGATACTTCATGACTGTACGGATCAGCTCCTCCGTATTATCTCCATTTCTTGCGGACACCGGAACGATCTCTGCGAAATCATAGATATCCTTGTAAGAATTGATCGCAGGAAGTATGTCTTCTCTCTTAACACTGTCGATCTTGTTGATAACGAGTATCACCGGGGTCTTCACCCGCTTAAGCTGTCCGGCGATATGCTGCTCCCCGGCTCCTATGAAGGTGGTCGGCTCCACAAGCCATAAGACCACATCCACCTCGTTCAGAGTACGCTCCGCCACATTTACCATATATTCTCCAAGCTTGTTCTTCGCCTTATGGATGCCCGGCGTATCCACGAATACGATCTGCCCTTCTTCCGTAGTCAGCACCGTCTGGATGCGGTTGCGGGTCGTCTGGGGCTTATTGGAGGTGATGGCGATCTTCTGGCCGATCAGGTGGTTCATGAGGGTTGATTTGCCCACATTGGGACGCCCGATCAGGGTCACAAAGCCTGATTTATAATCCTTTTTCATGTGTTCTCCTATCTTGTTTCAAATCTGAGTGATGCTTCTGCCTGCTCTAAAAACCTTCCACAGCCCCGAACATGTCTCTGCATTCCTCAATCTTGTCCTCGCTTCCGATGACGCAGAACTGGTCTGCCTTCAATACAGCCTCTGCCACCCGGGAGAGGGCGCGGATATCATCCTGAGCCGCGTCTAAGATCTGGCTGCGTTCTTCACGGATCATGTCGGCTGTTACTTTGTTCATATAAAGATGCATGGAACGCTCGCCCTTTGTCACAGGAGTCATCGGTTGGTCGATATTGCTCATGGTTCCGATGATATACTTCGTCATGTCGCGCTCGCTGACAGTAAAGTTCTTGAGGTAATCTACGACTCCTTCGTATACTTCTACCGTCCGTCTCAGATTCGGGTCCCGGTAAGATACGAAATACCCCTCTCCGATCCGGTTGAAATTGCTCATGCAGCCGTAAGCCCCGCCCTTGACGCGGATGTTCTGCCACAGATAATCGTAGCTTAAGATCACCTTGAGTATCTGCAATGCCCCTGTGTAGGATGCACCATGATCAATAAAGTTCCCTGTCCTTGCCACATACTGTACCTTAGACGCGGTCTTGAAGCCTTCATTCTTCTTCTCACAGTGGAGGATACACTCGCCCCCGGCAGGTTTCCCATGATACAGGCTCTTCTTCAATCCTTCCACATGATCCTCTATTCCCTCCAGCCCCTTCCTTGAAGCCGTATAACTGATCATCATGTTCTCCGGACGGAAAAGCTGTTCTGTAAGATTCTTAAGTATCTCTGCAAGACGATCCTTCTCTTCCTCAAAGTTTTCCTCTATATGCGCAACGGTCCTATAGAACTCGATCCCGTTCGTCATATCCTTAAGCTTCGCGGAGGGAGAAGCATAGGACATGGCACGAAGCGCCGCCGTCGTATGGCCCGAAGACTGGAACCGCATCAGAAGCCTTGACTTCACCATGGCAAGGATCTCCTTAAGCCGCTTCGTATCTGAGAGCTTTGATGCCGTCAGGATCTCGCCCATCATGGAGAATACCACCGGCAGCTTTCCATACAGCGCCTTTCCCTTAATCTCAAAGGTTGCCTTAAACGCTTTCTCCCGGATATTTGTCACGTCATTATAAAGCTCCAGAGAAGTCCCGATCCCGCCGGTATGCACATTGATCTCGTTAAATAATTCGCCGTACTCATAGTTCTTTGTATCTATGATGCCAAGCGCCGACTGCAGGATCCCCACATATGGAAGCAGCTCTTCTTCCACCCCTGACATATCAAACAATACGTGTACATACCCGATCCCATTGGTCTCGATCTCATGGAAGATCACCGGCACGCCTGCAAGTTCCATCTCTTCATTCACGATCGGTTCGATCTCTCTGGAAATATCTTCTCTCCTAAGCACCGGAATCCGCTCCAGATCCTCTTCCTTCTCAGGCTCAGACTGATATTCCTCCAAAGCTGCCGTCTTCCTCACCAGATCTTCCACTTCATCTGCGCTTAGCCCGGCTTTGTATTCCTGAAGCTCCTTATCAAGCTCCGCATCCATCCTTGCCGTACGTCCCTTCTCTGGCTTGACGATCACGATCGCCCCATGTGGGTTCTCAAGAATATATCTTCGTATCAACTCTTCAAAATATCCGGTTCCCACCTGACTTTTCAGGAATTCAAAAGTCTCCAAAGCTTCCACATGGATGAACGGCTTCTCTTCATCATAGAGCCAGCTGTCCATCATCTGCAGACCATACATCAGCCCCTTGGGATAATTGCCGAAGTCGGCCTCGCGGTAACGGAATTCATGATAATTAAGCCCCGCTTCCAGAGCCTTCCTGTCGATCCCGTTCTTCACAATATCAGACAACACCGACTCAATCAGCTCTACAAATTCCTGCTTCTGCTCCTCATTGGCATTCTTCGAGATCACAGAGAAGATCGGCTGATAGATCCCGTTATCATAAGAGCCCATGATATCCTTCCCGATCCCCGCATCCGTAAGAGCCTTCTTAAGCGGCGCCCCCGGTGCAGACAACAGCGCGTAATCCAAGATCTGGAACGCCAGATACAGCTCCTTATCAAGGCTGGTGCCGATCACTTTATTATAGGAAAGATAGGTATTATCAACCTCCGATTCCTCGCTTGCTATCGAGTAGGCGAACGTCTTCTCCAGCATTTCCCCAAAAGGCTTCTGATACCGGATCTCGGAATCCACCGTCCTGGCTTCAAAGGCGCTTAGATACTCCCTGTCAAGCCACGCAAGCTTCTCCTCCATATCCATATCCCCGTACAGGTAAATGTAGCTGTTAGACGGATGATAATATTGCCTGTGAAAATCTAAAAACTGCTCGTAGGTAAGGTTCGGGATCGCCTCAGGATCGCCTCCCGATTCATTGGCATAGGAGGTATCCGGGAACAGCGTGTTAAGGATCACCCTGTCGAGCACACCCTCCGGAGAAGAAAACGCTCCCTTCATCTCATTGTAGACAACGCCGTTATATTGGAGCTTGTCCTTAGCAGAATCCAGCTTATAGCTCCACCCCTCCTGGCGGAAGATCTCCTCGTGGGCATAGATATTCGGATAGAGGACCGCATCCATATACACATGCATCAGGTTCTGGAAATCCTTGTCATTGCAGCTTGCCACCGGATATACCGTCTTATCAGGATAGGTCATGGCATTCAAAAAGGTGTTGAGCGATCCCTTCACCAGCTCAACGAACGGATCCTTGGCCGGGAAATTCTTAGAACCGCATAAGACGGAATGTTCCATGATATGCGGAACTCCCGTGCTGTCTCCCGGCGGGGTGCGGAACCCGATACTGAACACCTTGTTATTGTCATCCTTCTCTATCAAAAGAACCCTGGCCCTGCTCTTCTTGTGACGGAGCAGATATCCCTTCGCCTGGATTCCGGTCAAATCCTCTTCCTTCAATATCTCATACGTCTTCAAGTCTCTGATACTCATCTGCTATTCTCATTCTCCTTTCGATTTACGTTTGCGATACGTTCTACTACACATTCTATCCAATTTTTCATTAGTCTACAAGAGAAATCTCCCGTACAGGTGGAATTTTTTCAAGGAAAAATACCCTCCAGGCCATCTAATAAGTGTAAAATAAAAAGAAAGATCCGGAACTTTCAGAAAGGAGCACTATGGATATACTTGTTCGACAGGCAAAAAAACACGACAAAGACGCTTTCAGTCAATTAATGAAGCTTCATACCCCCAGTATGTACAAGATAGCAAAAGCAATATTAAAAAACGATGAGGACACCGCCGACGCCATCCAGGAAACTGCCCTGACATGCTGGGAGAAGATCGGAGCATTGAAAAAGGATAAATACTTTAAAACATGGCTGATACGGATTCTCATCAACCATTGTAATCAGATATACAGACAAAGAAGCCGCATGATCTCAGAAGTCGTTCTGCCGGAAGCAGGAAGCGCCGAAGACAGCTATTCGGCCGTAGAGTGGAAGGAATTCCTCCAATGCCTAGACGAGAAATACCGCACCGTCACGATCCTGTATTATGTGGAAGGCTTCAAGATCCGGGAGATCGCCCAGATCCTTGATATAAATGAGAAGACGGTAAGCGGCCGTCTTGCAACGGCCCGCGACCGAATGGAGAAGCAGTATGCAAAAGAGAAACCGCCGGCAGTCATCTATAAGCTGACCGGAAAAAATATGAAGCAGAAGGAGATGTATTATGACAAGGCTTGAAGATATGATGAACAAAATCGGCAGCGATAACAAAGTGCCGAATCGTATATGGGAAAAATTAGACTATGCACTTGACACTCTCCCGGATCACGAAAAAGATCATGAAAAAGATCACGCACCGTGCAAAAAAACCTTCAAATATGCCGCAGCAGCCGCGGCATTGACCATGGCAGCCGGCATCACGCTGTGTTATTCTAATCCCGCACTGGCGGCTAAGATTCCGTTTATCGGGAAGATATTCGAAGAAGTAGAGCATGAGATCCCATTTTCAGGAGATTACAGCGAGAAAGCCGGGATTCTCGCAGAGACGGCCGGCAAAGACGAAGACGGGAACCCCATAGCGGCTCCCGG
>OFFP01000557.1_pt1 | contig 30514 bp, 30 predicted proteins | sample 1521431 | NCBI WGS metagenome assembly OFFP01 (sample SAMEA3504104, study PRJEB24116) | mouse gut metagenome | biome: mouse gut; feature: mouse-associated habitat; material: faeces | place: Denmark | collected 2011
CAAGCGAATATATCCGTGCCACAGTCCCACTTTGATCCTATAAAAATGCAAAATATGGAAACTCAAGTACCGTTTTTGACTTGAATACTTTTTCAAATTATGATAATTTGAATAAAAGTACTTTTGACGCTAACACGTGCGCTGCCAGTTTACTGCGGGGTATTTGACGTTAAACATTGTTTCTTTGATTCATTATCTAAAGCAAGGGGGAATACATATGGGACAATCCAACGAATTTAAAATGACTTATTCTGGAATTATTCAGCAGAAAGGACAGAAAATCGTCCGCATCTCATTTGAACGGGGTAAAGATTTTGCGGAAGGCACTCTTCCCTCCGGCAACATTGAAAAATCTTCCGGGTTTACCGCTGAAGAAACGAAGCAATTAAGCCAATACCTGCTGCAGAATGCGGAAGATATCATGGAACGTGCCAAACAGGTGAATCCGCTTAGAAGCTGGATAAGGAAAGAGAAAGAGGGGCTGCCGCACTAACATAAATTTGTTCAAAATGTTTACATTGCAACGCAATGCAAACAAAATGCATAAAAATTATCTTGGCAAGCTAGCTTCTCAGAGTGATTTTGCGCATTCTGTCCTTGCCGCAAAGCGGCAAGACCTTTTGAACAAGTGAATATATTCGTGCGAAATACCCCTTTATTCTTTGCCCAGGTGATGGTTATTGATTTGCCTGGTTGCCGCACTTTGGGCAGACATTTCCGCCCTGATAGGTAAAGCCGCACCGATAACAGCATTTCACATCGTGCTTCGCTTTTGCCAGATAGGAAATACTTCTAGACTCTGGTTTCTCCTGTAGATACGACACAAAATGATCCAGCACTTCCCCAAAAGCTTCCAGTTCCTTGGATGGTATGCCGCCTGGAATCTTCGTTTTAGCGCCATTTCCTCGGTTTAGATACAATCCACGGTTCAAAATCCCTGTATTTCCATAAATACTGGTGATTGCCCGCACCGGAATTTTCTCGCTGTTAAAAGTGCTGTTATAATAAATATGGTCTGGCGTCAAAAGAAAGCCTTCTTTTCCTGTCATCCTTCCCGAAGAATCGCAAATCAAAATCGGAAACTCATAGCGTCCCCTGTCTGCGGCGTATGTATTCAAGGCACATGCTGCCAACTGTGCTTCCGCTGGTTCCCAGTCTCCCCGCATTACGCTGCGCACGTCGTAATAATGAAGCCGCTGCGTATTCTTGACTCTGCCTTTCATCTCCTCTTTTAGCTTCTCCACCAACAATGCGCATTCGTCCATTTTTAGCTTGGTCAGGCGTTTATCAATCATCTCAAGCGTATCTGTCTTTAACTCTGGAAGGAAAGCTCCTCCTTCTATTTTCTCATATGCCTCTGCCGCTTCATCAAACGTCATTCCCATAATGTTAGGACAAATCTTGTCAATCGCTGCTTCATCCAGTTCCCGAAGCCTTCGTTCAATCTCTTTTTGCATCGGAGCAGCGTCTTCCTCCGAAAAACCTTCCTTGAGTTGATTTTGCATGTTCAAAAGGCCTTTCCTATCGCTTCTTTTGACCCGCCGCATCATGTTATCCAGTTCCAGCTTGCCCGCCTGCCTGCGTTTTTCAGTCAGCGCATCAACGTAAGGAGCAATATCTATATCATGATATTGCGCAAGCTTTTCCTGAAACACCCGATATTGGTTGTGATTCATGGAAGAAGGCGCAGATTCCACAAGCTTTTTGGCTTCCACCTCTGCCCTGCGTTGTTTTAGTTCCTTTAATTCTTTTAATATTTCTGATTTTTCCTGCTGCGGCGCCCTAGATTTCTCTACCTCCTCGATCGCCCGAGCAATAAAAGCATACGGCTTTTCCCGGCATCCTGCGGCCTTTTGGCGAATCTCCTCGATCTCTTTGCGTTCTGCCGCCTTCGCAATCCTGTCGCTATACTCAGACTTTCTTGCAGCATTAAGCCTAGTCTCAGACTGCACCTGCTTTTTTAGCTCCTGTAGCTGACGCAGAGACATCCGCTCTATGGTTTTCATCCGTGCTTGATATTTATCCTCCACCCAGTTTTCTTGTGAATGTTCTGCACTGCCACGATCAGAAGAAGCCGCTTTGTTGTGCGCTGCATTTGTTTTATCCTCGGCATCTTTTTTTTCTTTCCCAGAAATATCTTGTTTCTTTTCAGCAGGCGCCGCATCTTTCGTAAAGCTTGGCATTGCATTTTGATTTTTCTTCCAGGCGTTGCTTGAAGTATTCCCAGAATTTTTCTGGTCATTTGTTTCTAACGAATGACCTTTGCTCTCTCTTTCGCCATCAGAAAGATGCGTCTTATTCCAAGACGCACGGAGTTCTTTCTTTCTGCGCAGTAATTCCTGGATTCTTCTAAGGTAAGGCTGAGATTTTTTCAAAGGATAAAATCCCGACTCCAGTTTTTCTTCCAGCAAAAGCAGCTCCTCTTCTTCCATATCGTCCATTTCCGCACAGGCACGTTCTATGGATTCCGGCTCTTTCGTCTTTCCCCGCTGCCATTCATATTCATTAAAATGATAGTTGGTGGTGCGCTCCCCTGTGCTTCCCAAAAGTTCCTGGTAATCTTCATAAGCTGTCTGATCGCTGCCAAATTTCAGGGCATAAGCATCCCCCTCCTGCAGCAGTTTCCCTGGTCTTGGCGTATAGAAGCTATTACACTGGGCGCAGGTATAGCATCTCGCCAGATATACCTTTCCCTCCTGTGTCTCCACCAGATATTCTTTTCCTTCCGGATAGACGACTAAAAACATTTTTTCTCCACATTCTGGGCAATGAAATCCAGAACGATAAAAGTTATTCCCCAACCGTGCAGCTTGCTTTTCATAAGTGGTGAGCTCACTTCTTGCAAATGTACGCTGCTCCATTTCCCAGCATATGTTATGCCACAGACCGAGGCGTTCCTCCGATTCGGCGTCTTCTCTCTCTTCTTTTGCCTCCTGAGCCTTACGCTTTCCTTCTTCCACTGCCGCCTGTACCACTTCTTCATAAGTAATCTGAACGCTGTCTTTATAAAAGCGGAAATTATCATCCCTAAATCCCGGGGTAATCTTCATATCTTTTAAAATTGTTTGAAACAGCCCGTTAAGCTGACTGTAATCTTGCTCCACCCGGATTCCTTTGATGACTCCCCATTTTCCGAATGCATATAATGCGATGTTGAGCACATTTTCGAGAAATTGATTGCCTTCTACAGGCTCCATGTCTTCCTCCCGGTCCGGCAGCTCAATCACATTGGTGATCACTTTGCGATTGTCAAAATTAAAAATTAAGGAGCGCACGCTTCCTGATAAAATCAAAAAATTATTTAATACTACAAAATTCCCAGTCCAAGCCACATTTACCTTCATGGCTTTCAACATGCGGCCAAACACGGTCCTCAATTCATTATTTGCTCTCAACAGAATCATATCAAACCCTCACGATCTTTCCATCCATTTCAAAATAGCCACGCCCTTTGCCGGAAGTTCGAACTGTTCCTCTGCCTGGTAATCAATCCCGGCAAGCAGGTCCTGACAATCCTTTGATACTGTAATCTGTTCTGCCTCCTCCTTATGATTTAGCAAGAAGAGGTAATGTTCTTTATCCCGGAACCGTTCCACCGCCTCCACGCCTGATGGAACTTCTGCTGCTGGCTTTAACTGCTGTTGTTGGCAGATCTCTCTCACAATTCTAGAATAAAACGCTTCTTCGGAGCGGGTTCCCACATAATATGCGTTTCCCTCACCAAATGAATTGCAGGTGACCGCTGCAGTATTGGCGTAAAAATCTTCCTGATATTCCGCCAGCGACTGTGCTCCTTCCAAATGTATAATATCACAAAGCAGCTCTGCGCTGTACTCTTGCCCTCCATATAGAAAACGATTTCGTTTCGTATCTGGCAACGCATCTGTTTCCTCCACCCAGATCCCCAAGATGTCCCGCAGTCTTCCAGGATAGCCCCCTAAAATTACCAAGTCGCTCTCATCTACATAGCCGCTGAAAAACGTGGTCAAAAATGTCCCTCCATGTCTTATAAATTCCCGTATGTGTTGATCCACTCCCGGCTTTGTCATATAGAGAACGGGAGCGATGACCAGCTTATATTTTGACAAATCATCTTCTTCCCCGATCAGATCCACGGGGATATTTTGGGTATGCAAAGCTGTATAATACTTCATAATCTCATCCAGATACTTCAAACTGACGCTGGGTCCGGCAGAATATTCCACTGCCCACCAATTTTCCCAATCAAACATCAGCGCCGCTTGCGCCGTTCCCCTAGAGCCAAGAATTTCTCCTCCCAATCTCTCCAGCTCTTCTCCCAGCTGGGACACTTCCCGGAATACCCTGGTATTTTCATGACCCGCATGGGAAATAACGGCTCCATGATATTTTTCACAGGAACCAACGCTGCGCTTCATCTGAAAAAACATTACTGCATCCGAACCATGTGCGATTGCCTGATAACTCCATAGCCTCATAACGCCCGGGCGCTTTAATGCATTAAATGGCTGCCAGTTCTGCTGGCTAGGCGTTTGCTCCATCAGCACGAAAGGCTTTCCGCCCCCTATTCCTCGCATCAAATCATGATTCAGAGCCGTCTTGCTAAAAGAATCCTCGTTGGAGGGATAATTATCCCAGGAAATAAAGTCCATAGATGCTCCCCATTTGCGATAATCAAGAACTTTATATGTTCCCATCAAATTGGTGGTAATTGGAATATCGGGGGTATGCTTTTTGACTGCGTCATATTCCAAACGAAAGCATTCCATGAGACTGTCTGAATTAAATCTGCGGTAATCAATGCTAATCGTCTGAGCAGTCGTTTGCTCCTCATCTATATGCTCTGTCCTGTGATCTGGCAGCACGATTTCCTCCCAGTCATAGAACGTATGCCCCCAGAACGAGGTATTCCAGGCACGATTTAATGCTTCCAGTGTCTGATAACGCTTTTTCAACCACACCCGGAACGCTTTTTCACAATTTTCACAATAACACTCCCCGCCATATTCATTGGAAATGTGCCAGGCAATCAAATTCTCATCATCTGCATACCGTTCTGCAAGCTTTTGGGCAAGCCGCACCGAATATTTGCGGTATACCAGGCTGTTCGGGCAGGAATTGTGCCGGGCTCCGAATTTCCGTTTTATTCCTCTAAAGTCTGTCCGCAATACTTCTGGATATTTTCTTGCCATCCACGCAGGGTGCGCCGCCGTACTGGTGGCAAGGCAAACCTTCATGTGATGTTTTTTGGCAAGCTCCATGATTTTATCTAATTTTTCAAACCTATATTCTTCTTCCGAAGGCTGTAACAATGCCCAAGAAAACACGTTCAACGTTAATATGTCCACGTGCGCAAGCGCAAGCAGGCGCATGTCCTCCTCCCATGTCTCTTCTGGCCACTGTTCTGGATTGTAGTCCCCGCCATAAGCGATTTTGTGATGATCCCATACTTTTTCCCACATGATCTTTCTCCATTCCCGATTGCGATTTGATATCGTGCTGTTTGTTTTATAACATGCTTGATATTATCTTATCATATTTCCTCAAAAATGAAAATATATGGGACTGACGCACTAACATAAATTACCAGATATAAATTCGTTCAAAAAGCTTACATTGATTGACGTTAATTTAAAATACATTATGACAATTTTATACATCTAATTTAAAGCTCCGCTAATTTTTACAATGAATTCTTTGCCATTGCAAATAGCCGTGTTATAATAGATAAGAAAGACATCTATCAAACTTTCAAATCGATGTGCGATCTGGTTGATATCTGGCAACGCTTGCACAGAATATTTTTCTGAGCGTTGCTTGCCAAATGCAGACGCAATGGCGCCCAGCCAGACAGTACGCTAATAGAAAACGGAGGCAAGACATGCATTCATCGATCAACACAATCATTTTTGATCTGGACGGCACATTGTTAAATACCTTGACGGATCTTACCAACAGCGTAAATTATGCGTTGCAACAGTACGGTCTCTGCAACTATTCTGAAGATCAAGTACGCCAGATGGTGGGAAACGGCGTAACCGTCTTAATGGAACGAGCGGTCCCCGGCGGACATTCCTTTCAAGAATTTGAAAGTTGCCTGAATACCTTTAAAGAGCATTATGAAATTCATAAAAAAGACGCTACCATGCCTTTCCCTGGAATTTTAGATTACTTAAAGGAGGCACAATCCGCTGGCTACAAACTAGCCGTAGTCTCTAATAAATTTGACCTGGCTGTAAAAGGACTCTGTAAGGATTTTTTCTCCCCCTTTATTACCACAGCCATCGGCGAATCTTGCGGCGTATCTCCAAAACCTGCGCCAGACACAGTTTTTAAGGCAATGAAAGAATTAGAGGCTTTACCAGAACAGTGTGTCTATGTCGGGGATTCCGATGTAGATATTCTTACTGCCCGCAACGCTGGCATTCCATGCATCAGCGTAAGCTGGGGATTCCGCTCCCGAGAGTTCCTGAAAAGCCATGGGGCATCGCTGATTGCAGACAGCGTCGAAGAAATGAGAACGCTCATCAAACAATTAACATAAAAGAGACTGACAAGAGAAAGAAGAAAGATTCAAGCATGGAAACACATCCCTTTTAACCATGTCTTGATCCTTTCTTCTTTCTTTTGACAGCTTTAGCAAGCACGATTTATCGCTGATGCTGCAGCTTTATTTTTGATGCAAATTTAATCCTCCCCTTCTCCTTCCATCTCTTCGTAATCTTCTTCATAATAGTCTTCCCATGGTACCTCGCTCAATTTAGCGGCTTCTCGCAGGAAATTTACCGCTTTCTCTCTGATTACCTGCGTTCTGACATAAAGCTCTCCATAATCAGCCTCATATTCTTCTAAGGAATCATACTCATTAGACTTTGCTAATTCTTCTGCCGCCGCAAGATACTCTTTCTCTGTTACCTCGATGCTTTCTTTCTCCAATATTGCCTGCGTGATCAAATATTCATTCACTGCGTCTTCCACGATCTCATCCAGGTCCTCGGTCCCCACAAAATTCTCCAAAAATTCTTGATACTCCATTCCAAACATCTCTGCCGTCTCTTGATATCCTGACTCGGTATCCTCATAGAAGTAATCATATAATTCCTGCGGATAACCGTTTACTTCTGCATTGTCTATGGCAATTCTGAGCGCATTCTCCCCTGCTTCTATTTCCGAATCCTCTTTTGCAAACTCTTCGAGCTCTTCTCTTACTGAAGCCTCATACTCTTCTATTGTTTCAAAATCAGATATCGATTTTACAAAATCTTCATTATACTCTGGCGTAATCAGCTCGCTTACAGAATTAATTTTCACTGTGAATTCTGCTTCCTTTCCTCCTAGCTCCTCATCATAATCCTCTGGAAAGGGAACCGTGAACACAGCTTCCTCTCCCGCTTTTTTTCCTTCCAGGCTTTTTTCAAATTCTGGCAGAAAATCTTCCGAACCTAATTCCAAATCATACCCTGTATCGCTTCCGCCCTCAAACTCTTCTCCGTCAATGGTTCCGGTATAATCAATATTAACCACATCTTCAACTTTTGATGCCCTGTCTACCTCTTTATACTCCGAGTTCTCCGAAATAACGTCTTCAATAGCTAACTGCACATCTTCTTCTGTCACCTCTGCCACAGAAGGATAGGTAACTTCCACGCCTTTGTAGTCACCTAATTTCACATAATCTGACGCTTTTACGTTAAGCACGTCATCTTGAACGGTATCTTGTGGACTTTCTGCCTTGTTGACGTTTTTAGTATCTTTTTCACCACAGCCTGTCAGGACTGCCATCATGGTCAACATAGACACTGCCAATATGTAGTTTCTTTTTTTCATATTTTCCTCCATTCTGTGCGCTTCTTTGCACAAACAGGTAGTTTGTGAAAGAATCAACAAATTCTTTCCTCCATTCTGTTCGTTTCTTTGCACAAACAAGTGTAGTTATACTTGTCCCTAATTCTTATTTTCATTCACTATAGTAACATTATGACATTTATTTTGACAGGATTTTTTGATAAAAATATGAGAAATCTATGAAAAAAATGTGTCTTTTTAGAATAAGGCAGTAATCTTTTGATATTTTAAAAGCAAAGCGGCAAGCTCACTTCAATTCCGCTTAACCTTGATTCTTCAGGGGATTGCGCACCTTGCAGCCCCAAGCATGATTACATGGCAATATGTTCCACTTTTGCGAGTGCCCTCGCTTTACTGGGGCAGACCCTGGACATTTTTTATTCTCATGGAAAGATACTTTTACACTTTAACGTCAAAAGAACTTTCATATAATAGAGATTAGGTGTCAAAAAGTCTGAACTGGCTTTCAAGAACAAATCAGACCTTTTGACACCATCATCCTATAAGACAAAAACAGCTCCGGAATACAAATTCCTGGAGCTGTCGATATCATATATAATCCTCAAAACTTTTGAAAATTGCCATCTCTGCAAAATGGAGCTAATTCCATCCTTACAAACCATCCTTGCTCATGATCGCATACAGGACATTTTTGAGGAGCTTCTGTGCCTTCCTGCACATGGCCACAGTTGAGGCACATCCATTTTGTTTCCACTTTCGAAACAAACAACTGATTATCTTTTAGCAACTGGGCAAAAGCCCCAAACCTGTCTCCATGCAGTTTTTCAATCTCCGCAATCATTCGGAATTTTGCCGCTGCCTGACCAAATCCTTCTTCCTGAGCCTGTTGTGCAAAATGCTTGTAAACATCGTCATGCTCCTCATATTCGTTATGCTGTGCCTTATCCAGCAATTCTGAAATATTAGGGCTTAAATCTACAGGATATCCGCCGTCAATGTGGATCGTTTCCCCCGCAAGCTCCTTTAATTGATTGTAAAATACTTCTGCATGTTCTTTTTCCTGATCTGCCGTGAATTTAAAAATCTGCTCGATCACATAAAGTCCTTGACTGTTTGCCTGGGACGCCGCAAACGTATACCGGTTTCTTGCCTGGCTTTCCCCTGCAAATGCGCGCATTAAATTTTTCATAGTTTCACTTTGTTTAAAATCCATCGCCATATTTCCTCCATTCCGCTATCACATACTGTTGGTTCTAAACCGAATCTTGAGCAGGGCTTTATCTATGTTTTTACTTTGACTGCTCTGCACTTATGGATATAGGCATGCAATTTTCGTAAAAACAGACAAATTCCCTATTTCTCACAAATTTACCTGATACAGAAACAGTATGTCCGAATATGGAAATTTTATACAAGGAACAGCCCTTTGATTTACCAAAATAGCCGCTGGACGTTAAACTAACATAATTTTATTTTGCATGCCCCGCGCATATCCAGCGGACATTCGTATACATTTCCCGTTTCTCCTTTTCCTATGTAGGAAAGGGGACATTTTCTGCAATTTCCATTGGAAAAATCAGAAGCTACTTCAAATTCCAGCACTGCTTTGCGCATCCCGTTTACCGACATCTGTTGGTTCATGTTTTTCCAGCTCAGGACCTGACTGCACCCCATGCATTTATCTGTCCCTAATGCCACTGGCCTTCCACAGGTGGGACATGCGTAATACATTTCATTTCTGTTATCACGCGCTTCTACCACTTCTGCCGGAAACTGACGAATTAACTGCAATCTTACATCATCATTCTGCATTTTTTATCCTCCTGAAATTTCTAATATCATTCCCTAAATACTAAATCAATGATTGATACAGTTTTGTAATATCTTCGACACTGGTTTCTTTTGGATTCCCAGGCCTGCATGCATCATCATAAGCAGACTGAGCTAAGAATGGAATATCTTCTTTTTTCACAATTTCTTTTAAATCCATTGGAATTCCAACATCCTGTGATAACTTTTTAACAGCGTCTATGGCCGCCTTGCGGTACTCTTCCTGGGACATGCAATCTACACCCTCTACTCCCATCGCCCTTGCGATATCACGGTATTTCTCCCCAGTGGCCTCTGCATTATATTCCATAACCGTCGGCAAAATAATTGCGTTTGCAACTCCATGAGGCGTATCATATAAGGCCCCCAGCGGATGTGCCATAGAATGTACGATCCCAAGACCCACATTTGAAAATCCCATTCCTGCCACATACTGTCCTAAGGCCATGTCCGCCCTGCCTTCTGGCGTATTCTCCACTGCCTGACGCAGGCTCCTTGCTATAATTTCAATTGCTTTTAGATGGAACATATCTGATAATTCCCATGCTCCCGCTGTAATATATCCTTCAATGGCATGCGTCAGCGCATCCATTCCCGTTGCGGCAGTCAATCCCTTTGGCATAGAAGACATCATATCTGGATCTACAAACGCCACCACTGGAATATCTTTTGGATCTACGCATACCATTTTGCGATTATTCGCTGCGTCTGTAATAACGTAATTGATGGTTACTTCTGCCGCTGTCCCTGCAGTGGTAGGCACTGCAAATATTGGAACCGATTTCTGCTTTGTAGCAGCCACTCCTTCCAGACTTACTACATCGGCAAAATCTGGATTATTAATGATAATCCCGATTGCCTTTGCCGTATCCATGGAAGAGCCTCCGCCAATGGCAATCAAATAATCTGCTCCAGATTTTTTATAGGCTTCTACGCCAGCTTGCACATTTTCAACAGTAGGATTGGGTTTAATATTCGAATACACTTCATAAACAAGTCCTTCTTTGTCTAAAACATCCAATACTTTTTTTGTTACCTCAAATTTAATTAAGTCTGGATCAGAGCATACAAACGCTTTCTGGAATCCCCTGCCCTTTGCTTCTGACACAATTTCCAAAATAGCGCCTGTTCCATGATAAGATGTTTCATTTAATACAAACCTGTTTGCCATACTAGTTCTCCTTTCCATAATTACATAATTTTCAACTTATCGTACCTTATAATACGGCCGCATGGCCATAATGGGATGCCCCATAGGGTATAATTAAAAATATCACATATCATATATCTCTCTTATTATCACTCTTTTCCCTCATAATTTCAAGAAAAACTGTGATATCTTTTTATCATGGGACAGTTTGGAAATTATAATAAAAAATTTAACAAAAATCCTTAAATGCCTATGAGGCGCGCCGCAAACTTTGGTCACTTTGCCACATCTGGCTCACTTCATGCTTTTCTTATATTTGCTTATTTTCCAATTATATTAATACCGCCAAAGATTCAGGAGGAGAAATGTTTTTCCTTGAGCAGTTCTGCTCATTTTTATTTCCAAACAACTAAAAAAACTAGTGTGCTGACACATTTATATCTGGCGAAACTCTGCAGAACGATTGTTCATCAGCAAGACGGAAGAAGGAGGCGATGCGGTGGCATCGTTGACTGATGACAACGCAGTCTGATGGGCAATCGGGCAAGGAGGTTTGCCTGAATATAAATGTGTCAGTACACTAGATAAATATATGGAAATTGATGAAAATAATAAACTCTGGAGATTGCCTTGTACTTCAAAAAATATCATTTTTTCTTACGATGACATTATCAGTTACGAGCTATTACAAAACGGAGAATCCATTACAAAGGGCGGACTCGGAAGCGCCATAGTTGGCGGAGCTATGTTTGGCGGAGTGGGGACAATCGTAGGCGGAATCACCGGAAGCAAAAAAACAAAACAGGAAATTTCCGAATTCCGTATTAAAATAATAACAAGAAATCCTTACCAGACAGAGGTATATGTTAATTTCATCCCTGTCGGAAAAGTGAAAACAGGGAGCATTTTGTTTATGTCATACAATGACAGCGCACAACGCATTTTATCTCAGCTTGCACTCATTACAGATTCTGCCTCTAATGCAACCAGCAACTCATCGGATGGCATTCCCGATGAAATTGTAAAATATAAAAAATTATTAGATCAAGGAATTATAACTCAGGAAGAATTTGATGCAAAAAAAAGACAGTTATTGCAATTATAGAAAACTTCTGTTGCAATGAAATAATGCTTTTGCATTAAATTAACCAAAGGAATAGAAATAAAACAGATTCAGAAGTCAATAAATGGCGAAAGACAATGGATGACTTTTTGTTACAATCAATAATTCACCCTGAAAAACCTGCAAATTAGGGCGTCTGATAAAATCGGATTCCAGGGAGGATGCAAAAGAAAAAGCTTTAGCGTATGCAAAACCCAAGTCGGATAAGCCTTAAAGCAGGTACAAGAAATGCACTCTTGAAATCAAGGAAAGTGACATGGTTGCAAGGCAGAATTGGCAGGTTTTGGCTCATCTCTGTCTGCAAGGAGGGAAAAGCAATCGACAGGCAGCAAGATTTCATCACATGCATCTGCTGCCTGCCTCTTTCACTCTATATCTTTACGCTTTCGCCACATATTCGGAATACATGTACCCTTCTATTCCCTCGACGTCAACGTGCGTCCAAACGCCAGAGACGCCCAGAACCCGGAAAAGGTTTCCTTTATCTAGATGCCTGATTATATTATCACCAAAATCCGGGGTTGACCTCACACGCACGCCGTTCCCGGTGCATTTCCCCACATATGTCGGTGCTGACTGGGTTGTTCCATCCATAGATATATATTTCGCTGCGCTATAGCCCGTATAGCCGTCATATCTCACATGATGCCATTCTGCGCCTTGTTCCAGGATTTCCACTGTCGCCCCCTTGGGAATGGAGCTGATTTTACGACCACCAGGGGTCTCACGAATCAGCAAGGGATCGTGGCTGGTAATGACTGTGCCTTTTAAAGTTTTGGCAGGCTCCCTTTCCTCTGTTTCAATCTGGGATGAATCAGAACATTCTTCCCCTCTGATCTGAGTCTTGAAGTCCTCCCACAAGAATGCATTGTCGATCATCTTCCGGGGACAGTGCTTGCCTTTGGCGTCATAATGGCGAATGACCCTCTCTGCCGCAATCCCGGTTTCTTTGATCAGGCATCTTACAAGCTCGATAGCGTTCTGTCGTGCTTTCGCATAGTCGCCATCGCTGTTGACGCAAATTTCTAAATTGATCGTGTTGCGGTTTGTGGCATCCTTTACGGAATGGCTCCCGCCATATTCCCGACCAACAGAATACGTCCCATCCGAGCGTCTTGCCGCCTGGTATACGCCGTCTGATCCACAATAGTAATGTACCGACGTGCTTAGATGGCCTGCCGCCTGGGCTGACGCATGTCTACTGGCATTTGCTCCTGCTGCAAAATTGTCCGTTTCATGGATCACGATATACTTTGGGACATTCTTGCCCTCATATGTGTTTTCTGCCGATATGTAATCCGTATTAATATCGATCATATATGCTTCCTCGCTTTCCTATGATTGCTTCCATCATCAAACACATCTTCGACATTTCTAACAATGTTTTTCCTATTTCTAATAATGTTTCTCCTGTTTTTAATAATGTTTTTCCTGTTTCTAGCTTCGTTTTCCTCATGCCTGGCAACGCATTGAAGCCATTCAGAACATTTCCCATGCCTTTTCCAGCTCCGGCAAGCCTGCCAGGGAAGTTAACAGAGACGCCACCCCTGCTAATGCCGCAGTTCCCAGGACCACTCCCCAATCGACGGCATTGATCGTGGCTGCTGCAGGCAGCAACGCCACCGCTGTCTGCGCCATGGTCTTCATGGCGCGAGTTCCGGCTGCTTTCAGCCAAAGCTTCATTTTATCGCTCATGCATGTTTCCTCCTTCTCAAATATAATTTGCCAGCAACGCCAACGCCCCCGCCGCAAACGCTCCTGCGATGGCGCTCACGACCGAAGCTGCCGCTGTCCTCCGGTACGCCCTCATGTCTTCTGCGGGGGCTCTCTCCATGACGTCGACACGGCTGTCCATCCGCTCCACTTTCTCGTCCAAAGAACTGACCGTCTCATTTGTATGCTTCACTTCCTCCACAAGCTGGACCATGGTATTGGACATGGTATGGATTTCATTGATGATCGGTTCTAACTTTTCCAGACGGTGAGTGTTGCTCTTGGAGCGTTCCTCCACTTTGGTCAAACGTTCTAAAATTTCCATTTCCTGTATCATCCTCACCTCCTCCTTTGCCAGCTTAAAGCAAGAAAGAATCCTGCCAACTTCTTTGCCTGTGACCTAAATCCTTATCTCAGGATCACGCTGACAATGTTTTCTGAAATTCGCTCAAGCACCCGGTAAGTGTAAAATCCCATCTCTGTTGCCAAGGTGGCGATCCCGTCGTCGTTGCACTTGCAGAAATGATCTGGGAGGCATGTGCCGTCGTCCCGAACTGGCAGCACGCCCAACATCCCGACATAGTCCCATTCCTTGCGGTCCTTGCGCTCGATGTAGCCTTCCTGCAGAGACGAATCGTAACCCTCCGCAAGCTTCATGCGGGCATTTTTGACGATCTTTCCCGTCTCCACCATCACAGGCTCATGGGTCTCCTCGTCAAACACAAGCATCCCGTCCTCGTCCGTCTTTTGGATGGTTTCGGGAACGTCCTCCATGACGATCCGGTTAAATTCGTCCCGCTCATAGCGCCAGTAATAGTCCTCGTCGGCGTTTCCAACGATCGAGGGATTCCCCGACGTGATCCCGGCAATGTAATCCCCTTGCTTTGCTTTTTCAAGCAAGCCGTCTTTCACAGTGACGAAATAGCCGATCCGGTCTTCCTCGTCGGGGTTGCCGTCCGCCCAGGGCTTTATGAACTCTGCGTAGTCAGCGCCGGAGGACTGGAATGCCTTGGTTCCGTAGATGTCGCCCTTGTAGGTGACTCGGAGGGCGTTGGAACGGGCAGTAGAAGCAGAAGTTCCATTTCCGATCACAAACACGTCCCCGACTTGTGTGCCCATATCCCCTCCTTCGGTCATTGCCTTGCTGTATTTTCCAGATACATGGGAGGCAAAATTGCTTGCTTTCGTCTCATATCCTTCCGCATGGGAATAGTTTCCGATTGCATTTGTATTGCTCCCTTCCGCATGGGAAGCGCTTCCGATTGCTTTCGTATTGCTCCCTTCCGCATGGGAAGCGCTTCCGATTGCATTTGTATTGCTCCCTTCCGCATGGGAATAGTCTTCGCTTGCATTTGTACTACTCCCTTCTGCATGGGAAGCAATTCCGCTCGCATTTGTATAATACCCCTCTGCATGAGCATCTTCTCTGCTTGCCGTCGTATCACTCCCTTCCGCATGGGAATATTTCCCGCTTGCCGTTGTTAAGTACCCTTCCGCATGGGAACATTTCCCGCTTGCCTCAACAACAGAACCAATCGCACTACTCTTCTCACCTACTGTCGTCCCACTTTTCCGTCCCATGCTAATTGCCGAATCATCATAGATGCTTTTCTTTGCATACGTGTTTACAATATTGTTCCCGCTTCCATCATTCGTCGCTTTGACTGCAGAACCAACGCCGGTAATATTGCCTGGAGCTATTGAACGAAGCTCGTAATTGTTCCATGCCGCCAGCCATGAGGAGCTGGTCAATCCTGACTTTTGGTATGAAAAACTTATGTTTTTTCCATCTCCATCATCTGTGACGACTCTTGAGTCAAACCAGGATGGCAAATCCATGGATGCTAGCACGCTAACCCCGCTTATCATCTCTGAGGTAAGAGTGGGAGTCATTGCTTTCCAGTGATTGGCATAAACTCCTTGTGCGTCTTCTATGGTGATTAGCCAGGTATTGATACTATTGTCCCTATCTTGATAAAGCTCAATGTATGTTGTGGAATTTGCACTATCCCTGGTACACCTGATCTTGGTCCACATATGGGTCTGGGAAGCAGCTGCCAAAGGTGAAAATCTTTGTGTGTCATATGCGTTTATAAGCTGGACTTTCTGGTATTCCGGCGAAGGCGTATTGTAGCCTCGCTTCATGCTGATGACGCAGGAATTCCCGCCATGGGTTCCAACCGCTTTCGCAATTCTATGCCAGCCTTTGGAACCTGCGCTGCCTTTAAAGCTAGAAATATGGTCTGGCACGAAGTGCTCATTCAAATATTCCGTGGAAACAGCCCCGATATTCGCAGCAGTGATATTCACATTCCCGGTCCGATAGCTGCTCTCAGCATTTCCTTTCACGCCCGTGATTTTCTGCGTGTCCGTCCACGGGACATTGACATACATCTGCTCATTGCTAAGCTGCACGGGATAATTCTTGCCTGTCTGGGCATACCCTGTTTTGACGCCGCCACGGGCGGACGCTGAGGCGGCAGGAAGCGAGTAATTGTTCGCATTCGCTGCGACCCCCGCAAGCTTGATTTTTTCCGCCGTCGTATAATCATTTGTTGACAACCCTTTTCCGGATATCTTGTCAACCTTTGTATCAATTGCCGAACTTAATGATTCCTCGATGCCTTTGATATCACCGTCTATCATGTCCATTGCCTGGTTAAAATCCCCGACATCATAGAAATCATCCACGTCTGGCTTTGGGTAGCCATAATTTTCTGTTTCAGTCGCCATTCGTCAACACCTCGTTTCTTAATTGATCATATGTATAAGATGATAATTTCCTATGCGTAAACTCACTTAACGTTGCATGCTGGTTATAGAGTAACGACACATCCAGCAACAAATTTGCTGGCAAAACGTCGCATAGCATTTCTTGTACCATTTTAAAATTTTTCTTGCTTTTTAACGCAATCCGCACAGCGATCCTATACTCGGCTGGAAATATCTCCAGCTTATATCCATCTTCGCCACATAAAGTTGCTAACTTCTTATGCAACACGGCCATCGTATATGGGATGGCATTATTCCACAACGAAAGCATGCGGAATTTTCTATTTTCTAGCAAGTCATCATCCAATGCCGCCATGCCAAGCATATGTTCAAACTTTCTTACGCCTGGTTCATTGGAAGATAATATGAACTGGTTGTTCATAATGTCTTCTGTAAGGTCTTCCAGTCTCTGTACTTCCGGCTGCTGGGCTTGCAGAGCTTCACGAATTTCCCGGTATCCTCTCAGGTACTGAGGAAGATAAGAAATTAAATCTACATTCCTAATCATGCTGTAACCTCCCCCAACACAGGGACATAGGTCTTATCGAGAATAATATTTTCCTCTTTGCCATTGAGCATCGTTCTAGAAACGTCAATGATGCCAGATACGCCCATGATCCTGGTTTCAATTTGCGCTTTCCTAATCACCATGGTTTCTGCCTGAGACCATCCTTGCCTGACTTCTTTGAGGTAATCATCAACCGCCTTGGAAACCTTAGAGCCTAAAGACTCAAAATTATAGCCTGTGTCATAAACTACTTCAAGGGCAATGTCCACGGCAAATTCCTTCGGCGTGTCCACTGTCACCACATGCCCGATCGGGGCAAGTCCATCCCCGCCCCCATCCCTTACGGGATCTAGTTTTTGTTGCACCTGATCCAATAAATAAGCGCTTGCTATGTCATGTTCTGAATTAAGAATGGTTATTTTAACCGTTCCGCCGCCATTCCAAACAGGCGTAACCTTCACCGCCCCGACTCCTTGAATCTCAAGCGTCTTTTGAATATAATCCCGCTTATTGCCTCCGAAAGCCTGGGCTGTAAAAGATGCAAAATACCGCTCCCTTACAGACTCTGTCTCTTCTTCCTCTTCCCCAGGCACGAGAACCTCTGTTACAGACGCCATTTCCAACCCATTGATATAATCAACAGGCATAAGCCTGCCTAAAACGGAATTTCCTAAAACCCCTTCTGTCTCACATTCCAAGCTATATCTGCCGTCGCTGATCTTTTCTTTTAAGGTATAGTTTAAGTCGTCACAACTAAACCGACTCCCTGCCGGGATTTCTAACGTATCTGGGACAAACTCTCCCTTTAATACCGCCTTTACCGCAGCTTTGGGCTTGATCCCGCGCTCCGCCGCACGCCTCAGCAAGTATTTTCTGGACGCCGTGTCTGCAAACGTTTCCCTTAATATGACATCCAGCTCAATATACATTAACTGCAGTTCCACGGCGGCAGACGCCAACGCATCATAGATCACAGACCCCTCCCTTTTATCCACATCTTCCGGTACACGTTCCAACATTCTGTCTAAAATGTCTTCAAACGTGACATTTTCATACATTATATTTCTACCTCCTTTTCCATCTTGGCTGTGCCAAAAGTGGTATGTATCATGAACGTAACATGAAGCACTCCTTTTTCAACCATCTCAAATTCAAAATCTGTCACTTCCATGATCCTTGGGTCACAGGCAAGCGCTTCCGTTATTCTGCGCTCCAGCTCCGGGCAGACGTAGGTCATCGGCTCCCCATATAAATCCATTGTCTCAATCCCGTAATCCCAGGAATAGATCACATGCTGATAACGTTCCGTGTTTAAAATCTTAAACGCCGCCTGCTTTACCGCATCCAGACTTTCTGTATGCCCCCTTATATATTCCCTGTCCTGGTCCATCCGGTAAGTCCGGTCCGGCTGCTGCTCCATCTCAATATCCTGATTCAAGAGCCCAATTGTTAAAGGTATCACTCACATCTCTCCAATCCTGTCTATGACAAAATATTTTTGTCCTCCCTGCTGCCGGAGCAAAATCACTTTATCACCGGCAGACAACGGAAGGGCTGCCACGCTCCCAGGCATGATAAGTTGCGCCCCACTCAATGTCATCCTCTGTTCCACGCTTATTCTCAACGGTCCTACAGATTCCACCATGCCAAAGCAGAGATTCACTGGCTTTGTGGCTTCCACTGCATCGACTGCCGCCCTTTTTATCAGTTTTACGAGTTCCACTACGTCAAACAACAAAATCACCTCCCCGAAGCGTCAAATCCATCCAGTGCTCATTTTCTTTATACACATGCCTGCATTTTTCTACCAGCATGAAATTCTTGACTTTAAAACCCCCAAGGTTTAAGCTGACCGCCACTAAGCTGCCAGCTCTGACTCTGTGATCGCCAAACGCATTTGAAATCTTCAGGTTCCTGGTTTTGTGATTATACAAAGCAAGTAACGCATCTGCCTTGGCTTTTCCGTTTTCGCCCTCTTTCAGGGTATCGAAATACTGCAAAGTTCCCCATTTATTGATATTGGAACTGTCCTGCGCTATGTATACCTCTCTCTTTCCTGTATTTTCATTGTCATAAACCAGTTTTACCTTGTTATAGGTGTTATCATCAATAGATGATGCATACTCAAAATTTTCCCCTGTTTCTGAATCAATCAGCAAATACTTATCCTTGCTGCGCACATACATGTTGGAAATGTTCTTCAACGTTAATTTTCCAAAATCATCATACAGGACATACATTTCCTTTTTGTTCTCCAGCGTCAAATCCAGGGCATTTTCAATCATTTCAAACAGCGAGGTATTGTCCTCCACCCTTGAGGGTATCTTATACTTGGTGTCCTCAATTTCCCCAGCCTGCAGGGAATAATCCTTGGCAATCATTTTTAAGAATTGCCCCGCTGTCTTATTTTCATAAACCCTGGTCTCTTTATTGTTCAGGTAACGGAGCTGGTCATAAGCAGTCACGGTCACCTGCTGCACCACCCCATCTTTTTTTGACCGTTGTTGTTTAAATATATATCCAAAAAACACCTTTTTATCGTTTACCTTGAGCCTTACTGCACTTCCTTCGGAAATATCCAATCGTTTATCCCAAAGAATCGTAAATGACAATTTCCCCGGGGTTCCCCTGCGCTCCGTTTCCCATTCAATCCCTTCCAGCACTGCAGGCTCATATATTTTTGTGCCATCTTCATTTCCAATCAGCAATTCAATTCCCATCATGCCTCCTATACTGGCGGGATAATTAATACCTGCCCAGGGTAAATCAAGTTCGGGTTTCCTCCTATGACGTCCCGGTTTGCATCATAAATTATGGTATAAAGGGAACCATCTCCATAGAAGTATTTTGCAATCTTCCAAAGGCAGTCCCCGCTTACCACGGTATAAGCCTGCGGCGACAAAGGAGCGGGCGAGTTGTCCGTCTCCCTTGGCTTGCTGGTATTTGTCTTTGGTTTTTTATCTTTCTTTTTAGTTTTGATTTTCACAATCTTGGTGCCAAATTCCCGGTACTGTTTTAATTTGAACTTGACCTTTAAATCGAACCCTTCCCCCACTTCTTCAGTAATGCTATATTCCTCTAATGATACCCGGAAATTGGTGTGGAAGAGGCGTTTCCCAGAGGGCATTCGCCTTGCCACAATAAATTGAAACGGTTTCCTTTGGGTCTTAAGTTTTTCAAAGTAATCAAGAAAGTAAGACGCTTTCTTGAACCCGTTCTTATATACAGCAAACGGGTATTTGACCTGCGGTATCACACATTCAAATTCAATATCCGTAAGCCCAGCTTTTTTCAACAGGTTCACCTGACCATCATTGATGAGGTTCACCGTGTCATTTGCGTTTTTTATTTTGATCTGGAGCTTATTTGGCGGTATCGGCAAAAGGCACTTTTTCAAATAAAAATCATATCTTCCTCCTGCCATTACTTATGCACCCCTTCCGTTATGTTTTCCACTGCTTCATTCACTGCATTCGTCAATCCTGACACGAAGCCGTCAAGGTCATTGGCTCCATTATTTATGGTATTGGTCATTCCCGACTGGTCAATCTTAATTTCCGCAATAGTGAATCGGTTTACCGTCTCCTGTTCCGCCAAATCGCGAAGATATTTTAACTCCTCCTGGGACACGCTCACGGAATCCTTAATGTCCGCAATGTTCCCTGCAGTGTCGCTTGCGTCTATTCCTTCTGAGACTCCGCCGCCCCCTGCCCCTCCATAGGGCTCGACAGGCTGCACATAATTATTTGTTGGCATATCGTCAGTGCCGTCGAAGAGATTAGAAACGCTGTCTTCGATTCCTTTGCCCAGGTTATTTCCGAAATCCCAGGCGTCGCCATAATCAAAACGGTCAAGATGGTAATCGGAAGCGTTGACTTGCTTCACGATTTCCTCTCCCTCGCCAAAAGTACTATCCACCCATTTGTCAAGGGAGCTGCGCCATCCGGAAACTGCCCCGGCCAGATTGGAACCGAAAATTGTATCAATAGCGGAAGCCAGCGATTCAAGCAGCTCAAGAACACAGTCAACCAGATCAAAAAACAATCTGGCAATCGCACCCACCGGATCGTCGAAAACATTCGCAAAAAAGTTTGCAAATATCGCTATAAAGTTCCATAACACGCAAAACGCATCAATAATAAAATTAATTACCATGATGATCTGGTTTCCAATAAACGCTGCCGCTACTGCCAATACGCCGCATATGATTCCCGTTGCCGATAGCGACGTATTGGCAAACTTATTGATTGCCGCCACTGCCGCATAAAAAATTGCAATCAATGCTATGACAAGCATGATAATCCAAACGATTGGGCAGGCGTACATGGCGTTGTTCAAGTTCATTTGAGCATTTGCCTCAGCCCATGTGCAGCCAGTCACCATCATGATAGCCGCTGCAAGCAAACCTTTTCCAATCGCTAAAGCCGCGCTTCCCGCAGAACATAGCTTCTCCATGGCATTTACCAACAGCAACCTTCCATAATAAACTGCCAAAGCTGCCACGACGCCATAAATGATTGGCGAAATGATCGACCAGTTATCTGCTATGAAGCCGCCTACTGTTCCTATCAAGTCAAAAATGTTCATTACCACCATTGCAAGCAGGCCCATCACCACCATTGCGCCATTGATAAAATTCTGGAACCCTTCACTATTTGCAATCTCATTTATTTTTTCCAAAACGGGCTGAAATGCAATCAGCGCCGTATTCTGTATCGACTGCCATACCTGCCCCCAAGTCATTGGCAGCTGCTCAAAGTTTGAATTGATCTCATCTGACGCTGCAAAGACTGCAGATTTTAATATGTCTGCCGATAACTGCCCCTCAGACGCCATCTGTTTTATCTGCCCTATGGGCACATCCATGTAATCTGCGATATTCTGTACCAGGTTAGGCGCCTGTTCAAAAATGCTACTGAGTTCATCACCATTCAGCACTCCAGAGCCAAGCGCCTGTGATAATTGGAGCATGGCGTTGGCAGATTCCTCAGATCCCATGCCCGCAATCAACATTTGCTTCTGGATAAGGTTTGCAAAATCGACTACTTCTGCACTGCTGCCGAATGAGTCCCCTGCATTTATTCCAAAACTGGAGATGATTTCCGCCATTTCCCAAAAGGACCCTCTTGCATTTTGCGCGGATGCATAAACTGCATGTAACATCTCATCCGTACTGTTAAACCCTGTCCCCATTTCCTGAAAAGCCCCATTCATCATCTCCAGGCGAGTCGTAGTTTGTGTCAGCTCGTCAGAAATGTTGAGAACATCTTTCACACTCTGGATGTTCAGGTATTGCGCCGCCATCCCCTTAATCGCCTGCATAAGCCCGCTCGTCTGGTTGGTCCCGTCCTGTATCTGGCTGTTAAACCTGCCTTGTTCGTCCACGTTGTCCCGAATGTGCCGCTGTGCATCTGCGACTATCTGCGACAGCCTTAAATATGCCTCGTTTACTGCAGATGCATCCATGTCCTGCATTGCCTGATTTAATATGTCCTGTTCCTGCACGGCACGACTCAACTGTGCCCGTAGCTGCTCAAGCTTTGCATTCACTTGGTCTGATCCCATATTTAGCGGATTATTTTCAATCTGCTGGATACGGTTTCTCACATGGTCAATACGTACCGCCAGGCTATTCATATCCTGGAACGCTCCCAGAGGGAGGATGTCCATGTGCATTGCCTGCCTTGCAATGTTGTCTTGCGTCTGGCTTAACCGTTCCAACATAGCACTCGCACTTTGGGCTTCCTGCCGAAACCTTTCAGCCCCGTTTCCTTGAAACACATCCATCCTATCGGTGTTCCATACGGCTGATGTATCTGCCAGAGGCTGTGGCGCCAAAGGCACGGGTGGATTGCTTGCGACAGGGGCCTCCATGGTTTTATTGAGGCTTACATACGCCGCCGCAGTCTGGCTAATATTTTCTCTGGCGGTCTCCTGGGAAGACATGTTCACGTCCATGCTCATCGCCTGCTGCATGTCGTAAATTGCGCTTATCGCAAGGCTTACAGAACTCATAATCCCTTGAATCACCCCGCTGAACTGGTCTTGTAACTGTATGCCCGTCTCAATGGACACATCCCTCACCTGCCTTTTCTTCTTGCCTTTGCTTCCGCCCTCTTTTTTTCCTTCTTTTCATTTTCCACCTTCATGTCAATCGAAGCCATGATGAAAGCTTTCTCTTCCTCTTCCATCTGAAGGAATACCGAGGGCAGGATGTGTAACTTATGAAGGGCATAGTAGGCATAATTTGCCTCTCCATCCCCTTCCTTAATTAGTTTTTTGCTTCTTTTACCTTTTCGTCAATCCCCTTGTCAAACCCCTGGAACTTCTGCATCCAAACAGAAAAGTTTTGATATTCCCCAGCATCGTCCACCATGGCGTACACCAATTCCTCCGGCGTCATCGCCCCATAGGAGTCCTGCAGCTCTTTATCATATAGGTCTGGATACACCGTAGAGGCCGTTATCAGCTTTGAAAGGTATTTGGTCATTTCCAACCTGGGACGAAATAGATTCGGCTTTCCCGTTACCTGGACATCCATGGTACAAGCATCTTTCAATTCCTCATTTTCTTTGGATGTGATATGCCTGAATTCCCACTCCAGAGGCTTCCCATTTTCATCCTTCAAAGTAGACGTCGGGGCATACCTCCCATTTTTCTTCTCCGTTTTGTTTGCTCTCATAAATCTGCTAAATTTTGACATTTTTATTTGTCTCCTTTCTTTCTACTAAATGATTAGGGTTTTGCGAAACTCAATGTATATGAAATTTTGATCATTGGTAGTTTCGCAATTACCCGTGTTGAATGATAGAGCCCCTTGTCACAGAGCTGTCACGCTAACATAAATTACAAGATAAAATTTGTGCATTCTGCCTTTGCTGCATGAGTGGCAAGACCTTTTAAACAAGTGAATCAATATATTAGTGCGACAGCCCCTATGAAAGGTCTTTGCTTGCTTAGTTTGTACGGAATCCCGTAAGCTCTTTGAAAGTTTCTGGCATCGAGAAGTCTTCAAATGTGAAGTCCATCTCCTCGTCCAGGTATTCCGCATCTGCGTCAAATTTTGTCAATATGCCGCCATCGATATTGCAATCCATAAGAATGATCGTCTGCCGCCCAGCCCCGCTGGTAGGATCCTCATTGGTAATTTGCATTTCAAAATATACGTCCTCTCCCGTATTTTTATAATCCAGCATCATTTTACGGAAAATGCTGGTGTTATAATGTGCGGTAAGGGAGCCTGTACCTTTCCATCCAGTCGCCTTGTTCCCTTTTCCCGTCTTGCCCAGGATCGGGACTTCCGTCTTAGTCTTTTCAAATTTTGCCTCTACATTAATCGCCTGCATAAAATTATAGCGCCGCTTTCCAATTGTGACGAAGCACTCTGCAAGCGCTGCAAAAAGCGTGTCTTTTGCTGACATTGTTACATTATTTCCCATTTCCATTTTCTCCTTCCTAAGCCACTGTTACTGTCATGTAAACCTTAGACATGGCATTTACCACCATGATGCTGCCGCTCACCACCACGGATTTCTTAGTTTCCCCTGTACCGACAACCACATCTGAATCTGAAAAGTTTTCAATCGCCCCCATGTCCTGCAGTGCCTGCCTGATCTTTACAAGGTCAGACCAAAGCGATATCCTCCCAGACTCATTGTTAGGCACAGTGCCGAGGTACTTTGTATTGAATAAGACAGCGTCAGAATTCCCTAATTGGTCGATCACCCTCACCGTCTGATTGTCTTTAAATACTTCTTTGCATTCGCCCGTGAAAGTGACCATGCTGTTTATGTCCTCCAAGACCCTAATGTCAGAATTCACTCGATGCAGTACAAACTCGCCAGATTTTACGGATTGCCTTAACTGGTTCTGCGTAAAGTCCACATCGACTGTAAAGCAGCCATCATACCTCTTATTCTGGCAAGATTTGTTTACGGGACATGCGCACTCCGCACCCGTCACCCAATATACCAGTCCAGCTTCACTCCATCCCTCGTCAGAAACCTGATTTTTGACATTGATGACGCCCATGTAATCCGCTGCCATGTCATAGACTACCAGCTGGAATTTAATCCCCATCTCGTCACGCAGCCTCTTGTTAAACGCCGCATAGAGCTTTTTCGTCGTGTCATCCGTGACCGCTACGCCCATGACGTTATAGGTGTAAGATTCTATCTTATTTAAATACGCCCTATGCGCCTCGCCATCAACAACGCCGTTTTCCCCTCCACTCAGGGGTGATGACGCAGACGCCGCAAGTTCTGCATCTTCATGGAATGTTACATAATCGTTTGGCTTAAGTTCTGCTGCAGAACCGACGGTCTGCACATCCACCTCTAACAACCCCAAATAAGTCTTGACATCAAATTTAGATGGAACATCAGCATTTGCCTGAATGGTTATGCTCAAGTCATTTCCCCGCACGCCTCCATATAACGCAGTTGCAAGCTCATTCTCTGCCTTTTGTCCGCCGCTATTTAGCCTATATGCATACAGGACGTTCGCCCCCAGGAACAAGTCTCGTAAGCCTTTGATTTTTTCATCATTGAAATCATATCCAAAAATCTTTTTGCAGTCCTTTTGAAAATCCTCATTCGTAACCTCAAAAACCTCATTCTCTCTGCCCCAATCGAGTTCCAGGGGCATTGTGGCAATCCCCCTGTCTGATAATTCCGGGGACGCCGAAGCCGCTGACACAAAATTGATATATGCCCCAGGGAGCTCCTTATTCTGTACTGTGAAACTGCCGCCTCCTAATGCCATATTACTTCACCTTTCCTTTCCGATATTTTTCCATTAAATTTTCAACCATTTCATAAGAATAACTTTTATCTTCTTCCAGGAGCGCATCCACCAGATCTCTATTGCCAATATATCTTGCCGAATTTAGAATCTGCTCCTTGCTGAATTTTAGTTCCATGCGCTCCTTTTCCCTCGTCTTGACACATTTCGTTTCTTTTTTTGCCGATACTGCCAAATCATTCCTCTCCTTTCACTTCCATCCCTGTTTGAAAATCACTCATTGACATTGATTCTTCTCTTGTCTGATACACGAAGAAATCGTAATTTACCAAAAAACTTAAACTTCCATCAACCATTTCACACTCCATCCTCGTTCCCTTGATCGGCTTGCCGTCCCCATTTACCGTTATGTATTCAAGACATCCTAACATCCTCTCATACACGGCGTTGCACTCCTGCTGCCTCTCATTACTTGAAGGGAAATACTGGACGCAGAACTGATTGCCCCGGAAATATCTCTCTTCAAAGGAGTGTTTGCTACTGGACTTCAAACAGGAGATAAAAAAACAGGGTTCTTTCCATCCCTGCTCTATCTGTTCCATATAGATTTGATATCCATCGCCAAACTCATGACCTAGGGATACGCTGATGGCATCCAAAATAGCATTTAACACTTCATGCACCTCCTTAAGAATTTATTTTTTCTTTCCAATATGCCCTGCGCAGCCCAACTTCATGCTTTTTATAGAGCCATACGTCTCTTCGGCTTTTTATTCGGAGCTCTTGCCAACAATATCACCTTCTTTCCTGGAGATCCTGGACATCTTGGCTCTCAGATGTCCAGAAAAAATATTTCCCTCTTTCTTGTAACAAAAAAGATGCTGATCAACTAGTATCAGCATCCTTTTCGATGAGGGGAAGCATGTTCCGTCTTAGATTCTTCCTTGACGTAATACCATAATAGCACATCGGATCGTGACATATGTGACATTCGTGACAAACTTTTATTGTTTTTCAAAAAATGAGTGAAACCAGATAAGGAGAAAACTAAAAATTGTGTTTAAGACAACAGACACCATAATGTGGAGTGAATATCTTATTTGGAGGAAATAGAAAATGGCAAAATCATTATTTGAGGAACTGGGCGGCAGATACGAAAGGCAAGGCGATTATTTAATACCGTGTTTGTCTGTACCCGCCGAAGAAGAACAGCCCATAGGCATATGGGGACAGCGGCATATGAACTATCTGAAGCAGTACCATAAGGTTACATACACTAATCTTTTTACAAACGGCAGGCTCAACGCCTATCTTGTTGATGTAGACAGGCAGGCACAGGAACGCTTTGAAAGGCTCATAGAGGGCATGAAGCAAACACAAGACATAACAGAACAGCTAAAGGCTGAAAATGCCTTAGAATGGACAGGAAAAATGAATAACATAAGAGCTTGTGCGAGGAAGATTGTATATGATGAAATCATTTACGCATAGACAGCAAGGCGACAGAGGGGAAAAGCTCTGTCGCTTTTCTTTTCGGGAAGCATCTGATTTAATAGTGATTTTTTTCTGAATATATTGACATGGCAGTAATGAGTTACTATGCTATTCGGCAGGAACTTGTTACTACTAAGTACAAAGGAAAAATAGATGAAAATGGATGAACTCTTTGAAGAATACGACTGTGATACCGAACACAGAGTACAAGCGATATTTTCAAGTATCTTTATACTACAAAATCGTATGCAGACAGCGGGTGAAAAACTTCAAACGGAAATATCCCTAAAGCAATGGTTATTACTTGCAATGACAGCTTGCTGTCCAGAGCCACGAACATGAACAAATATCAGAAACCTTATGGGCTGTTCCAGACAGAATATAAAAAAATTAGCTTTAACTCTTGAAAAGAAAGGATTTGTCCGTTTGCTATTAGAGGGAAATAATTCTGTCCGTATTGAGCTAACCGATAAAGCAGGTCAATATGCCGAAGAAATAGGAGAACGCCATTCACAGTTTTTGAAGTTGCTATTTACAGATTTCAACGAGGACAAAATAGATTTGCTTTTCCATCTTTATGTAAAATTATTTGTCGGCATAGGAGAAATTAGGCTAATGAACATTGGTAATGGGTAAACGTTTTTCATCATCACGCATAATTTGATTGCCGCAAACCGATTTAAGGATTATTTAATAACTTCTATGCTACAATCGAATCACAAAGCGAAAGGAGCAATAAAAAAATGTATTTACGAATACTAAAAAAAGACCTAAAGCGCAAAAGGGCGATGAACGTGATACTGCTGGTATTTATTATACTCGCGTCGATGTTCATGTCCTCCGGCGTGAGCAACATCAACACCGTGACGACTGCGCTGGACAGTTATTTTGAAATGGCGGACGTGCCCGATTATTTCGCGTTTAGCGAAAACAAATCTTCCGACCAGGACATTTGCGGGACACTTGAAAACGCCTCTGCGATAGACGAGTTCCGTATAGAGGAGTTTGTCTCGATGTCCCAGTCCAATATTACGCGAGTCGGCGAACCGCTTAACGCTTCCAACCTCAGTCAGAAATTAGTATTACAGAGCGACAAAGATATGGGGATAAATTATTTCCTGGACGACGAAAGTATTCTTAAAAGCGTGCCGAAAGGAGAAATTTACGCTACCCGTTTGGGAAAATGCTTATCAATCGTTCCACGGAGTTTATTATAATAGACAGCGGCAGTAACGCTTTTGTCAATATCGGCTGCGCGGTTCTGGTAGCGGCTGTCATTATCTTTACGTTTTTTCTGTGTATGTCGCTGCTGATAATACTTTCCAATGCTACGGCGTCTCTTAAAAGCGGAAAGCTGGTGAAATATTTCGGTATGGCGGACTGCCACGTCGTTACGGACATCGGCGACGAAGCTATGAAATTTATGGATGGGGACGGACATGAAAAGGTTAAAAAATATCTTGAGGATATGGAGCAGACCCTTGCAAAAAAACGGTATGTCCGCGGAATGTATGACGGAATATTATATTTTTTCGATGATAAGACACAGCGAATATGAAAACAAGGCAGCTATACTTCAGGGTACGGGAACAACAATGGATATGTACGAATATTTAGAGGGTACTCCTCCCCAAAACAGCGGCGAAATTGCAGTGACGACCCTTTTGGCAAAAAAGCTGGATGCAGATATAGGTGATACTGTTACCATGTCCTACCCAACGGGCGAAACGGCGGAGTTCATTATAACCGCTCTGTATCAGTCAATGGTTAATCAGGGTATTTCCGTGAGGGCTTATACCGACTGCGATATAAACTATCTCGCAGCAAGCGGTTCCCCTGGTACACAGATAAAATTTACCGACGACCCCGACGATGAGGAAGTATTACGCAGAATGGAAAGGATCAAGGAGCTTTACCCTGAATTTTCAAGCGTTAAAACAGCAGGCGAAACTGTAAATGATACCACTGGAGTTGGCGATGCCATAGACGCGGTGAAAAAAATGTCCGCCATCCTTATGGTAATTTTAGCCGCGCTTATCACCGTGCTTATGGCGCGTTCCTTTATCGCGAAGGAGCAGGCGGAGATCGCCCTCATGAAAGCCATAGGCATAAGGAATACCAAGATATACGGACAGTACACGTTAAGATTTTTTATTACGGCAGCGGCGGCTGTCCTTATTGCGGAGCTTTTGGGTATGCCCCTTACAAAGCTTTGCTTCGACCCTATTTTCAGGACGATGGGGCTTGAAATGGGCGTAGAATATATGCAAAACCCTGTGGAGATATACGCAGTATTCCCCGTTATCGTCCTTACCGCCACAGCCGTAAGCGCGTTTTTGACCTCTCTGTACACAAGAAAAATCAAATCCTCCGATACGGCAAGCATTGAATAATGAAAGGAAGAAGCAATTATGAATATTCTCGAAGTAAAAGACCTCTGCAAAACGTATATCGTAAACAAGCGGCAGAACAACGTATTGAAAAACGTAAATTTCACGATTGGCGAGGGAGAAATGGTCGCCGTTATGGGTCCGTCAGGTTCTGGAAAATCCACGCTGCTGTACGCAGTTTCGGGCATGGATAACTTTACCGCAGGAGAAGTGAGTTTCTGTGGGAAAAATATCGCAGGGATAGGAGAAAAAGAACTTGCAGCCCTGCGCCTTGACGAAATGGGTTTTATCTTTCAGCAAATGTATATGCTGAAAAACCTCACCATATTGGATAATATCATACTTCCTGCAACGCAATCCAAAAAGCAGCGTGAACCCCGCAGGGAAACGGCGCGGCGCGGCCAGGACTTCATGCGCAGGCTCGGCATTATCGACATTGCCGACAACGACATCAACGAGGTTTCGGGCGGTCAGCTTCAGCGGGCGTGTATCTGCCGCAGTATGATGAACAATCCGAAAATGATTTTTGCTGACGAGCCGACTGGCAATTTGGACGAGGAAAATAGCATTAATGTTTGCAACATTTTGAGAAAACTTGCAAATGATATTTTGGTTGTGGTTGTATCACACGAGCAAGAAATTGCTGACTGGGCAGACAGGGTAATAACAATGCTTGACGGAAAAATTTTGTCGGATGAGGCAGGAAAGGCAATGCCTGAAAAGCAACTGGAAAGGGATGAAAATAGTTTGTCGGATAGCGAAGTTGCAGAGCTTATAAGGCAAAAAAATCAAAAAGGGAAAAAGACAGGTGAGTTTTTCTCTTTCAAAAACAAGCCGAAAACAGCAAAGAAGAAAAAAGGACTTTCAGCAAAATCTTCAGTTGGGTTAAGTCTTGCATTGCTCAACAAAGATATTGCAAAAAAAGTTTGCCTAACCATAGTTATGATTATTTTGATATCAGTCATGGTACTTTCTGTTTCAATGTCTTTTGCCACATCTGAAAAAAC
>OFFP01000558.1_pt1 | contig 30485 bp, 25 predicted proteins | sample 1521431 | NCBI WGS metagenome assembly OFFP01 (sample SAMEA3504104, study PRJEB24116) | mouse gut metagenome | biome: mouse gut; feature: mouse-associated habitat; material: faeces | place: Denmark | collected 2011
ACTCAAAAGAGAGGATGCCTGCGCCGTAAATCCCGCCGCGCAGCAAAAAAGGGTATTTTTTTAACAGGGGATAGGCTTCGCCGATAAAGGACGCCATCCCGTAAATCGGAAACATCCAGATGGAAGTTTTTCCCGTCAGTTTGTAATCGTTGTTTCGAAACGAACCTAAGGATGTAAAGATGATTTCCATACACCAGCCGGTTAATCCGCAGATTGCGAAATTTTTTTGAAATTTAGATTTATCCATAAAAGTAGTATGCACAGAAAGCCGCAGTGTTATACGTATGGAGGAAACAAACTTGTAAAGAAAAAACAGGTATGCTAAAATGAGCAAAGGCAGTTTGGTTAGGAGGGAGCTATGTATTCATATATCAAAGGTATATTGGCAGAAAAAGGGGAAGGCAGGATTGTAGTGGAAAACCATGGGATCGGCTACAATATCATGGTCTCCGCAAATGTAATGGATACGCTTCCGGCAGCTGGGGAGCAGGTTAAAATATATACATACCTGCATGTAAAAGAGGACGTATTCGCGCTGTTTGGTTTTGTGGAAAAAGACGGACTGGAAATTTTTAAGCTGCTTTTAGGCGTAAACGGCGTCGGGCCGAAAGGGGCGCTGGCGGTACTGGCCGTGCTTTCCGTGGATGAACTGCGGTTTGCCGTGCTTGCGGGCGATGCTAAGACCATTGCCAAAGCGCCGGGGATCGGCGGCAAGACGGCGCAGCGGATTATACTGGAATTAAAGGATAAGTTAAACTTAGAGTATTCGCTGGGGGATAAAGAGGAGGCTGCGCCCGCCGTACCGGGCCGGGAATTAAAAACGGCGAGAAACGACGCGGTACAGGCTTTGGTTGCGCTTGGATACGCTTCCTCGGAGGCTTTGTCCGTGGTTTCTAAGGTGGAAATAACAGAAGAGACGGATGTAGAAGAAATTTTAAAGGCAGCGTTAAAACAGATGGCAATGTTATAAGGAGCAGGGAATGGAAAAGCGAGTCATTTCGACCCAGGTACAACAAGAAGACGTGATAAACGAGAAAAGCTTAAGGCCGCAGAAGCTTGAGGATTATATCGGGCAGGAAAAAGCCAAGGATAATTTAAAGGTTTATATCGAAGCCGCAAAGCTGCGCAAAGAAGCGCTTGACCATGTGCTTTTTTACGGGCCGCCGGGTCTTGGCAAAACGACGCTGGCCGGGATTATTGCCAATGAAATGGGGACGCATATCAAAATTACCAGCGGCCCCGCTATCGGAAAGCCCGGGGAAATGGCGGCGATCTTAAGCAACCTCCACGACGGGGATCTGCTTTTTGTGGATGAAATACACCGGTTAAACCGCCAGGTGGAAGAGGTGCTTTACCCGGCTATGGAAGATTACGTGATTGACATTATGATTGGGAAAGGGGCGACGGCGCGTTCCATCCGGCTGGATCTGCCCCCGTTTACCCTGGTAGGCGCTACGACCAGGGCGGGGCTTTTGTCCGCGCCGCTTCGGGACAGGTTTGGGGTTGTGCACCATCTGGAGTTTTATACGGTGGAAGAACTTAAGGTGATTATCCTGCATTCGGCCGGCAAGCTGAACGTTAAAATAGAAGAAGAAGGGGCGTATGAACTGGCAAGGCGCAGCCGCGGGACGCCAAGGCTTGCGAACCGCCTGTTAAAGCGCGTCAGGGATTTTGCACAGGTGAAATACGAAGGGCATATTACAAGGGAAGTAGCGGCCTTTGCGCTGGATTTGTTAGAAGTGGACGCTTATGGGCTCGATCAGAACGACCGGAACATTCTGCTTACTATTATGCAGAAATTTGCCGGAGGCCCGGTGGGGCTGGATACGCTGGCGGCCGCGATTGGAGAGGATTCCGGTACGATTGAAGACGTATACGAACCGTTCCTGGTAAAAAACGGGTTTTTAAACCGTACGCCCAAAGGCAGGGTGGCGACAGATTTGGCATTTTCGCATTTCGGGCTTGCAAGATAGCGGGAATGGCTTTATAATAGCAAATATATGCAGCGGCAACCGCTGTTATTTCAGGGGAGGAAACCGTATGTCATCGAAGTCCAATGTGGAAGTGCTGATTGGAGGTAAGGTGTATACGTTAAGCGGATACGAAGGAGAAGCCTATCTGCAGCGCGTAGCGGCCTATATCAACAATAAGGTAAACGAATTTAACCAAATGGAAAAAACCCGCCGCTATTCGGTGGATATGAAAGCGACTTTGGTGGAACTGAATATTGCGGATGATTACTTTAAAGCCAAAGAACGTATTGAAAAACTGGAACAGGATTTGGAAATCAAAGAAAAAGAACTGTATGATTTAAAGCACGAGCTGATTGAAGAGCAGATCCGGTCAGAGTCAAATGAAAAAACGGCAAAAGAACTGGAAGCTGAAAATAAAGAACTGCGGCGCGAAAACGCCAGGCTCGAATCGGATATTGAAGATTTACTGACCGATACAAAGCCAAAGGAAGGGCGCTCAGAGACGGATACAGCCGGCAGCGATGCTGCGGCGTCAGGAAAAAAATAGGGGGACGAGCCTTTCGTCCCCTTTTTATTTGTATTGGAGGGATAAACTATGGCACGGCAATTAGAACTTCTGGCTCCGGCCGGAAATCTGGAAACATTAAAAGCGGTAATTTACGCCGGGGCAGACGCCGTATATGCCGGAGGAAGCCGTTTTGGCGCAAGGGCTTACGCCCCCAATTTCAGCCGGGACGAAATGCTGGAAGCAATTGATTTCGCTCACCTGTACGGCAGAAAGCTGTATTTGGCGGTCAATACCCTCTTAAAGGAGCGGGAATTAAAAGAACAGCTTTACGATTACCTGCTGCCTTACTATGAGCATGGCTTAGACGCCGTTATCGTGCAGGATTTTGGCGTAATGCGGTTTATCCGCAGGAATTTTAAAGATCTGCCCATCCATGCAAGCACCCAGATGACGGTGCTTGGGGCAGATGGGGCAAAATTTTTAGAACAGGCGGGCGCGTCGCGTATTGTTTTGGCCAGGGAACTCTCATTGGAAGAAATCGGGCGGGTGCATCAAGAAACGGGCGCCGCGCTCGAGGTGTTTGTGCACGGGGCGCTTTGTTATTGTTATTCCGGCCAGTGCCTTTTCAGCAGCATGTTAGGGGGGCGCAGCGGCAACCGCGGGCGCTGCGCGCAGCCTTGCAGGCTTCCCTATTCGGTACTCCCAAAACCGGAAACGAAAAAGGGGCGGGATCCGCAGTACCCGCTTAGTCCAAAGGATTTGTGCGCTTTGGGGCTTTTGCCGCAGCTTGTGCAAAGCGGCGTGTCTTCGTTTAAAATTGAAGGCAGGATGAAACAGGCAAAATATGCGGCAGGCGTCGTTTCTGTTTACCGCAAATATGTAGACAGGCTTATCGAGGGCGGGGAAGCAGACTACAGCGTGGAAGAAGAAGATCGTAAGCTGCTTTCTGCGTTTGGCAGCCGCAGCGGATTTACGGAAGGGTATTTTTTGCAGTGGAACGGCCCGGATATGCTTGCCATGCAAAACTCCGCGCATAAATCGTGCGATATGCCGCAGGAGCCTGCGCAAAAAGAACCCAAAGTCAGGCTGCGCGGCAGAATGCGCATGAAAACGGGAAGCCCGTCAGAGTTTACGGTGTCGTACGGCCGGGTTTCGGTAAGCGTTTGGGGGGATACGGCCGCTATCGCGCACAGCCGGCCCGTGACAAAAGAGGAACTGCGCAAAAGGCTGTCAAAGACGGGCAATACGCCGTTTGCGTTTGAGACGCTTGAAATAGAAGCGGATGAAAATCTGTTTTTGCCGGTTTCGTCCCTAAACGATTTAAGACGCCGCGCTTTAGAACAGTTTGCCATACAATATCTTAGCCCATACCGCAGGAAGGCGCAGCCCAAAATCGCCGCTATAGCCAAAAGGGGATGCAAAACGCCGCAGGAGCCCGTTTTGCTGACTGCGCAGGCAGAAACAAAGGAGCAGCTTTCCGTCCTGGAAAAAAGCCCGCTTTTGTCCGGCATTTACATTGATAGCGGCGTATTTTCAAGGGAGGATACCGTATCCGGCCTTGCAGGCGCATGCGATAGAGCGCATGAGGCGGGAAAACAGGCGTTTTACTGTCTTCCGGCTGTGTTCCGCGGCCATACCGGCGTATTTTATGCGTCTGTTCTGCCCAAACTGAAAGCAGACGGTTTTTTGGTCAGAAGCTATGACGCGCTGGGATTTCTGCTCGGGCAAAATATCCCGCCGGAAAAAATTCGCCTGGATTATTGTTTCAGCGCATGGTCGTCGGAAGCGAAGGAAGCGTTTGCGCAGTTTCATATTACAAAAGATACGGTGCCGGCAGAATTGAACCGCAAAGAGATTTTGGAGCGGGATAATACGGGCAGCGAGATTATTTTTTACGGGCGCATCCCTTTGATGGTCAGCGCACAGTGCGTGCAGCGCTCGGTTGCAGGATGCAGCCGTACAAAGAAGGAACGTGCCCTAAAGGATCGGTACGGCGTCTGTTTCCCGGTCAAAAATAACTGCAGCGAATGTTATAATATCATTTACAATTCCAGGCCTGCCTGCCTGTTTTCTGCAGCCGGAGAATTAAAAGCGGCCGGTATCCGTCTGTTTCGGCTCTCTTTTACAACCGAAGGAAAGGAACAGGTTGCACAGGCGCTAAACGGCGCGTCACAGGCGCTTGGCGGCGGCGAATGGGAGTATCCTGCGGACGGGTATACATACGGCCATTATAAAAGGGGCGTGGAATAGAGGACATTATGGGCAGTATATTTTGTGAAATTTCCAGATATCTGATGATAATTGTGTTTGCGCTTTATACCTGGAGCAGTTTTGCGGTATTTGGCGTAAAATCCAAAGACCGGCAGGAGCATATGCTCCGCAGGCAGGCCAGATGGATTTTTTTGCTGCACTTAGACGGGTATCTGGTTCTTCTGGTACGCACGCAGAACAAAAAGCTTTTGCTGTTTTATGCGGCGCAGGCGGTGTTTTTTCTATGTATTATAAGCGGCTATAAGCTGTTGTATGAAAAGTCGGCGCAGCTTTTGTCCAATCATATGTGTATGCTGATGGCCATCGGATTTCTGATGTTAAGCAGGCTTTCTTATGAAAAGGCTGTCCGGCAGTTTACGATTGCGGCGGGGTCGATGATTTTTGCTATGGGGATTCCGTATCTTATCAAAAAGATCCGTTTTATCCGCAGGCTGGGTTTGTTGTATGCGGCCGCCGGCCTTTGCGCGCTTGCCGCGGTGTCTGTTTTGGGCGCTGTCAGCTATGGGGCGAAAATTTCGTTTACGATTGCCAAAGTTTCTATCCAGCCGACCGAATTTGTAAAGATCCTGTTTGTTTTTTTTGTAGCGTCTATGTTCTGCCAGTCCGTATCCGTCAAACGGATTGCTTTGACGACGGGCGTTGCGGCCGCGCATGTAATGATTCTGGTGTTTTCCAAGGATCTGGGAGGGGCGCTCATTTTCTTTGTCGTATATTTAACGATGCTGTATGTGGCTACAAAAAACCCGTTTTATTTTCTGGGCGGCCTGGCCTGCGGTTCGGCGGCCGCGGCGGTGGCTTACCGTCTGTTTTCCCATGTCCGGGTGCGCGTAATGGCATGGCAGGATCCGGTCAGCGTGATTGAAAAGGAGGGTTACCAGATCTGCCAGTCATTATTTGCCATCGGTACGGGCGGATGGTTTGGCGTCGGCTTATACCGCGGTATGCCGGAAAAAATCCCGGTGGTGGAGCAGGATTTTGTGTTTTCTGCCATTGCAGAGGAAATGGGAGGCATCTTCGCCATATGTCTGATTATGGTCTGTATGAGCTGTTTTCTGATGTTTTTGAATATTGCCATGCAGTTAAAAGACGGGTTTTATAAGCTGGTGGCGCTTGGGCTTGGCACGACATACGGCTTTCAGGTGTTTTTAACCATTGGGGGCGTAATGAAGTTCATCCCTTCCACTGGGGTGACGCTGCCGCTTGTCAGCTATGGAGGGAGTTCTTTCTTTGGTACGGTAATTCTGTTCGCCATTATTCAGGGTTTTTATATCCTGCGGGAAACAAAACATGGGCAGGGAGGCAGGGAACGTGAGTAAAAAAACGAAAAATTCCGTGAACAACCGGGAATTTGCAGTGATAGCGTATTGTTTTATCGGGCTTTTTTTGTGTATGATGGCATATTTTGCATATTTTGAGTTTGTAAAAAGCGAAGATTTTATCAACAACAGTTATAACGTGCGGCAGGAAGCCTTTGCGAGAACGGTTGTCCGGGGCAAAATATACTCGGCGGACGGTCAGGTATTAGCGGAAACGCAGACCGGTACGGACGGGAAGGAAACGCGCGTCTATCCGTACCAGAGGCTGTTTGCGCATATTGTGGGCTATTCTTCACAGACAAAGGGGCGTTCCGGAATTGAAGCGTGGGCAAATTTCAACTTGCTGCGTTCCCATGCCTTTTTTCTGGAAAAAGCCATGAACCAGCTGACTGACACCAAAAGTCCCGGGGACAACGTCATAACAACGCTTTCTGTCGCTTTGCAGCAGGCTGCGTACGACGCTTTGGGGAATTATAACGGGGCCGCCGTGGTTTTGGAAGCTTCGACCGGGAAGGCGCTTGCCATGGTGTCAAAGCCGGATTTTGATCCGGGCTCCATAGAAGAAAACTGGGATTGGATTGTGGCGGACGAAAACGGGGATTCTGCTCTTTTAAACCGCGCGTCGCAGGGGCTTTATCCGCCCGGATCGACGTTTAAAATTGTAACTGCGCTGGAATTTATCCGGGAAAACCCGCAAAGCTATGGAAATTACAGTTATACATGCAGCGGATCTGTCCAAAAGGAAGACAGCCGGTTGAGCTGTTTTGGCGGGAACGTGCACGGCCAGGTGGATTTAAAGCGTTCGTTTGCAAAATCCTGCAATACGTCGTTCGCCAATATCGGATTGTCTTTGGACCCCGGCCATTTTGCGGATACGTGCAAAGGCCTTTTGTTCCAGACCCCGCTTTTGGCCGATAAGATAGAAACGGTAAAAAGCAGCTTTGTATTAAACCGGGATTCTTCCGTCAGCGAAGTGATGGAAACCGCCATCGGGCAGGGAAAGACCTTAGTAACGCCGCTTCATATGGCTATGCTTACGGCGGCTATAGCAAACAGGGGCATTTTGATGAAGCCGTATGTAATAGAAAAAACGACGGATTATGCGGGAAATAAGGTGAAAGAATATGCGCATGAACCGTATGGGGAAGTCCTTTCCCAAAAGGAAGCGGATATCCTACAGGAATATATGAAAGAAGTGGTGGAGGACGGTACGGGAAGCGTATTAAAGGATGCGGGGTACGATGCGTACGGAAAAACCGGATCCGCGGAATTTGGCGCGAATAAAGGCGACAGCCACGCGTGGTTTGTGGGATATGCCAAAAAAGAAGGAAAACCGGATATTGCCGTGGCCGTAATTATGGAGGGGGCAGGGGCGGGCAGCTCCCATGCGGCGCCGGCGGCGAAACAGATATTCGACGCGTATTTTCGGGAATAAAGACATTTTTCAAATACGCTCCGGCAATCAGTCCTTGCAAGTGAAAAGAAAAAGAGTTATACTTAGTTTTAAGTTTTAAAACCACATCAGGAGGTATTGCAATGATAGAAGCAACGAGCTGTGGTGGTGTGGTAATTTTTCGTGGCAAGATTCTGGTGCTTTACAAAAATTTCAAAAACAAATACGAAGGGTGGGTTTTACCCAAAGGAACAGTAGAACCGGGAGAAGAATACAAAGAAACGGCCACCCGTGAAGTGCTGGAGGAAACCGGTGCGAAAGCGTCTATCATTAAATATGTAGGCAGAAGCCAGTATTCCTTTACCGTGCCGGAAGATACGGTGGAAAAGGAGGTGCACTGGTATTTGATGATGGCCGACAGTTATTACAGCAAACCACAGCGGGAAGAATATTTTGCAGATTCCGGGTATTATAAGTTTCATGAGGCATATCATCTGCTGAAATTTGCAAATGAAAAGCAGATCCTGGAGAAAGCATACAATGAATACCTGGATTTGAGGAAAAGTAATTTATGGGGCAGCCACAAATATTTTTAACTGCCAGAACCTGGTTTGCTGCGGCGCTAAAAGCTGTCAGATACCGTGTTTCATGGAAGAGATGGGAGTGATAGGGAGTTTGCATGGAATGGCATAAGGATTTGTATGCAGGAGAAAGCGTCCGGCGCAGGCAGCGGAACGTAAAGTGGAAAATTATGCACAATGCAGGGCAGCTTTACGTGTATGTTATTACGCTGGCTTCCGGTGAAAGTAACCTGTTGGATATCATACCGTCCTGGGAACTTTTGCAGAAGCATTATCCAAAGAGCGGGCTTTATGTCGTCGGCCTGGCCGGGAGTTACCGTGAAGCGCTGGAACTGGCCGGACATATTGTAAACGACGTATATAAGGCGACCGGAGGGTTTGATGTGAAGCGATATCTTAAACAGAGGGGAAAGCAGGACATATGAAGGTACTTTTCATCATTTTAACGGCGATAGGAATATTGCTTTTGCTTGTCCTGTTGCTGGCGGCGTTTGGCCTGTTTTGTCCCGTTTCGTACCGGTTGAAAGGAGAAGCCGAGGAGAAGGCGTCGTTTTTTTTTCGTTTTGGCTGGCTGTTTGGGCTTTTGTGGTTTGAATTTGTTTTAAAAAGCCCCGCGCCGGAAATTCGTCTTGGCATTTTCCGGTGGAAAAAGAATTTTGGCATAAAAGAGACCGAAGAAGAAAATATACAAAAGGCAGCCATACAAAGAACAACGGAGCAGGAAACAGCCATACCAAAAGAAACCGCTCAGGAAACAAAGACGCCGGAGCAGACAGCGCCGGATGCGCCGGAAGCGGACAGGCATGCGGAAGCTTTCTCGGGAAAAAAGAGCAGGGCCAGGCCAAAGCGGCGGGGATTCCGCAGGAAAAGGGGCAGGACAAAGAAACGGCGCGCGCCCGCACATGGAAAGAGAAATACGCGGGATTTAAGGCGGAAGTTTCAGATGAAAAAAATCACAGGGCTATCCGGCATTTATGGCAGGAACTTACGTATATTGCACTGCGTTTGAAGCCAAAGTATATAAAGGGGGAAATCTATTTTGCCACAGGAGATCCGGCGCTGACCGGGATGGCGACGGGGGCGCTCAGCCTGTTTCCCGTTTCGTACCGGTATGACGCGCGCGTTTATCCGGACTTTGCGGCGGATACGCCGTACATCCGCGGAACCATAGCCCTTGGAGGCAAAATGTCGCCGTACCATATGGTACGCGGCTTTATCCGGATCGTAAGAAATAAAAATACGATGCAGTTTATTCGAAAATTCAGATAACAGGAGGTTTTTTTAATGGGAGACAATACATTTCATGCAACCGTAGAATCTTTGTTTAAGGGAATGGACAGTTTTATTACGACAAAAACCGTCGTAGGGGAAGCCGTCCATATTGGGGATACGATTATCCTTCCGCTTGTGGACGTTTCGTTTGGCGTCGGGGCGGGCGTCTTTACGGGCAAAGAAAAAAATAACGGCGGCGGCGGTATGGGCGGCAAAATTATGCCAAGCGCAGTGCTTGTCATATCAAACGGCACGACCAAACTGGTAAATGTGAAAAATCAGGACGGAATTACAAAGATTTTGGATATGGTTCCGGATTTTGTAAATAAGTTTACCAGCAAGAATGAAAAGGCGGTAGACGATGGGGCAAAAGAGCAGGCTGCGGAAGAAATGGAACAGATGCTGGAAAAATCCGTAAAAGACAAATAAGCGTAAGGGCATAATGCCCGCATATTCATGAATGGAAAGAAAATGCATATATTAGGATATATGCATTTTTTTTCGGGGTCTGGCAGCATGAAAAAAGTAATCGGATATTCGCTTTTCTGTTTTGGGTTTGGAATGTTATTTATGTGGATTCTTCCAAGCGATTTCGTGGGTTTTTTGGTGATATGCGCCTGTATGCTGCTGGGATATTATCTGTTTTGCTGCGGGTGTTAGTATTGCATGCAGCGAACAATGTTGGCAAAGTTCCGTCAGCCAGAGGACAGGGGATGCGGCGTTCGCTGTGTGACAGGATAAAACGGCTCTAAAGTATCCCGTTTACGTACCCGAATGCGGACGCAACCGCCGGAAACGCGCCGTCCATGGCGCATTCCGGCTTGCCCTGCCATCCACTCCCTATCGTTCGCTGTAGTGTTAGAGCGTATTAAAAAAAGAATCCTGCGTTTGCAGGATTCCCAGTCTTTGTCCATATTCTTATGCACGCTCTACTTTACCGCTCCGTAAACAAGAAGTACATACATATAACCTCTTAGAAGCGCCGTTTACTTTGCATTTTACACGTTTGATGTTGGACCTCCACATCTTTGGGGTTTTTCTATGAGAATGACTCACATTATTTCCAAAATGAGCGCCTTTTCCGCAAACCGAACACTTTGCCATGATTGCACCTCCTTGCATATACTAAGCTTACTTTATTCTCTGTAAGCTCACAACATGATTATTCTAGCAGATCGTATTTCATAATGCAAGAAAATTTTTATATTTTTACAATATATTTTAATATGGTTTGATTTTTTGGGAAAAATGGGTATAATGGTTATGACAGTATGAATATTTGGCTGGCAAAACGATGGAGGTCAAAGATGAGAGGAAAAATACAAACCCGTTTGGGTACTATTATGATTAACGGTGAAGTAATTGCAACCTATGCAGGCTCGGTGGCGGTGGAATGCTTTGGCATTGTGGGGATGGCCGCCGTAAATATGAAGGACGGGCTGGTCAGGCTTTTGAAAAAAGATTACCTGACCCATGGTATAAATGTGGCGGTGGACAATGAGAATAAAATTACAATTGATTTTCATGTCATAGTTTCGTATGGCGTCAGCATCCGCACGGTCTCTGAGAACTTAATTGATACGGTGAAATACAAAGTGGAAGAGTTTACCGGGATGCAAATCGAAAAAATAAATATTTACGTAGAAGGCGTAAGAGTCATCGATTAAGGAGGAGCGGAAAGTGGAAATCAATTCGATAAATGCTGTGGAATTTGCCAGGCTGTTCATGGGGGCGGCGGCAAACTTAGAAGCAAAGAAAGAGTGGATCAATGAATTAAATGTTTTCCCGGTGCCGGACGGCGATACGGGTACCAATATGTCCATGACGATTATGGCGGCGGCAAAGGAAGTGGAAGCGCTCAAAGATCCGGATATGAAGTCTCTTGCAAAGGCGGTTTCTTCCGGCTCCCTGCGTGGGGCAAGGGGAAATTCCGGCGTTATTTTATCGCAGTTATTCCGTGGGTTTACCAAAGTAATCGCAGAATATGATACCATTACGGCAGGCGTTTTGGCCCGCGCCATGGAAAAGGCGGTGGAAACGGCTTACAAAGCGGTTATGAAGCCCAAAGAAGGCACGATCCTCACCGTAGCCAAAGGAGCCGCCATAAAAGCGGCGGAACTTTCGGAAACGACGACCGATCTTTTGACCATGATGGACGGCGTAATCAAAGAGGCCGACCGCGTGCTTGCACGGACGCCGGATATGCTCCCGGTGCTAAAGCAGGCGGGCGTTGTGGACTCCGGCGGGCAGGGCTTAGTCGAGGTGCTGCGCGGCGCGTTTTTGGTTATGCAGGGCAAAGAAATCGACTATAAAGCCCCCTCCAAAGAAAAAGCGGACGAAACCAGAGCCGTAACGCAGGTAAACGCCAGCATTGAAGCGCAGGCAAACCAGGAAATTTCGTTTACGTACTGCACGCAGTTTCTGGTGATGCTCAAAGAGGCGTTTTCCGATTCCAAGGAGCAGGAATTTAAAGCCTTTCTGGAAGGAATCGGGGATTCCATTGTAGTGGTTGCAGACGATGAGATCGTAAAGGTACATGTACATACCAACGATCCGGGGCTTGCAATGCAAAGAGGCTTATCTTACGGCAGCTTGACCGCCATTATTATAGAAAATATGGAACTGGAGCGGGATGAAAAATTATCCGCCCTCAAAGAAAAAGAAATGCAGGGCGCCGCTGTGGAAGCGCTTCCCCCAAAAGAGGTTTCCGAAGAGCCGGTCAAGGATATCGGTTTTGTTGCGGTATCCATAGGCGAAGGCCTAAACGAGATCTTTTACGGGCTTGGCGCAGATTATATTATCGAAGGCGGCCAGACGATGAATCCGAGTACGGAAGACGTGCTGCAGGCCGTTTCGAAGGTCAACGCGCGTACGGTATTTATTTTCCCGAACAATAAAAATATTATTCTGGCGGCCAACCAGGCGGTGTCGCTTTGCGAGGATAAGGAACTTATCGTAATACCGACCCGGACGATACCGCAGGGGATTACGGCGCTTGTCAATTATATTCCGGGCCAGTCGGCCAAAGAGAACGAAGCGCATATGAAAGAAGAAATTTCTTACGTCAAGACCGGACAGGTCACATATGCGATACGTGATACGGAGATAGACGACAAGGAAATTCACCAGGGCGACTATATGGGGATCGGCGATAAGACGATTCTTTCGGTAGGGACGGACAGAAAAGCCGTTGCAATGGAAATGATCGAAGAAATGATAGACGAGGATTCTTCCCTGATCAGTATTTATTATGGAAAAGAAGCGTCCGAAGAGGAAGCGATGGAATTTTCCGATCGTCTGACTGGGAAATACCCCGACGTGGAAGTGGAAGTAAACGCGGGCGGCCAGCCGATTTACTATTACGTTGTATCTGTAGAATAGAACGGACGAAAGCGCGTTATGAAATTAGAAGCATCGGTTACAACGATAAAAGGAATCGGAAGCAAAACGGAAAAGCTTTTGAACCGCATAGGAGTATATACCATAAAGGATATACTCCTTTATTTTCCCAGGGATTATATTTGCTATCCGGATCCCGTTTCGCCCGCTATGGTTGCAGGCGAGGGAATTTATGCCGTTTCCGGGACGGTGATAGGAACTCCGGCGCTCAAAAAGACAGGCCGTATGGAACTGGTGGAGGCAAAGTTAGGGGATTCTGGCGGATACATAGAAAGCGTCTGGTTTCGTATGCCCTATATCAAAAGCCAGTTAAAGAAGGGCGAAACATATGTGTTTTATGGGAAGGTAAAATCAAAGGGGCGGCGGTTTGGGATGGAGCAGCCCCAGATTTATACACGGGAGCAGTACCGCGCCAAAATGGAAACGCTGCAGCCGGTCTATGCCAGGACGGAGGGCTTAAGCAATAATATAATTTCAAAAGCTATTCGGCAGGCTTTTTGCGATTTGCCTCTTACATATGAATTTTTACCGGAAACGATCCGAAAAAAACATGGGATATGCGAATACAACTATGCCGTCCGGCAGATTCATTTCCCGGACAGCAAAGAAGCGCTGATTACGGCCAGAAAACGCCTGGTGTTCGACGAGTTTTTTTTGTTTATTTTAAACATACGGCTTCAGAAGGAAAAAAGGGCGCAGATTGCGAATGATTTCCCGATCCAAACGGAAACCGTAATCCCGTACCTTTTGTCCCATCTGCCCTATAGCCTGACTAGGGCGCAGAAAAAATGCCTGGATGAAGTCGTTTCTGATCTAAAGCGCGGGGTTGCGATGCAGCGTCTGGTACAGGGGGACGTCGGTTCCGGCAAGACGATTGTGGCTTTTTTGTGTATGGCGCTGATGGGGGAAAACGGATATCAGTCGGCTTTGATGGCGCCTACGGAAGTGCTGGCGAGGCAGCATTATGAGACTTTTTTGAAAATGTGTAAAGAATACGGGCTGAACCGTAAGGTGGTGCTTTTGACCGGATCTTTGACCGCAAAGGAAAAGCGGCGGGCATATGAGGCGATGCAGATTTATCCGGACGCGATGGTGGTTGGGACGCAGGCCCTGATACAAGAGCGCGCGGTATACGATGGGCTTGGGCTTGTTATTACCGACGAGCAGCACCGCTTTGGCGTGCGCCAGCGGGAAGCCTTTGCCGGAAAAGGCAGCCATCCGCATATTTTGGTGATGAGCGCGACGCCGATCCCAAGGACGCTTGCGATTATTCTTTACGGGGATATGGATATTTCCGTTATGGATGAAGTTCCTGAAAAACGGCTTCCAAATAAAAACTGCGTCGTAGGCGTTTCCTACCGCAAAAGCGCTTATGAGTTTATCCGAAAGGAGATCGCAAACGGGCATCAGGCGTATGTTATCTGTCCTTTGGTGGAGGAAAGCGAGGCCATAGAGGCAGAAAACGTAACGGATTATACAAAAAAGCTTGTGGATTATTACGGGAATGATATCAGGATTGCCTGCTTAAACGGTAAAATGAAGCCGGCAGAAAAGAACCGCATTATGGAGGCGTTTTCTAAATGCGAGATTGATTTGCTTGTTTCTACAACGGTGGTGGAAGTAGGGGTGAACGTGCCGAACGCAACGGTGATGATGATTGAAAACGCCGAGCGGTTCGGGCTGGCGCAGCTGCACCAGCTGCGGGGCCGTGTCGGGAGAGGACACGCGCAGTCCTACTGTATTATGGTGGACAATGCCCAGAGCAAATCTTCCCAAAAAAGGCTGGATATTTTAAACCGGTCAAACGACGGTTTTTTTATTGCCGGGGAGGACTTAAAGCTGCGCGGGCCGGGAGACTTTTTCGGCATCCGCCAAAGCGGGGATCTGGCGTTTTCGCTTGCGGATATTTACCAGGACGCAGATGTGATGAAACAGGCAGCGGATGAAGTCGGGGAACTTTTGGAGCGGGATCCGGAGCTTTTGGAAGAGGAGAACAGGATTCTTGCGGCAATGATAGAAGAGAACCGTGAAAAACAAATGAATTTATAAAGAGGGTTACGTGGAAAGGAGATCATGTTATGAGTAAATGGAAAAGGGGACTGGCGCTTCTGATGTCCGTCGTTCTGTTGGATTCCCTGTTTTGCGGCAGTATGCCGGTTTGGGCATGGCAGGCTGTAAATGAAGAAGGGGTAGCGGCGCAGAAAGGGAATAAAACTGCAGAAGGCTCTGGGACGGCAGATGGAAGTGAAGGGACAGAAGGAACGGAGGAAGCGGAAGAAACAGAAGGAACGGAGGAAACGGAAGAGATAGAAGGAACGGAAGAGACGGAGGAAACGGAAGGAACAGAAGGAACGGAGGAAACGGAAGAGACAGAGGAAACGGAAGAAACGGAAGAGACGGAGACCCCGTCTCCTGTGGTAACGGAATTTCGGATGATACAGGAGCCGTTAAGAATTGCGCTCTATCCATTTGAAGATGCGGACGATATTGATCTGTATGGCATGGAATATGACATAGTTTATGAGGACGGTACGAAGGATCATAAAAAAGTGACGCAGCATGGCGTCGTCTGGGAACCGGACGAAGGAGAGACGCAGGCGGTGCAGCCTAGAATTGTCCGGGAAGAACATACGGATGAAGACGGGGATCCGGTTTTCGTTCTTGCGCTTTATTTGAACTATATGGGATATGAACAGAAAGTAATGGAGTACGGGCAGATTCCGTTCCCGGCCGACCGGGCGCAGGAGCTTTTGCGTGGCCGCGCCGTGCGGGCTTCCCTTGGGGAATCCGAATGGTTTCTTACATATAAGATAGAATCCGAAAAAGCAGACCGCTTTACGCTTTCTTTAGTAGGCGACGTGGATTTTGGCGTTTACCGCTACGACGCGGACGGCGTTTGTGTCGATACCGCGGACGCAGTGGGAGAAACGGAATTTGAAGGGCAGATGCAGTGGGATATGCAGGAGCAGGAAACGGCTTATCTTGTTATCCGTGCGAATACGCAGGGCGATGCGGGGACGATTTCCTTTTCGGTAACAGGGGAAGAGGATACAAAGATTTATTTCCATAACCAAAGCGAGAAGCCTTCTGATTTGATGATTGGCAGGAAAAATCAGTCCGTTTCGGATAATGAAGACGGAGAAAATACGCTGCCTCTTCTGCCTTCGTATGAGGACGGAAGCGACCGTTTTTTCTATGGCTGGTATCTGGGCAAAGATGACAGCTTAAACGGAAATGGGGAGCGTTTTACGGGCAGTACAAAACTGACCGGAGAAAATATTCATGTTTACGCAAAATGGGGAAGCGGGCAGTTTGGGTTTACGGCGGACGGCAGACGGTTTAACGGCAGGGCGCATTCGTTCGATGAAAACGGGCGGATGCAGGCAGAACTGATTGGGCTGGATGCGGACGCTTCGGATAATACGGACAGTACGCTCTCTCTTACGGACGCGCTGCCGCAGGAAGATTTGGAGTTTGCGGAAGGTCTTTTTCCGGCAGTGGAACGCTGTGAAATTACCAAAATTGCGGATCGTGCGTTTGCGGACTGTACTTTTCTTAAAAAGATTGTTCTGCCGGATACGGTAACCTCGTTTGGCGAAGAACTGTTTGCCGGCTGCGACGGTCTTACGGTTGTATTGCCGGATACCGTTTCGGGTATCCATGCGGGCGTGTTTGCGGGGGCTATGAATGTGTCCGTTCTTTGCAGCAGCAGGTTAAACGATACCGAAATCATGGAAGAACTGCAAAAAGCGGGCGTTGCCGTACAGACAGTTGATTTGGCGTTTTCATATGAAAATGGGGAAAAGGTATTTCCGTATGAAGGCGAAGAAGAGTTTCTTACGGCAAAGGTTCTTATAAACGGGGAAGAAACAGAAGAAACGCGCTCGCTTGCGTGGCAGTATACGGAGACGGACGCTTATACGTACCGGGTGACGGAAGACGGGCTTGGCATTACGCCCGGGCGTATGACGCAGGATGGGGAAACGGTTGCCGTTACGGCCACAGATGTAGAGACAAAAGCGCAGGCGGTTCTTATGCTCCGTACAGGGGCTGCCGATTTGGGCAGGAGCGCCCCGGACGGGAAGGCTGCTTATGTTGTGGAACCGGAGGGAGATTTTGTTTATTCCGGGGAAGAGAATTGTCCTGCCGTTACGGTGCGCAAATGTACCGGGGATGAAGCGGCGCTTGACGCTTCGGATTACGAGGTGTCCTATTCGAATCATGTCAACGCCGGGACGGGACTGGTTACGGTGACGGGCAAGGGCAATTATACCGGAAGCATTTCTGCCGGGTTTACGATTCGAAAGGCTCCGCAGAAGGTGACGGCGCACAATTGGGAAAAGACGACGGAAGATTTGATTTTCCCCTTGGAGGCGAGCGCAAGCGGCGGCGGTATTTTAACTTACGCAAGCGGCAACCCGGAGGTTGCGGTTGTCGATGATCACGGGATTGTCCTGATACGCGGGGCAGGTACGGCAGAGATTCATATCCGCGCGTCCGAAACGCCAAATTACCGGGCGTCTGAGTATAAAACGATTCTGCTGACGGTGCGTCCGGCCGGAACGGACGGATCCGGGGGAACGGGAGAAGAACCGGGAGGAAATGATCCGAACCCTGTTTTGCCCGGGACGGATACGCCGGGGACAAACGGGGAAGACGCGGATTTGTCCGGCCTTACGGTGACAAAGCTGTCTTATACGAAAGCGTTGGGCAGCAAGCCGTTTTCACTCGGCGCGTCGGCGGATACGCAGATAGAATATGCCAGCAGCAGGCCGGATGTGGCTTTGGTAAGCGCGGACGGACGGGTTACGCTGCGCGGATGCGGGAAAACGGTGATTACGGTAACGGCGGGAACTGCGAAAAGAAGCGTGACCGTCTGTGTTGTGCCCAAGAAAGCAAAGATTAAAAAAACAGCCTTAAAATCCGGAAAGCTGACGGTTTCCTGGGTTCGCCAAAAGGAAGCGGACGGTTATGTAATTGAGTATTCTACCGATAAAAAAATGAAAAAGCAGGTTCAGAGAAAAACGGTAAAAGGAAGTAAAACGACAAAAATTGTACTGGGGAAGCTGCGGAAGGGGAAGAAATATTATGTGCGCGTGAAAGCTTATACGACCATAGATAAGAAAAAGGCGTATGGCGCGGAGAGTAAGAAAACGGCAAAGAAAGTTGTGTAGGCGGCCGCTTTGCAGGAAGGCAGGATTTTTGGGAAAATACGTTTTATTACGATAAGTGAGGAAAGAATATGAACCGGGATTTAACCAAAGGGCCTGTTATGCGTTCGATGCTGCGGTTTGCCGTCCCTATGATACTGGGGAATCTATTGCAGCAGTGCTATAATATTGCAGATACGCTGATTGTCGGAAAATACCTGGGCAGCAACGCCCTGGCGGCCGTCGGGTCGTCTTTTACCCTGATGACGTTTTTGACTTCCATCCTGCTTGGGCTTTGCATGGGCAGCGGCGCGGTATTTTCGATCCGGTTCGGGCGGCGGGATATGCGGGGGCTGCGTGAGAGCGCGGGCGCTTCCTTTGCGCTTATCGCAGCGCTTACGCTTATGCTGAACGCGGCTGCATATGCGTCCCTGGACGGCGTGCGTATTTTTTTAAGAGTACCGGGGGAAGTCTGGGGATTGATGCGTTGCTACCTGGCGGTTATTTATGCAGGCATTGCCGCTGCGTTTTTGTATAATTATTTTGCGTCTTTTTTGCGCGCAATCGGAAATTCCATGGTTCCGCTTTTGTTTCTGGCCGTTTCGGCGCTTTTAAATATTGCGTTGGATTTGTGGTTTGTCCTGGGCATGGAATGGGGCGTTGCGGGAGCCGCCTTAGCGACTGTGATTTCCCAGTATGTTTCCGGAATCGGGATTTTTGTATATACCCTGTTTTGGTGCGGCGAACTGCGCCCGTTTCGGGAATGCCTGCGGATCCGCGCCGGATGCGTGCGGGAGATTGCCGGGTTTTCCGTGCTGACCTGTATCCAGCAGTCGGTAATGAACTTGGGGATACTATTGGTGCAGGGGCTTGTAAACAGTTTTGGCCCGGTGGTAATGGCGGCGTTTGCGGCGGCGGTAAAAATTGACGCGTTCGCCTATATGCCCGTGCAGGATTTTGGCAATGCGTTTTCTACGTTTATCGCCCAAAATTACGGCGCAAAAGAAAAGGAGCGCATCCAAAGCGGGCTGAACGGGGCGGCAGCGTTTTCGTTTTTGTTCTGCCTTGTTGTTTCCGCGGCGGTGTGCCTGTTTGCCGGGCCTTTGATGGGGCTTTTTGTGGACGCCGCCGAAACCGGGATCAAAGAGGAGGGCATGCGTTATCTGCGGATCGAAGGCGCGTTTTACTGTGGGATTGGCTGTCTGTTTTTGCTGTATGGGCTGTACCGGGCGCTTGGGAAACCCGGTATGTCTGTCGTATTGACTGTGATTTCACTAGGGACGCGCGTAGCGTTGGCTTATCTGCTTTCCACGGCGCCCGGGATTGGCGTGGCAGGAATTTGGTGGTCGATACCAATCGGATGGTTTTTGGCGGACGTTGTGGGCGCCGCGTATTATTTTGCACACAGAAAAACTCTGCTTTGGATGGGAACTGAGTATGGAGGAACGTAATTATTTTCAGAAAGCGCTGTCGGATTTCGCGTTGGATGTGGCGGGCGGCGGGGCAATCCGCCATTTGGCGGACAGAGGATTTACGGCAAAACAAATCGCGGCAGAGCTTGATTTTGCCCTGCCGTTTGCAAAAATACAAACGACCATATGGGATCATCTGGTAAAGCAGAAAACGATCCTCCTTGAAGAGCCTGGTTCCGGCGCGCCCGCGCAGAAAGCTGTTTTTGTGGAAGAACGCGGGAAATTCGGAAAGAAAAGCTTTCGCCGTGTTGCGGTTTCTGACGAAGCCGGCGCAAAGAAAATCTGCTGGATACAAAAAGAGGCGGCTCGGGATCCAATGGGGTATTTATGTGAAAAGCGCCGGGAGAACGGCAGGGAAACGGCATATCTGTCCTGCGATTTCGGCGTACTGCAGCAAAAGGATGCAAAACAGTACCGGATGCTGCTGGGCTTGCTGGATGAAAGGCAGAGGGAATATCTGGAAGGGCTGCCGTGGATTGGGCGGCGGGTTTATCACAGGCTGGATGCTAGGATGTGGGAGATTGCGGGGAACATGGTTTTACGGAATGCATATACCGGATGCTTTTATTTCGGCGGGACCGGGGAAAAAATCTGTGTTGCGGGCACAGGAAATAAAAGTGGGTTCTTCCAACATATGCTTCCATAAACTAATTTTAGAAAATGCACAAAATTCTTGACATAATTCGTGTATTTTTGTATAATTATAAAGATTTACAAGGACGATAGGGTTGGATGAGCGAACGCAAAACACTATAGTCCTTTTTTATAGGAGGCATTCACATGTTAAAATATGTAGCAAAACGACTGGTACTTGCAGTAGTAACCGTTTGGGCAGTAGCCACACTTACATTCTTTTTGATGAATATGGTACCGGGCGGCCCGTTCCTTTCGGAAAAGGCGATAAGCCCTAAGGCGCAGAAGGCGCTGGAGGCCAAATACGGGCTGGACAAGCCCATCGGGCAAAGATACTTGACCTATATGTCAGACGCCGCGCACGGCGATTTCGGCGACAGCTTAAAACAGAGGGGACGTACCGTAGCGGATATTATTACGGAGAAGTTCCCGGTTTCCGCCCGGTTGGGAGGGATTTCTGTGCTGCTTGCGCTGTGCGTGGGAATCCCGCTCGGCTGTATTGCGGCGTTGAACCGCGGCAAGTTTCTGGACAGCTTAATCAGCGTTGTTTCCACCTGCGGGATAGCGGTTCCAAGCTTTGTAATCTGTACGCTTCTGATGTATTTCTTCGGGGTGCATCTGAGGCTTTTGCCTACCATGGGAATTACGACCTGGAAGCATTATATTATGCCGGTTGCGGCGCTTGCGTTTTATCCGACGGCATATATTATGCGCCTGATGCGCTCCTCCATGCTTGATGTGCTCGGACAGGATTATATGCGTACGGCGAAGGCAAAGGGCGTGGCGGGGTTCTGGATTCTGTTCAAGCATGCCTTGCGGAATGCCGTTCTTCCGGTTGTTACTTATGTCGGGCCGATGCTTGCTTATACCGTTACGGGAAGCTTTGTCGTAGAGAAGATTTTCGTTATTCCGGGACTGGGCGGAGAGTTTATCGGGGCCATCAGCGGGCGTGATTATACGTTGATTATGGGGACTACTATATTCCTGGCGACGCTTATTATCATTATGAACGTCGTCGTGGATGTTGTGTATAAGCTGGTAGACCCGCGTATCAAATTGAAATAAGGAGTAAGAGGAAGATGAAACCAAACCCATTGAGTTTTCAGTTGAAATTAAATCCGGAGGATTTTCTTCCGGCTACCGAAGAAGAAAAGCAAAGCCAGGTGATTATGCGCGAGAGCGTCGGCTTTTGGAAAGACGGTTTTCGCCGCCTGGTGAAGAATAAAGTCGCTATGGTGAGTTTTGTAGTGATTTTGCTCGTAATGATTTTTTCGTTTATTGTACCGGCATTTTACCCATACTCTTATAAGGAACAGATAAAGGGCGCCAACCATCTTGCGCCAATGGAGTATTCGGCCGAAGAGCAGGCCAGGATTGAAGCGGGGGAACAGGTATTCCCGCATATTCTGGGTACGGATCGGATGGGACGCGACTATGCGATCCGCGTTATGATGGGAAGCCGTATTTCTTTGCTGGTAGGGCTGATTGCTACCTGCATTATCCTGGTGATTGGATCGCTTTATGGATCGGTAGCCGCATTTTTCGGCGGCTGGGTTGATTTGGTGATGATGCGTATTGTAGATATTATATATACGATACCGGATATCCTTTTGATTGTTCTTTTGAAATTTGCGTTAAAAGAGCCGCTGAATTATTTAAAGGGCGTGCCGGGTTTTGGATGGGTCGGCATAGTGGGGGATAACCTGATTAGTATTTTTATCGTATTTGCGCTTCTTTACTGGGTCGGTATGGCGCGTATGGTGCGGAGCCAGATCCTGACGTTAAAGGAGAGCGAATACGTAACGGCGGCAAGGGCGCTCGGGGTGAAAAACGGCAAGATTATACGCAAGCATTTGCTGACAAACTGTATCGGTACGCTGATTGTAACGACTACGCTTCAGATTCCTTCTTCTATTTTTACGGAAAGTTTCTTAAGTTTCCTTGGTATGGGCGTTGCGGTTCCGCTGCCTTCTCTTGGAAGCCTTGCAAACGACGCGTTAAACGGGATTAATACATACCCGTATCTGTTGTTTATTCCCGCGGCGTTAATCAGCTTAATTATTTTAAGCTTTAACCTGCTTGGCGACGGGCTGCGGGATGCGTTTGACCCGAAATTAAAACAGTAAAGGAGGCGGTTTTAAAATGTCAGAATATCTGGTTGATATCAAAAATGAACGGCTTTCTTTTTTCACTCCGGCGGGAGAAGTAAAAGCGTTAAACGACGTATCGATCCAACTGAAAAAAGGCGAAGTCTTAGGAATTGTTGGGGAGAGCGGTTCGGGTAAGTCCGTTACGGCATACAGCTTAATGGGCCTTACGGCGCACCCGGGCAGGCTTACCGGGGGAACGCTTTCTTTTAACGGGCATCAGATTGAAAAGATGTCGGAAAAAGAAATGCGCGCAATCCGGGGAAATGAGATATCCATTATTTTCCAGGATCCAATGACGAGTTTAAACCCTGTCTATACGATAGGAAATCAGATTATGGAGGCGATTTTGCTCCATACGGATAAAAATAAGGCGCAGGCAAAGGAACGCGCAAAGGAACTTTTGGAGTTAGTCGGCATCAATGAGCCGGAAAAACGCTTAAAACAGTATCCGCACGAACTTTCCGGCGGTATGCGGCAAAGGGTGATGATTGCAATTGCGCTTGCCTGCGAGCCGAAGCTTCTGATTGCGGACGAGCCGACGACGGCGCTTGACGTGACCATTCAGGCGCAGATTCTGGATTTGATGATAGAACTTAAGGATCGGCTGGGCATGGCGATTATTATGATTACGCACGATCTTGGCGTTGTGGCAAGCATGTGCGAGCGGATTGCCGTTATGTATGCGGGACGGATTATAGAATACGGTACGGCGGAGGATATTTTTTACCATCCGAAGCATCAGTATACAAAGGGCTTAATACGGTCGATTCCCAGGCTGGACAGCAAAGAGCATGAACGCCTGGTGCCGATTGAAGGCACTCCGGTCGATTTATTGAACCCGCCTGCAGGTTGTCCCTTTGCGCCGCGGTGCGATGCGTGCATGAAAATCTGCCTGCGGGAAATGCCGCCGGTTACGAATTTTGGGGATATCCATTATACCCAATGCTGGCTGAACCAGAAAGAGCAATTAGAGGGAGGCGCCGTAAATGAGTGATAAATTAGTTCAGGTGGAGCATTTACAGCAGTATTTTCCCGCCGGCGGTTTTGGGAAAAACAAAAAGTACGTACAGGCGGTAGACGACGTTTCGTTTTACATTTATAAAGGAGAGACGCTTGGCTTAGTCGGCGAATCCGGTTGTGGGAAGACGACGACGGGACGCACGCTTCTGCGTTTGTACGAGCCTACCGGGGGACGTTTCGAATATGACGGCCAGGTAATTTTTGATGTGGAGAAAAAGCAGTTTGCGGATATGCTTCCGTACCGGAAGAAGATGCAGATTGTATTTCAGGATCCGTACGCGAGTTTAGATCCCCGTATGACGATTGGGGATATTGTGGGCGAAGCGATTGACGTGCACAAAATGGCGGCGGATAAAAAAGAACGTTATGATATTATAATAGAAATGTTAAGGCGCGTAGGATTAAATTCCGAGCATGCCAACCGTTACCCGCATGAGTTTTCCGGCGGGCAGCGCCAGCGTGTCGGGATTGCGCGCGCGCTTGCGGTAAGGCCGGAGTTTATCATCTGCGACGAGCCGATTTCCGCGTTAGACGTGTCTATCCAGGCGCAGGTGATTAATATGTTTGAGGATCTGCAGCAGGAAATGGGTCTGACGTATCTGTTTATTGCCCATGATCTTTCGGCGGTGAAGCATATCTCAAACCGTATCGGCGTGATGTATTTGGGCAGGATGGTAGAGCTTGCAGACAGCTACGAGCTGATTACGCGTCCGCTGCATCCGTATACCAAGAGTTTGATTTCTGCAATTCCGATTGCCGATCCAAAGACAGCGAAGGAAAGTAAGCGGATTATTTTGGAAGGCGATGTGCCAAGTCCTTTGAATCCTCCGTCCGGCTGCCGGTTCCGGACAAGGTGTCCGTATGCGGACGCTGCCTGCGCCGAACAGGCGCCCGAATGGAGGGAACTCGAAAAAGGGCACTTTGCGGCCTGCCATCATATTGATAAGTGTAATTAACGGTATGCGATAAGCAAATGCAGCAAGGGCTGCAGTGTTTATAAAAAATTTTACAGGAGGAAATATGTTATGAAAAAGAGAGTTATTGCGCTCTTCTTGGCTGCCACTATGGCGTTCGGGCTTACAGCCTGCGGCGGTGGCGGAAACGATACTGCAGACAATGCACAGACCAACGGCGGTGGTTCAGAAAACGGAGAGGACGGGACAAACGAACCTTCTCAGTCACCCGTGGACGGAAAGGTGCTTTCCGTGCAGGTAGGCCCTGACCCGGAAACGATCGATCCGGCGTTAAACAGCGCGGTGGACGGTGGAAATATGCTTCTTCACTCGTTTGAATGCCTTTTGACGCTTGACGAAAACGGTAATCTGGCGGAAGGCCAGGCTGAGTCCTGGGAGACGGATGAGGAAGAACTTGTTTGGACGTTCCATTTAAGGGACGGCTTGAAATGGTCGGACGGAACGGATTTGACGGCCAACGATTTTGTATACAGCTGGAAGAGGGTATGTGATCCGGAGGTTGCAGCGCCTTACGCGGAAACGGTGCTTGGTATGGTAGAAGGCTTCTCGGAAGCGATTGAGGGCGAGTTGGATGCGCTTAAGGTAGAGGCTCCGGACGATAAGACGCTTGTGGTTACGCTGTCGAACCCATGCCCGTATTTTGGCAGCCTCGCGGCGTTTGCTACGTTAAGTCCGGTTCAGCAGGCTACGGTAGACGCAAACGGCGACGCCTGGGCGACATCCGCAGACACATATATTTCCAACGGGCCGTTCTATATTTCGGACTGGGTACAGGGTTCCCATATCACAATGAGCAAGAACCCGAATTACTGGAATGCAGACGCAATCAAACTGGACGCCATTAAATGGAACCTGATTGAAGATCCGAATGCATCTTACAGCGCTTACCAGACCGAAGAGATCATGATGATTAAAGATGTTCCGACGGAAGAGATTCCTTCCCTGTCCGGCAGCGATGAATTTTATGTAGATCCGATTATCGGCACCTATTACCTGAGTTTAAATACCCAGAAAGAGCCGTTTAACGATCCCAAGGTCCGCAAAGCGTTAAGCCTTGCCATTGACCGTGATTATGTTGCCAATACTCTGATGCAGGGAACGTACACGCCGGCTTATAACTTTATAGGACCGGGCTGGTTTGACACAGACGACAGCGAATTTATGAACAATGCAAACGGCGGACAGCCTTATATCAGCTCCGATCATGAAGCCAATTTGGCCGAAGCCAAACAGCTGCTTTCCGACGCGGGTTATCCGGACGGACAAGGTCTCCCTTCCTTTGTTTATTCTACGAATGACGCAAGCTACCACAAGGTAGTAGCCGAATATTTACAGCAGGCATGGGCGGAAATCGGCGTGGACTGCCAGGTTGATATTGTAGAGTGGGCAAGCTTTACGCCGATGCGCCGCCACGGCGACTTCGACTCTTCCCGCAACGGTTGGGTAGGCGATTACAGCGACGCTTCCAATATGCTGGATTTGTTCTATTCTTCAAACGGGAACAATGACGGTAAATTCAGCAACTCCGATTACGATGCGGCGATGGATGTTTCGAGGACGACATTAGATAAGGCGGAGCGTTCAGAGGCTTTGCACAAAGCGGAGGATATCCTGCTTGAAGAAATGGGATGCATCCCGCTTGCATATTATAATGATTTCTGGCTACAGAGGAAAGAACTGAAAGGATCCTGGCATGGGACAAATGGATATTGGTATTTTATGTATGCCGATATTGACGACGGCACGGGCTCTGCAGAGGATAACGCTTCGGACGAGACGGTTTCGGAACCTTCTTCGGAAAACCTGGAACCCAGTACGCAGCCGGCAGGGGATAACGCTTCGGACGAGGAGGTTTTGGAGCCTTCTTCGGAAAACTAGGAACCTGGCATGGAGTAACGAAAATATAACGTGATTTAGAAAAAGGCAGGAAGTAAATTCGCTTCCTGCCTTTTTAGATCTGCTCTATCGTTCCAAATACGCTTAAGGGTCTGTCCTGAAATAGATAGTTCTACACAGAGGGCTGTCGTTATTAACCGACAGCCCCGGGAGGATGCAAATCATCTTGACACACAGCAAAAAAAGTATAATAATAAAATTCAGAATGCAGCTAAAGCGGCAGAATGTTGTAAAACAAGAGAATACATCGGAGGTAAACGTATGGAGATCAGATTTGAAAAAAAAGAACGGTTAAAAGAAAAGCCGGATCAGAAAAACCTGGGATTTGGAAAATATATGACAGATTATATGTTTGTCATGGACTGGACCAAGGAACGGGGCTGGGAGGACGCGCGAATTGTGCCGTATGAGCCGCTTCTTTTGGATCCGGCATGCGTGACGCTTCACTATGCGCAGGAGACGTTTGAAGGTATGAAGGCATACCGTACCAAAGAAGGCAAAATCCAGCTGTTTCGTCCGGAAATGAACGCAAAGCGTATGATAATATCAAATGAGCGTTTGTGTATGCCGGCTTTTCCGGAAGAGATGTTTGTAAAGGCAGTAAAGGAACTGGTGAAGGTGGAGCGCGACTGGGTTCCGTCCGAACCTGGCACGTCGCTTTATATCCGTCCGTTTATGTTTGCGACGGAAAACGCGCTTGGCGTGCATATGGCGACAAGCTACAAATTCATGGTGATTTGCTGCCCGGTCGGCGCCTATTATGCGGAAGGGATCAATCCGGTAAAAATTCTGGTGGAAGACGAACTGGTGCGCGCCGTACAGGGAGGGACAGGCTTTACCAAATGCGGCGGCAATTATGCCGGTTCTATTTTAGGCCAGGTAAAGGCGGAGCGAATGGGATGTACGCAGGTGCTTTGGCTTGACGGCGTACACCGCAAATATGTGGAAGAAGTCGGGACGATGAATATTATGTTTAAAATTGGCGGGGAAATTTATACCGCGCCGATTGAAGGCACGGTGCTTGCAGGAATTACCAGAGATTCGATTCTGCATATTTTAAAGGACTGGGGCTATACGGTCCATGAAACGCACCTTGCGATTGAGGATTTGATGAAAGCGGGTCATGACGGCAGCCTGGAAGAAGCGTTTGGCACCGGGACGGCGGCTGTCGTTTCACCGGTTGGGGAGTTTGTGTACCGGGAGGATTCCGTTTTGGTCAACGATTTTAAAATCGGCAGATTGACGCAGAAATTATACGATTACCTGACCGGGATTCAGTGGGGGGACACAGAAGACAAATACGGCTGGACGGGAAATATAGATGAATAAAGAAAAAAGAACGGCCAATGCAAAAATGATAAACGTACAGGAACCTATCATCCGGCTTCCCGGCGTGCATTCGGTTGGCGTAATCGGCGATCCGGGTTGCGAGGGGCTTGGAACATACAATATGAAAGTATATGCGGGCGCGTTGGAGGAGAGCAGTAAAGACGATATTACGCTGATAGTCGGAGATCTGGTTCCCGCAGGCACAAACGGTTATTACCGCATGATTCAGGAAATCACCGAAACGCTTGCGGGAAACGACGTGTATTCTCTGCGCGGCAACCATGACACGGGCGCGTATATGCAGTATTTCGGGCGGAAAAACTATGTCCTTTTGGCGGAGCGGTTTGCAATCGTGGTGTTGGATAATGCCCTGCGTACCTTTGAAGAGGAAGGCCTTACGCTTCTTTCGGAGGCGCTTGCCATGGACGAGGTGGAACAGGCAATTATTGCGTTCCACATCCCGGTTCCGAACCACTTTATTTTAAACTGCGTTTCCGAAGAAGAATTTGCCCGTCTGAGAAGGGCGTACGCCCCATGGAAGGATAAAGTAAAATACCTGCTTTGCGGCCATGTCCATTCGCGTTTTACGGACTGTGTGGACGGGATAGAGCTTATCTGCACCGGAGGCGGGGGCGCAATGATTGAGGATGTGTCAAAAGATATCCGGGCGTGCGACGTAGAACACCATATGGTTCATTTTTATGAAGAGGACGGCGTATTAAGCTACCGGATTTGCGATCTGTCCGAGGACTGTTACGGGCGGGAACGCGAAGACGGGGTTCTGGGGCAAAAGCTCGAAGAAACCGTACAGGGTGAACTGACGGCGCATTTTAAATATCTGATGTTTGCGGAACGGGCAAAACGCAGAGGGTTTTTGCAGATTGCAAATCTGTTTTCGGCGCTTGCGGCTTCCGAATATTATCATGCCAGGAATTTTTACGCGGTTTTGGAGGCTCCCGGATCGTTTCTGGAGTCTGCGAAAACGTTTGTGCCCGGAGAGGAATTTGAATACCGGCACTTGTACCGGATGCTCGCTTCGTATGCCAGGGAACACGAGTATCCCCTGGCGGCGCAGGCTTATGAGGGGGCGGCGGCAGCGGAAAAAGAACACGCCGCGCTGTTAAAGCAGGCGGCGGATGTGGAAACGTTTGCAGGCGGCAGCGTTTCGGTCTGTCCGATTTGCGGGCATCTTATGGCCGGCGACAGCATACCGGAGCGCTGCCCGGTCTGCGGCGGCCCCAAAAGACAATATAAGACATTTTCCGGCGTTTAAAACGTCTGTGCCGGCGGCAAATTATGCCGCCGGCAGTTTTTTTGCCCGTTTGGGCCTCAAATCATCCCCTTTGGGCAGTAGGGCGCAAAATTTCGGCAAAAGATGTTATGCTTTTTTCTGTCAAAAAAACAGAAAGAAGGATTGGATATGGAACAAAACATACTACTGCAGTTGACCCACATTTCCAAGAGGTATAAGACAGAACTTGCATTAAAGGATATTGGCATGACGCTGCATAAAGGAGAAATTCTTGGATTTTTGGGGCCGTCCGGCGCAGGAAAAACAACAACGATTAAAATCATTACCGGGCAGCTTACGCAGACTTCCGGCGAGGCCAGAATCCTTGGGGCGGATTCATCGAATCTTGATGTTTCTATCTATGAAAAAATCGGGGTTGTTTCGGATAACAGCGGAGTTTATGAACGAATGAGCGTTTGGGAGAATTTAAGCGTATTTGCCAGAATCTGGCGCGTGCCAAAAGCCCGGATTGAAGAAACGCTTAAGCAGGTGGGGTTGTTGGAACACAAAAAAAAGCAGGCTTCAAAACTGTCCAAAGGACAGATGCAGCGCCTGGTCCTTGCAAGGGCCGTGTTGCATAAGCCCAGGATATTGTTTTTAGACGAGCCGACGAGCGGGCTCGATCCGTCTACGGCCCTTTCCATCCACCGGATGCTGCTGGATTTGAAAAAAGAAGGCATGGCGGTTTTTCTGACTACGCACAATATGGAAGAAGCTACAAAACTCTGCGACCACGTCGCATTGCTCTATCAGGGGAATATTGTAGAATTTGGCACGCCGCAGGAACTTTGCTTAAAATACAACCAGAAGAAACAATACCGTTTGCTGTTAAGCGACGGGCAGAAGGCGACGCTCGATCAGAGTCCGGAACATGCGTTACAGATTGCAGAATGGATGAAGCAGGATAAAATTGAGAGCATCCACTCTTGCGAACCCACACTGGAAAGCGTGTTTTTGCAGGTGACAGGGGCTTCGCTGAGCGTATAAAAGAAGGTTTTTGGAAAGGAGTTTTGTATGAGGAATATGAATAAATTTATGGCGGTGGCGCAGATAAAGTGGATTGGAATCACCCGGAACCCGGTCATTATGACAGGCCCCATTTTTACGGTGGCTATGGTTTATGTTTTTAAAATTATTTATGGAATGGCGTTTGACGGAGAACTTACGCCGGGGATAATGTCCTCTCTTTTAAACCTGGGGCTTACTATGAATGTCTGCGGCGACGGGTTTATGATGGTTGGGACGGCGATTGCGGAAGAAAAAGAAAAACATACCCTGCGGGCGCTGATGACTTCTTCCGTTACGGGATGGCAGTATTTTTTGGGGAGCATATTTTTTCCGTTTATTATTACGGTTCTGATTAATTTTGCAGTGCTTATCATCAGCGGTGTGCCGATGGCACGGGTGTTTATCCCAGGTTTTTTTGCAGTCAGCGTAATGGCTTCACTGATTAGCTGTGTTATCGGCATGATTGTGGGGATTTGCGCCAAAAACCAAATGAGCGCGAGCCTGGTCGGCACTCCTTTGATGATGGTATTTATGATGATTCCACTTTTTGGAAGCATGTCGGAAGGGCTGCATAAGCTGTCTGGTTTTTTGTTTACCGGAGTACTCTCAGAGATGGCTGGCAGTTACGCCACAGAGGCGGGCTATACGATAATGCCGCTGGACATTGCCGTGCTGATTGGGGAATTTGTGATTAGCGTGCTGGTATTTTTAATTCTGTACCGGAAGAATGGGTACGAGAACGATTAAGTTTACAGGAGGAAAGGTGCGGGGCCTTATTTCAATAATAGGGCTTTGCGCTTTTTTTATATATATTTTTCCTAAAAAGGGATGGAATGTTCCCTCACGTTG
>OFFP01000560.1_pt1 | contig 30328 bp, 41 predicted proteins | sample 1521431 | NCBI WGS metagenome assembly OFFP01 (sample SAMEA3504104, study PRJEB24116) | mouse gut metagenome | biome: mouse gut; feature: mouse-associated habitat; material: faeces | place: Denmark | collected 2011
TTGCTCCGAGCAGCACGCCATTCGTTAATACTGTAAGGGAGAAGCCTTCTTGCTTAATATATTGCGCAATTTCAACAATGTCTTTTCTTAATAAAGCCTCTCCTCCTGTCAAAATTATATTTTTTACATTTGCTTTCTTTAATATATCTATAACTCGAAAAACTTCTTCAGTTGTCAATTCTTCTCTTTTATTCAAATTATTTTTATTATAACAATACTCGCATTGCAAATTACATCTTTGAGTAACATGAAAATAAACCGTTTCTATTTTAAAGTTTCTGCTTTTTATTTGTTCCTGATATTTATTTCTATAACTCATACTTCGATACTCGTCTTGATTTGAAATCACTATCCCTTTTCTTACAAGCACCTCCCATTCCTCTTCACACATTTTGAATTCATTCATATTGCCTTGTTCCAATAAATCAAGTACATGCTTTTTTATAAGACATATTTTATTGGTATAATAATTATATAAAAGAACATACTTATTTCCATAATATCTTAACAAATCTTTTGATAATTCCATATTATAATTCCTTCAATTCGCATTTTATTAGTAAAACGAGGTTATACCTAATTACTGATCAATTAGATATACCTCGTTTTACATGCAGATAATTATGTTACTCTATTGGCTTTGCGCCAGCCCCTGCACCTGCTCCTGAATTGCATCCGCAACTACATGCCTCGATGCTTTCCAGAACCTCATCAGAAACATCAATTACAACGAAATCTCTTTCCTGCATTTTGTGACCCTCCTTATTTTGTAAGAGTTTGTTTGCAGCTCTTACTGTGCCTATATCATACATCTCGTCCACACAAAAAAACATGACGTTTTATGGGAATTTTATTTTCATAAAACGTCATGTTTTTTGTATTTTTACTATACTATAATAATAAAGCGAAAGAAGGTATTCTATATGAAAAAACATATTAAAAAAATTATTTGCTTATTCGGATTACTTTTTACCCTGACACTTGCTGATAACAGCTCCATTATTACATTATGTGATATTTCCACTCATCAGATTATTCCTCCACAGACAGAGCCTGGTGATAGTACTGAGGATATCCCATAGCTTCCACCTTCTCAAGTATCCCTTTCTCTTTTAAATACTCCCGATTGCAATTATAGCGATATGTATTTTTCATCAGCTTTAATATATCTAATGCCTGATGAAATCTTTCTATACACCGTTCATCATTTTGTTTTTCTAACACACAGGCTTTGATTGAAAGCATTCTTCCAATCTGTCCCCCCTTCCCTACACTTAAAACCTTCTCTGCCCAGATTGGGCAGAGTTCCACTGCTTCATCTAAAATACCATACGTTTCCATTACTCCCACATAATTCCCAGTCATAAGCTCCCAACTTCTAATATTAAACACCGGATGTACTCTTTTGCCTTCACATTTCCTTATCAGTTCTTCCCAAATTAAAAAAGCTTTATCTACCTCTTGCTTTTTTTCATACGCACATGCCAAAAGATTTAAAATTACTTTCTCTGTTTCTGTCAAACAATGCTCAAAAATATGTTCCCTATCCGTTAACGTCAATGCCAGCAGATTGTTTAACTGTAAAATATATTCATCTACATCAATTTTCCGAAAGTGATTCAGACATATCAATTTTTTCATACCAACATACTGTTTATTTCGGTTCTTACTCATATCGATTCGGTTTTCTAATTCCTCGATAAGTTCACTCGCCTTTTCATATTCCTTCTGTCCATTGCAAACGGTTATCTTTCTCTCCAACTCTAATGTATGATATTGCTCTACCGCAATCTTCATGGAAACCCGCTTTCTCTCCCTTTGCATCTTCTCCATCATGGCTTCCATATTTCTTCTGTTCGGTTTTCGCTTTCCACTTTCAATCCGCGATAATGTCTCAGGCTCACAGATTCCTTCCGCAAGCTCTGCCTGCACATAACCTCCTGCAATCCGCTCCTGGCGAATCAGCTCATAATCCAGTTCAAACGACCTGTTCCAGTTATGGAATAACCTGTAATTCTGCAAGTGGATATCTGCCTCTTCCTCCAGTGCCAGGAGCGACCGGTTCTGGCTTTCCAGTTCTTGGATTTTCTGCACATCTTCGTTTCCCCTTTTTAAAACCTCTGCATATGCATTCAAGATTTCAGCCATATAGAGTACTCGTCCTGTATTACGCAACACCTCCAACGCAGTTCTCAGCAAATAACAGCATCTATCATAATCTCCTATTTCCTTTTTTTGTTCCACAAAAAGCAGCACGGCATACGGGTACACCTTTGCCAGTTCCGTTTCCTCGAATGAATTCTGTTTCAAATATTGAATTACCTCTTCCAGTTCTTCTTCCCCTCTTGCATATGGGCTTTTCCGGCTTACTTCCCACCGGAACAAAAGTAGCCTTAGTTCTTCCGCACTCAGCGCACCGCCATCTTTTAAGCATGTTTCGGAATCCATTGTCTGGACGATTGCCTCTTCAATCAGGCGCAAAATTTCTTCGATGATGTCTGCCCTGATTTGCCGCCCTGCGTTTTCTTCGGATACGGCTTTCAGCCACAAGAGCTGCGCCGTCTCCTGACAAATGTACTGACGGTGGAGCGGCTGCTTCGCCTGCTTCTTTTTTCCGTATTGATACAACACCTTCTCCGCCTCTCCCATATCCCGGTGGCAAATCGCCCTCTGCACATAATATTGCAGTTCATACAGTTCATACACATCCAGCGGCAGGATGTATTCTATCCGGTCTGTTGACTTTCCCATCCTCTCAAATAATCGGTCCAGTTCAAAATATCCCGGCTCTGACTGATCTGTCTCTATTCTTGCATAAGTAGATAAGGAATAAAGACCTTTGCAGAGTTGGCTTTGTGTGTATCCAGCCTCCTTCCGGAGCTTTGTCAGTAGTTCTCCGATTCCCTTCTCCATACAATTTTCCTTTTTCATAACCTGCTATTTCTCTCCGTATGTGGATTTTTCTCATGTTCTGTATGGCTTATCTTGAACGAACCGTACTGAACCATGGGGTACTTACATTTTACACCCTTATTTCTTCCGCCGCAATCTATAATGACAAATAGGAGACGAAGATTGAATACGTCTACACAGTTACATTGATTGGTTATTCGCTATATATGCGGCTTCTCTGATAACCAATTAAAATTGCACCTTGAATGCCTATATGCCTTTTTGTTCGCTGTCAGATTTATCCTCCATCGTCTTGACTAAAAACGCTGTCAGATTGACTCCGACAGCGTTTTTTATTTCATATAAACAGAATCCGACAGCCTTGCTTCCGGCTCTACCATACCGGAACCATGGTTGATTTCACAAACAATCTTCTTCAATTCCTCCCGTAAGATTGCCCTCCCTCCATAACTCTCGCTTGGATTCTTCACCACATGTAATTGTTCAAGCCCTGCCAGGCAAGCCTCTATTTCTCCTGCTTCTACCTGCTTCGTAAGCAGTTCTGCCATGCCTGGGTCAGCCGTTTCCCGAAGCAGCTTTTTCCTAACAAATTCCATTACGGATTCTACTCGGAAACTTTCTTTCTTTAGATTTCTCAGAGCTGTTTTCCACAGCCCCTCTAACCCTACCTTCCAAGTTTCCATCTGTTCCCAATTCACAAGCACTGAGGCTATCATTTCCTGTTCTTCTTTCACAAGAATATAAAATACAACTGCAAAATCCAGATATTCCTTATAAAAAACGCTATCAGACTTACTCCGATAGCGTTAAAAACAATGATAAAACTATATACCAAACATTTTTCTTGTACTTTCGACATCTTCCACACTACAGCCAAGCTTCTCGGCAATCTGTACATTTGTTAAATCCGGGTTCTTCTTAACCATCTGGAAAATATCTGCCGATAAAGTGATTCCCTCACGTCTTCCCTGCCATATTCCTTCCTGCCTTGCTTCCTCTTGCTTCACTTGCATATCTTCCTCATAGCTATACTCTGCAATCAACATATTCTCCACCTCGCTTCCTTTCCTCTTTAAATAATCTGCCAGAATCCCCTTTTCAATACATTCCTTGATTGCCTTTTTAATGGCGCCTTCTTCCTCCGAATACTTTCTCACCGTGCTGATAAACTGGCTATATTCCTTTAGTATCCCACATTTATCCAGAATCCCATGCGCTTTATCGGAATTGATGTTAATGACCTTGACCTTTAATTCTACAGAATTTTCTCTTGCCGGATTCATAAATGCGTCTGACAAAGATAATACCTGTTCTAACGGCTGTTCCTTCTCGCCATTGTAAAATACATAAAACTCTGGGGTCGGTATCTTCACCAATGTCGTCCTGTAGCGTGCCTTGCTGTCTACCAACTGCTCATATGCCCTTCCCACATACATCAAGCAGCGCAAGGGCATGTTTCTATTGATAGTGCTTTGATGTTCTCCGAAAACAAGCACCAGCCCATTCACCTCACAAGAAATGTCATTCTTGAAGTTCTTATATAAGACATCATCAATCTTTACCTTCCGAATGATTGTTTCATCCTCATAGTTTGTATCATGCAACGCATTATATAAACTCAGCAGATTCTTCTTTGCCGTTTCATCCTGGTAAAAGAGGTCAACAAAGAGACTATCTTTATGTTCTCGGTTCTCCTTCTCCATTTTCCTGCACCTGCCTTTCCTTTATCTTTATACTACCATACTTCATTTGGGGTTTCAATTATCGGTTTCTAATCTCTTTACGCACATGTTTGTCTCCCCGTCTTTTTGAATTTACTGTTTCTGCATTTGAGATAATCTTTGGTCGATATGTAATTGCTGATTACAACTACAGGTTCCCCACATTCACAGCAGAGGAAATCCCCTTCTCCGGTCGCTATTAAATTTTTACAGAACTCGCAAATAGCCATCCTTTTCCTTTTACCCATAAACATCTCCTTCCGTTTCTTGTCCAACAATTCTACTCCTTTTGCTTTGAAATCTTTATGACCAATTTCTTCATATATCTATATAGTACAGATACTGTCCATATCAGATTTTTACTGAAATGAAACATACCAAAAGTTAGAATGTTACTACTCTGGTACTTTTACAAGTATCAATAGAATAATATATAATTGAAATCCTATATTTTTACTGATTTTTTATTATGATATGGCATAGACATATGGCATCGACTCTAAGAGATTTTAAAATGACGAAGAAGGAATATACTCACAATTTCTAAAAATATCTATTCTTCAATAGCTTATCTTCCCAATCCCTCTATCAAAGTTCCGCTAGAAATCCTATCGTAATATTTAATCCTTCATACTAAAAAATTGTGTCCGATTCGGACACCCTAAACCATACCCAAAGGGCATACCGTAATACATGCCCTTCGGGCTGGTGGACTTCGTCCATTAATGTATAGATAACCCTCATTCAGATTTACACCTTATCTTTTTCTCTGGTTTTGAAACCGCTCCTCCTTCCGTGTCGCATTGTCCCTTACCACTACTTGATGATACTTTTCCAGCATTTGGTCTTTCCTTTTCAAAGCCCTCTCCATACTGCCGCAGGAATATCCCCAGGGAAGCCTTTTCCCTTCATCATCTAACACATAAACATCCGCCCCTTCCCATGTAAAATCATCCAGGTTCCCATTGACGTAAGCACGTTCTTCCATCACAAAATCCGCCAGCAGTTCGGCCATCCTATACATGGCCTTATTATCTTCATATAACGTCTTGAATGTACCGAGGCCATGCTGGCATTTTTCCCTTTTGTTAAAATACTCAATCCATAAGTCCAAATAAATCCCCTCATTGCCTCCATAATTAAGATTGCTGCTCAACTCAAATTCATAAGTTCTGATTGGAACCGGGTTTCCATCCGCAAGGCTGTAATCCAGAATCTCCGGCAGCCTGCCCTTGTCTTTTAAAATATCAAGAATCTTACAGAATAATTCTTTCGTTGTCATAGGCTTTTCCATAATCTGAAATTCTCCCTCTCTATCTTTTCCGGCAGCACATAGACAAAAAGCCAGAACATTCTCTGCCCTAACTCTTTTTTCTAATATCATCCTCCTATTTCACATACATCCTGCCATCGTCAAAGACTCTGTAAGTAATCACGTCCTCGCCCATACTGCCTGTCACTTCCACAAAATCTGGCGTCTCATAGCAATCCATGACATAATCCAGACTTTCTAATGCCCTATCATCCTGTACCTGATTCATCCTTTCTTTACTTCTCACTATCTTTTCTACCTCCAATACTAAATTTAAAATAGAATGATAAAGTTACTACGATAAGCACAAAAATACTGGACATCCCAGTCCAGCCCTTTTATTGATATCATTAGAATAATATGCAATTAAAGTCCCCAACCATAACAATTACAATATGCCGCATAAAGCAAGGAATATCCCGCCAACCGAGATATTCCCAATCATTACAATTATGCATTACCCTACCTTCTCTTTAATATCGGCTATTTCCCAAACCATTTACTTGAGATTTTCCTCTTTACAATAGGCTTTACATACTCTATGATATCTTCGATAGGATAATAAGCCTTGTATTCACCATTCGTATACGCAACTGTGTTAATCGCCATATGGATATGTATATTTTGCGTATCATCATGTACGGCAAACATGACCTGCCTGTCATATCCCCAATATGCCGCTATCTCATACCCCATTTCCATTACTTCATCAACCGTAAAGCCCAGGCTTTTTTCAAAGGATATAAAAATGTGGAATACCTGCTTTCCTTCTTCTTTATGGTATATCCGCTTTACGGCCAAAAACTGGTTTACCATATCTTCCACATACAGCGGAAATACTCCCATGCCTCCTACCTGTTCAGGCTTATTCAGCCTACAGATATAGTCAATTACCCTACTTACCGCATCTTCATTTTTATAATTACCTTTGGGAATCCCTATTTCAAATGCTGCCATACCAAGCGTGCCTCCTGATTCAAAAAATCTTTATCTTCTTGTGCAATATCATATTTATTAAGAATCTTGTTTAATGATGTCGAATAATTGCACAGTTGTACTAATAACTCTGTATTTTGAATATTATTTTCTAATTTTTTCCTGATATGCTCACTGATACTTATATGATTATTGTTTGCTTCACTGTTAAGTCTGTTGTACTCATCTTCTGTTAATCTGACTGTCACTTTTTTTCCCTTTGGTCCTGTCCCTCTAGCCATTGTTCTGTTTCCTCCTTCGTTATCTGACATCTTTGACCAGGTAACGGACTGTCAGACATTTTTGTCTGTTGTCCGTTACCATGGTAACCCTTTATTTAATTGTTATCTCTTTTATTCTTTTTTATTTCTGCTTAAAATAATATTCCCATTCTTAAACTTTCCCTAACTACGTTGAACTTTCCCTGACTACAATGAAATATCGACTCTACACATCATCAATTCAAAACTATAAAAATAGTCCATTGGAACATCATAATAAAATATCTAATCAAGAAGGAGACTTTAACAATGACAGGTATCTTAAAACCATATTTCTCTACAGATAATGAAGCAGAACCGGCATTAATGACCGTTAATGAACTGGCAGAATATTTAGGCATAGGGAAGAACAGAGCCTATGAACTCTTGAATACCGGGGCTATCAAAGGTTTCCGGATTGGCTCAATCTGGAAAATAAGCAAGGTTGCCGTAGAGCAGTTTATTTATGAACAGTCTGGACTTATTTAATGACAAGGTATTAGTCAATAAAAATAATCTGACATACCTTTATATACCCAATCAAATTGAATCAAAAATCCTCAGAGACATACCGCCTCTGAGGATTCCTTTTACATAACTCTACATTTTTCTTCATATTTTTGTCTCTAAATGGTACACTTTTTATTATATTTATCTGCTAACTTTTCTGCTTTCTTCTGTGAAAATCGAGAATTCTTCATAAACATATATAAACATCCAATTCCCATCTTCATGCATAGACAAACTGATATTACTCCATATAAACCATATGGTAATACTTGATATATCTTACCTTTACCATTATATAAAGCCTTTACGTTCCATATTGTCATTCAAAACTCCTTTAACACATCTATATTTCTAAAATATATCATATTTCTTCCCTCCCAAATCGAACCTCGCAATCCTTCCGGAAAAATGATATCCCATAACAGTCAATCTTTCGATATCCTTCTGCACGCAGTTCTTCCATATATCTTTTGTCATATATTTGCTGCAATGCCTTTTCCGCATCCTTTTCCAAATCATCTATCGAATCCGAAACCTTCACTTCCACAATAAACGACCTTCCCCGTAGCGATGGGCTTTTCACCATAATGTCAGAACGCCCATTTCCGGTTTCACGGTTAGACTTCACCAGATAATTCTCGCTCTGGCTCAATATCCCTGTCAGAAAACCATGATAGAAGTTTTCTGCACTGTCATAAAAACTAATCGTCCGGAAAAGTTGGCCATTTAATATATCCGTCATCCTCTGGGCATTTCCATCCTCCATTGCACGGTACAAGTCATGAAAATCCTCTTTCTTTATCATATCTTTCAGCCAATTTAAAATTGTGCTCTCATAGATAGTCATAACTTCTATATTGGGAATACGAACCTTTAAAAATATATACTTTCCTTTAAAATATTCACTCTCTTTCGTCAGATATCCCGTAAAATAAAGAAAATTCCACAGATTCTCCCCATTACTGTGCATATCCCCATAGGTAACTTCTTCATGAACCTGAATGTCTAAAGTCCCACCGCCTAACAATGTTTCAATCTGCTTTTTCGTTTCCCTGTCTGCTCTGGCTATCAAATCCTTTATAATGTCATTGGAACTGGTGTTAATCCAATATGGGTGTGGGAAAGCATTGACATCCGCATATAAATCATACATAAAATTAATGACACTCCATGGATTATAGAACTCTGTGCCGCCAAATGCATACCCATCATACCATTCTTTCATCGTCGGGAAACGACTCTCTACGCCATATTACACCATCATCTGCCGCACTTCCGCTGCTGTGAAACCAAAATGTTCACTATATCTCTGGTCAAGTATAGATACAATTTTCAAATGATTCAGCCCGGTAAATATACTCTCCTTTGAAATCCTCAGGCACCCTGTAATTACAGCAAACTGCAGATACTGGTTTGTCTTTAACCCTGCTTCAAACAATGAACGGATAAATCCCACCATCTTTTCATAAAAACCTCTAAAATATGCATTTTCTAAAGGCACATCATACTCATCAATTAAAATAACTGTATTCTTTCCTGTTATCTTATACATACATTGACAGAAAAGCTGCAGCGAATTTCTTATATTTTTTTCCTCTGCCTTTCCATCTGCAATAGCAGTATACCATTCATATTCTCTGGATGTCAGACGTTCTTTTCCCCTTTCTATCGTGTCTCTGTGCCGTTCAAATTCCATGATAACCGCATTCTCAATCATATAATATGCCATATCATAGTCTTCCTGCTTTGCTGACTTCAATGTCAGTTCAAATACAGGATACATTCCCATCTGACTTGTATAATTTTCTCCTGCTTCTATAATCTTCATTCCCTGAAACAGACTTTTATTCTGTTCATTTCTTTTTTCATGCCCAGTATCTTCAAAAAAATATCGGAGCGTACTCAAATTCAACGTCTTTCCAAATCTCCTTGGACGTAGTACCCTATCCCCCTCTATCCCACAATCCATTTCCCAAAAACAATCGTTTCAGTTGTGCCAGGAGAAAATCGAGTAGGGGAAAACTCGCCGCGCGCCCCGTGCGCCGCCTTATCGGCATATTTCCTCTGCACAGAGCTGTGCATAAAAAGAGAAGGACTAAAGTTCAGTCCTTCCCGCCTCGTTTGCAGCCGTAGTTATACTATTTATCTTTAACATTTCTGTGCAATGTCATACAACAGCCTTTTTGTATCCTCCCACCCAATGCACGGGTCTGTAATAGACTGCCCATAGGTCAGGTTCTCCGTAATATCCTGCCTTCCTTCCACCAGATAGCTTTCAATCATGACGCCCTTCACCAGTTTCCTAAGCTCCGGGTTATAGTTCCTGCTGTGCATAACCTCGCTGACAATACGTATCTGCTCTTTGTACTGCTTGCTGGAATTAGAATGGTTCACATCCACGACCACCGCAGGATTCCTAAGTTCCCATTTTCCATACATTTCCGCAAGTCGGGCAAGATCCTCATAGTGGTAGTTCGGGATATTCTTCCCGTACTTGTCCACGCCGCCCCTCAAAATCGTATGGGCAAGCTCATTTCCCTGGGTTTCCACGTCGCAGCCCCGGTATATGAATCGGTGGGGGTGCTGCGCCGCCGTCACGGAATTCAGCATTACCGACAAGTCGCCGCTGGTGGGGTTCTTCATTCCCACTGGGATGTCCATGCCGCTCGCCGTCAGGCGGTGTTGCTGATTCTCTACCGACCTGGCGCCCACAGCCTCGTATGACAACACATCATCCAGATAACTCCGGTTTTCCGGGTACAGCATCTCGTCTGCCGCAGACAGGCCGGTTTCCTCCATCACCCTTATATGCATCTTACGGATTGCAATGATACCCGCCAGAAGGTCTGGTTCTTTCTCCGGGTCAGGCTGGTGCAGCATCCCCTTGTACCCCTCTCCCGTCGTCCTTGGCTTGTTCGTGTAGACCCTCGGTATCACCATCAGGCGGTCTGATACCTCATCTGCCACCGTTTTGAGACGTCTCACATATTCACATACGGACTCTTCATTGTCCGCAGAACACGGTCCTACAAGAACAACGAATTTATCCGATTTTCCCATAAATATATCCCGGATTTCTTCATCCCGTTTCCGCTTCATCTCCCGAATCTGTTCCGAAAGCGGATATTGCGCCTTCAACGCCTCTGGAGCAGGCAGTTCATGGTTTATCTTCATTGACATTTCTCTTCCTCCTCGAATATTTGAAACTCTGGCCATCCGTCCGGATACTGCATCCGCAAGCGACGCTCAATGTCTGGATAATTACAATAGATTCTGGCTCTCCAGATAATTCAGGAATCCCTCGCATCCTTCCAGGATATCGTCATACGTCTTGTCAAAATTCCCTGTATACCATGGATCTGCAATATCTCTCGGATTCCCGGTAAAATCAAGGAGCATGGACACCTTATGCTCCGAATCAGAGCCGATGATCCGTTGAATGCCCCGGATGTTCCGGTACTCCATGCCAATCAGGTAATCATATTCCTGATAGTCCTTCTTTTTGAGCTGGACGGCATATTTACCTTTCGTACTGATCCCATATTCCTTTAGTTTTTCTGTAGTTCCGCGATGAACCGGGTTGCCCAGCTCCTCGCTGCTCGTGGCAGCGGACGCTATGTGGAAGCGGTCTGCCAGCCCCCGTTTCTGGACCATGTCACGGAACACAAACTCCGCCATAGGGGAACGGCAGATGTTTCCCAGACAGATAAAAAGTACCTTAATCATAACACTTCTCCCTTTTATGAATTAGTCACAATCATAACTCCTGTGGTTCTTCTCCCCAATCATCCCATATGGAATCTTACTAATTCAAAAAATTATCAATAATAACACCTTCCGCCTCTTCCTCCGTCATGCCCAACGTCCTAAGCTTCACCAACTGCTCGTCATTAATCCTCCCAATCGCCGCTTCATGGATAATGGCAGCATCCAGATGCCTTGCATTGATCTCCGGGATAGAGCTTACCTCAGCATGATCCATAATAATCGAGTCACACTGCACATGCGCATGGCATCCCGCATTCCCCACGGCCTTTGGATGGAACACCTGCCGGGAACGCCCTTTCGCCACCGACCTTGATATAATCTGCGCCGAGCTTCCCTCCCCGTTCATCCGGACTTCCATATTAGACTCTGCCGTCTGAGCATCATGGGTCATCAGCTTCTCCACCACATACAGTTTAGAATTACGTCCCATCTCCACATCCGTTTCCCGAAGGGTCGAATCCACCCCTTTAATCTGCGCCGTATCCAGAGTAAATACCGCATCCTCATCCAAATAAATCTTCGTGACCGGATTCAGCACCTTGGCGCCGGTTCCTTCTCCTTCCCCGTAATGCTTCTCCTCATAGCGGACGTTCGCGCCCTTACCCACATGGAAGGAATGTATCCCGTCATGGCGGCTCTCGTTACACCCGCTGTTGTGGATTCCGCACCCCGCAACAATCGTCACATCCGCGCCGTCAGCGATATAAAAATCATTATAGACCACATCCATCATCCCGGAGGCGTCCACCACCACCGGAATATGCACCTGCTCCCCCTTCGTCTCACCGTCTATGAAAATATCAATTCCCTGTTTTTCTTCCTTCTTCTTAATCTTCACATGCTCGCTGTCGCCATGGCAGAGCGCAATGCCGTTATGACGCAGGTTAAACGCGCCCTTCTGCTCGAATCCTGCGCCGTCAATCTGCCTTAAAATCTTTTCCGTAATCCTGTCCAACACTTCTCCCATCGTTTCGCGCCCCTTCCTACTCCCGGTTCATACAGGTACAGCTTCCGCCCTTATCCAACAACTTGGGCAAAATCTCATCTCTTACGCCAACCGCTCCAATCGTCCCGTCCTCAATCACCATAATTCTGTCCGCCATCCCGATAATCCTCTCCTGATGGGAAATCAAAATCAGGCTTTCCGCTTTTTTACTGTGAATCTTCTCAAACTCCTGAATCAGCATCGAAAAGCTCCACAGGTCAATCCCCGCCTCCGGCTCGTCGAAGATACAGAGCTTGTGGGACTTTGCCAACACTGTGGCAATCTCAAGCCGTTTCATTTCCCCGCCGGAAAGCGTTCCGTCCACTTCTCTGTTCACATACTCCTGGGCGCATAACCCAACCCTGCTCAACAGGCCGCAGCATTCCGATTCCAAAAGCTTCCGCCCTGCCGCCAGAGATAACAGCCGGATCACCGTCATTCCTTTGAATCTGGGGGGCTGCTGGAACGCAAAGCCAATCCCCGCATTTGCACGGTGGTTGATATCATAAGCCGTGATATCTTCCCCATCCAGTAGAATCTGTCCCTCGTCCGCCGCCTCGATTCCCATCAGCACCTTGGCAAGCGTTGACTTCCCGCCGCCGTTTGGTCCCGTAATTACGAGCATCTCTCCGTCTTCCACACGGAAGCTGATATTTTTAACAATACTTTTTTCTATTCCATTTTCATTCACCTTGAACGTCAGGTTCTTCACTTCCAGCATATCGGCGTCCTCCCTTTCTCTCATCAATTAAAGACTGCGCAATTCGTTGCCCTGAATGTCATAAGAATCTTGAATCCCCAAAAACACCTTTGCAATCTCCAAATCCTCCGGCGTTGTAATCTTCATATTCTGATAAGAGCCTTCAAACATCCTGACCGGGACGTTCATCATCCGCTCCACAGCCATCGCATCATCCGTCACGTCCCCATGTTCTGTCTCCATCATTCTGTCATACGCCTCCATAATCAGAGATTTTTCAAAAATCTGCGGCGTCTGGACAACCCACACATTTCTGCGTTTCGGCGTGTTTACTGCAAAACCACCCTCATCTACCACCTTGACGGTATCCTTACTGGGCATGCCCGCGACGCACGCCCGGAATTCCTTTACCGTCTCATATCCCCGCCGCAGGATTGCCCCGTCCACAAACGGACGCGCCCCGTCATGAATAAATATATAATCAATCTCCTGGACCGATGTGACCGCCTTTAAGCCACGCCATACAGAATCATAGCGTTCTTTCCCGCCCTCAACAACCGTACACACTTTGGAAAAGCCATATTTCCTGACAATTTCCTGTTCCGCATATGAAATCTGTCCTTCTCCCACCACGAGCGCCACTGTGTCCACAATCTCCGATTCCTCAAAAGCACACAGCGCATAGTAAATCATCGGTTTTCCGCCAAGCTCAATATACTGCTTGCTGACAGAGGTTCCCATCCGCTTTCCCTGTCCCGCCGCAAGGACAACTGCCCCACACCGCTTCTTATCCTTCCCATCTGCCATCTATCTTTCCCCCAGTTTTCAGGTTCGGCACGGCGTTCAAATCCCACCCATGCCTCGTACCATTGATGTATTCATAATAAGCCGCAGCCCCGATCATCGCCGCATTATCCGTACAGTACACCGGCGACGGGTAATAGAACCGGACGCCTCTTTTTTCGCATGCATCCTTCATCGCCAAGCGCAGCGCACTGTTAGATGCAACGCCCCCCGCAATCGCAAACCTGTCCACATGGTACTCTTCCACGGCATGCATCGCATGTTCCACCAACACTTCCGTAACCGCCTTCTGAAATGACGCCGCCACGTCCGCCTGGCTGTATTCTTCCCCCTTCATCCGGCATCCGTTGATATAATTCAGCACCGCGGACTTTACTCCGCTGAAACTGAAATCATACGGGGCGTCCGCCACATGGGCCCGCGGGAACACAACCGCATCCGGATTGCCTTCCTTTGAAACTTTGTCAATCTTAGGGCCCCCGGGGTATCCAAGCCCGATTGCCCGGGCCACCTTGTCAAATGCTTCCCCGGCAGCGTCGTCCCTTGTACGCCCGATGATATCGAACTTCCCGTAATCCTTCACCCGCACAAGATGGGTATGTCCCCCGGATACCACCAAACAGAAGAACGGCGGCTCCAAATCCGGATGCTCAATAAAATTTGCCGCAATATGCCCCTCGATGTGATGGACTCCAATCAATGGCTTCTTCGCCGCATAGGCGATTGCCTTCGCCTCTGCAACGCCTACAAGGAGCGCGCCCACCAGGCCCGGCCCATAGGTAACGCCTACAGCGTCGATTTCGTTAAGCGTGACCTCTGCTTCTGCCAGCGCAGCCTCGATTACCTGATTAATCTTCTCAATATGCTTTCTGGATGCGATTTCCGGGACAACGCCCCCATAGAGCGTGTGGAGCGCAATCTGTGAAGAAATGATATTCGATTTTACTTCACGCCCATTCTTAACGACTGCTGCCGCCGTCTCATCGCAGGAACTCTCAATCGCCAGAATCAGGATATCTTCTTTTCCGCACATAGCTATCCCCTCTTTCTATTCTTTTGATAATTCTTCTTTCATACCCGCCTTCATATCTCACTCCGAGAAAACCAGCTCCACCGACCTGCCGTCCTTCGCCGCCACCGACTGCGGGAAAATCTGACGTACCTCGTCCATATACTCTTCCGGCCTTGTAAGCGACGGGCTGTAATGGGTCAGCCACATCTCGCCCACCTCCGCTTCCTTCGCAAGCTGCGCCGCCTCATAAAATGTCATATGCTTATATTCCTTCGCCTTCTTCTGCTTATCCTTCTCCCCGTACATACCCTCGCAGACGAACAAATCAGAACCCATGGCATTTTCCCGGATGGAATCCGTCGGCCTTGTATCCGTACAATATGCAATTTTCAGCCCTTTTCTCGCAGGTCCAAGCACCATGTCCGGCGTATAAAGATTGCCTTCAATCTCCACCGTCCCGCCCTTCTGCAGAGTCCCCCAGTATCTCTTAGGAATCCCGGCTGCATTGGCGCGCTCCACGTCGAACCTCCCTGCCCGGTCAATCTCCAGCGTATAGCCGTAGCATAAAACATTATGGTTGACCCGAAATGCTTTAAGCCGGTAGCCATTCATCTCGAATGTCTGCTCCGGCTCGGTAATCTCCAAATATTTGATAGGGAAAGGCAGCTCCGGGGCAATCACCCTTAGCGCCTTCACCACACGTTCCAGCCCCTTAGGGCCAATCAGCGTCAGCGGCTCCGTCCGCTCTGCGTTTCCCATGGTAAGCAAAAGCCCCGGAAGGCCGCTGACATGGTCGCCGTGATAATGGGTAAAGCAAATCACGTCAATCGGCTTAAAACTCCATCCCTTCTCCTTAATCGCAATCTGCGTCCCTTCCCCGCAGTCAATCAACACACTGCTGCCATTATACCGTATCATGAGCGCAGTGAGCCACCGATACGGCAGCGGCATCATTCCTCCTGTCCCTAACAAACATACATCTAACATATCCTACCTCATATCTTAATCAGAAAGCTTCTCACCAGCTCGTCGTAGCAATCCTCGCACAGATCGAACTGGTCTACCTGGTTGTCCTTTCTGGAATGATATCCCCAGCGCTTCTCCACTTCCAGTACATCCTCCTGGGGAACCCCTCTTTGTACCAGAATTTCCTTACCACATTTATTACAAATAATCTTCTCAACGTTCTTTGTTCTCTCTAACTCTATCCTATACTGGCGCATACAATTCCTCCTGTCGGTATCCTGCGATCTACGAAATAATCCCAGATACTTCTTCTTTCTTGTTACGCCTATATTATAACGTCTTCCCAATCTGCTTTCCAGTGGGAACTACTGTCATACCTGCCATGGTTCTTCCATAACTCCAAAAATCTTCTTACATGTCCTTACTCATCAGGACCGCGTCTTCGCAAGGCTCCGTATAATAAGCCTTGCGGATTCCATCCACCGTAAATCCACATTTCCGGTAGAAAGAAACCGCCGCCTGATTGCCCTGCCTGACCTCAAGCATCAGCCTGCCAATCCCTTTTTCCTTGCATATCACCGCCAGCTGCCCGAACAGAGCACGGGCAGCCCCTTGGCGGCGATATGCCGAATCTACGGCAATCCTTGCGATTTCCCCCTCATCCAACACGTAATACAGAATCACATATCCGGCGAAGGATTCTCCTTTCCATATGCCAAGCGCCAACGTATGGTTCTGGCGCAATGTCTCACGGATTCCGTTTTCCGTCCATGCATCTGAAAATATCCGTCCCTCCAAAGCCGCCAAATCGGAGATTTCCTTCTCCTGCCCATATTGAATCTCACAGATGCGCCATTCTACCGATTTATCCTGAATCCTGCGCAGGTTCTCCTTCTCCTGCCCATACCGCTCCTCTTGAATTCTCATTACCTCTCATAACTCCTCAATATCACGGATCAGCTCCTCCACTGCCGACTCCTGCGTCGCCCAGCTGGTACAGAAACGCACCGCGCTATGGGAATCATCCACTGCCTCCCAAAATGCAAAGGTATACTTCTCCTTTAACCTCTCCATATGGCCATTGGGCAGAATCGGGAACTGCTGGTTCGTATACGAATCGAACCTAAGCCCGTACCCTTTCTTTGTAAATGCATCCTTTAACCGCATGGCAAGCCCGTCCGCCCGTTTCGCAATCTCAAAATACAGCCCGTCCGTAAAAAGGGTATCGAACTGAATCCCCAAAAGCCGTCCCTTGGCAAGCATTCCTCCATGCTGTTTGATAAAATACCGGAAATCCTTCCGAAACATCGGATTCGCAATCACCACCGCCTCACCGAACAGCGCACCGACTTTCGTCCCGCCAATATAAAACACATCCGTAAGCTTTGCAATGTCTTCAAGCGTAAGGTCGTTCGCCTCCGACATCAATCCATATCCCATCCTCGCACCGTCCAGAAACAGAGGCAGCGACAATTCCCGGCACACGTCATGCAGCGCCTGAAGCTCTTCCTTACTGTAAAGCGTCCCATTCTCCGTCGGCTGGGAAATGTACACCATCCCCGGCTGTACCATATGCTCGTGATCCTTATCATTCCAATGGGCCTCATAAGCCATACGCACCTGACCCGCACGAATCTTGCCGTCCTCGCTTGGAAGCGGAAGCACCTTATGACCTACCGCCTCAACCGCCCCTGTCTCATGGACATTGATATGCCCGGTAGACGCTGCCAGAACGCCCTGATGGGGACGGAGCATGGCGCTGATAACGGTAAAATTGGTCTGTGTGCCGCCCACAAGGAAATGTACCTCCACATCCGCGCCGCCGCACGCCGCACGAATCTTCTCCCTGGCCCCGGCGCAGAACGGATCTTCTCCGTACCCTGCCGTCTGTAGGAGATTTGTCTCTCCCAACCTCTTTAAAATCAGAGGATGCGCTCCCTCCAGATAATCACATTCAAATCGAATCATTCCCTAATCTCTCCCTTCTCTCACGTTCCGCCTGGGAAACTCGGAGATAGTCCGGCTGATGCTCCGCCGCAGACTCCATCTTTCCCGCCCGGTAATACTGGATAGCAAGGGTGCCGATTGCCGCCGCCCTCTGCCGGTTCATGTGCGCCGGTGCAAACGATATCCTAACCCCCGCCATAATCCGCTCCACAAGGGCTTCACAAAATACCGGTACGCCGTCGCCTAAAAATACGACCTCCCTGTCATACGCACAGAGTTTCCCGCCCAGCTCCTCGATACTGACCGCCATCTGATCCTCTATGACCACAAGTTCATTTCCCTCAAACTCATAAATCCCCGTATAGACCTGCCCTCTTCTTGCATCCATGATTGGGCAGACAATCTTGTCCGAGCCGCATAGATTGTACGCAAGCCCGTGTAGAGTAGGCACATGGATTAACGGTTTTGAGAGTGCAAGCCCTAGCCCCTTCGCCGTAGCCGACCCAATCCTCAGCCCGGTAAACGAACCTGGCCCTGCCGCTACCGCAATCGCATCTATGGTATCCAAATCAAGCTCTATCATCTTCGCCACATCATCCAGCATGGGAAGCAGCGTCTGGGAATGGGTCTTCTTATAATTCACCGTATACTCCGCAACCGTCACTTCCTCAATCGCCCCTGTCTCCACTACCGCTACGCTTGCCACAAGCCCGGAGCTGTCCATTGCTAGTATTCGCATATGCTAATCCTCCGATAATCGAATCCCTTCTCCAAATCCTTCTCAATCTTAATCTCCGTATAATGTTCCGGCAGAATCTCCCGGATTAAATCCGCCCACTCAATCAGGCTCACGCCCCCGCCGTAAATATAATCCTCAAAGCCAATCTCCTCCATCTCTTCTGCGTCCCCAATTCGGTATACGTCAAAATGGTAAAAGGGCAGCCGCCCCTCCTCGTAAACCTGCACAATGGTAAACGTAGGGCTGCTGACAGGTTCCATAATTCCAAGTCCTGCGGCAAACCCTTGGGTAAATACAGTCTTCCCGACTCCAAGATCTCCCACCAGCGTATACACCTGTCCTGCCAAAGAGCGCTTTCCCATCCGAACACCCAGTTCATAGGTTTCACGTTCGGCTTTCGTCTCAGTCACTACAAGAGCTTCCTCTCTATTCGCTTTTGTCTCCTCAAGAACTTTCTCCCTATTCGCTTCTGTCTCCATAGAAACTCTCCCCGATATTCTCTCCTTCTATATCCCGGCATTTCTTCCCGCCGCCCCGTCATTATAACATATCTTTTCTTCTTTCGCTACTCATGATATACTTATTTTGCAAACATACTCAAAGGAGGAAGTCTACATGAAATTTACATTTTACCACAACAATATCAATGTACTGGATCTTGGAAAATCAATCGAATTCTACAAAAAAGCGCTCGGGCTTACGGTCACAAAAAAGGTGGAATCCGAAGACGGCAGTTTCAAACTGGCGTTTCTTGGCGACGGGACAACCCCGCACCTTTTAGAGCTCACGTGGCTTAGGGACATGGACAGGCCCTATAACCTTGGGGACAACGAATCCCATCTTGCAATGCGGGTAGACGATATGGACGCTGCTCTGGCGCTCCACAAAGAAATGGACTGCGTATGCTTCGAGAATCCCGAGATGGGTATTTATTTCATCAATGACCCTGACGGATACTGGATTGAAATCTGTCCGGCTGAATAAACATGTATGCAAGATAAGCTTTGTCCGTCTGGCTAAACGTATAAAGCGCAGGGCAGCTTCCTGACATCCCCGCCAAGTAACCACGTCACATTTGATACAAAAATAATAAGGCGTTTCCCCCGGTTTAAAGGGTGGACGCCTTATTTGGTGCTTGATATCAGTCCGGTTCTTCTCAAAGTTCTCGCAAATCGTCAGTGAATTACCCTATAACGCAATCTAAGATACGAGTTTTCCAAAACTACACATTCTTGCAATTTCAACACACCTAATCTTGATAATTCGCTTTCTGACAATAAGGATTTTCCATCAATTAAAGTAGAGGTATCTTTACCGCCAACTAATACAGGCGCTACAACAATATCAAGATAATCTATCAGCTTTTCACGGAGAAACAGTTCGTTTAATGTACCGCCAGTTTGTATCGTTATTCTCTCACAACTATATTGTGATTTGAGTTTTGTAAGAACATCTTTCAACGATAGTTGTTCATTTTGATAAATGATATGGAGATTATCTTCTTCTATTTCAAATGCCGGATGTTTTGCGTTAGATGTAACCAACACAAATTGTTTTGATAAAGCACAAAGATAACGTACCCCATGTTCTTTTAAATGACTATTATCAATTACAACAAAAGAGACGGGCGTTTTATTTGGCATGTCCGCTGAGTTAATACCGATTTTGGCTTGCACTCTTCCAGAATTAAGCGACCATAAATCTGTTGTCTGTTCTATTTCATAATATTGATGCAATCCTTCTTTAACTCCTGCAATTTTAGGAAAATCCTTATCCACATCTAAATGATCTGATGCTCCAGTGCTGATTTTACCATCAACAGACATTAGCATAAATAGTGTTGTAATAGGTCTGTCCATTTGCTCCCTCCGACTTCATTCTCCGCTTTTTTAGCACAACAGATATAAGCTGCTTAAAAGAATTCTTTTCTCCATCGGGCATTACATGCCATGTTTCAGAATTGGACTAATCTTCTTATAAATCAGAAGCACAATCACAGATACCAAAAATCCTTTCAGCAGGTTAAAAGGCGCCACCGCAAATACGGCAAATGTTCCAAGCCCCGTAATATGGCTGTTCACAGCCGAACCCATCCCAATCAGCGCATCCATCGGCATCCCAAAGGCTTTTGCATAGGCAGGAAGCAGCACGAACGCATTTAAAAAGCACCCCACGGCCGTCATAAATAGCGTCCCGATAACCATCCCTAAAACCGCCCCGGATTTGGTCCGTTTCTTCTTATAGATTATTGCCGCCGGAACCACCATGGAACAGCCAATCAGGAAATTCGCAAATTCCCCGACTCCTGCCGTGTCTGTCCCGTTAATAGCAAAGTTCAGCAGGATTTTCAGAAACTCTATCACTGCTCCCGCAGCAGGCCCCATGGTAAAACATCCCACCATAACTGGGACTTCACTGAAATCAATCTCGTAAAATGCCGGTGCAAAAGGCAGAGGGATCTCAAAAAGCATCAGCACCACCGATATAGCAGCAAGCATCCCCATCTGCGCCATCCGCCTTACATTCGTCTTTTGCCTTGCATTTGCAGGCGTTACTGTATCCATATTCATAACACCCTCCCCCGAAGAACTCATTTATTTTGCAGAATCATTATAGTCCATTCTATATATGATTTCAAGCGATTTCTTCTTGACTTTTTCACTTGATTTTGTCTACTAAAATAGATATACTAAATCAGTAATTAAGAAGGTTCAGATAAGAAAGGAATTTCAGACATGTGGATTGCAGATAAATGGAAAGATTATGAAATCATAGATTGCAGCAAAGGCGAGAAATTAGAACGGTGGGGCAGTTACCTCTTGGTTCGCCCAGACCCCCAGGTCATCTGGGATACCCCCAGAACTGACGACGGCTGGACGCACAGGAACGGACATTACCACCGGAGCAAAAAGGGCGGCGGGGAATGGGAGTTCTTCCAGTTGCCCAAGCAGTGGCAGATCCATTACCAAAGCCTTACGTTTAACCTAAAACCTTTCAGCTTCAAACATACGGGGCTGTTCCCAGAGCAGGCGGCAAACTGGGACTGGTTCTCAGAAAAAATCCGCAATGCGAAAAGACCGATAAAGGTGCTAAACCTGTTTGCCTATACAGGCGGAGCCACCCTAGCCGCCGCAGAAGCCGGGGCAAACGTTACCCATGTAGACGCCTCAAAGGGCATGGTCGCCTGGGCGAAAGAAAACGCCGCTTCTTCCGGGCTGTCGGACAAGCCAATCCGCTGGCTGGTAGACGACTGTGTCAAATTTGTAGAACGTGAAATCCGCCGCGGAAACCATTACGACGCCGTGATTATGGACCCTCCTTCTTACGGACGTGGACCTAAGGGCGAGATCTGGAAGATTGAGGACTCCATCCATCCGCTAATCAAGCTGTGTGCAGGGATTTTGTCGGATGAACCACTATTTTTCCTGGTCAACTCCTACACTACCGGGCTTGCCCCTGCCGTGCTGACTTATATGCTGAGTACGGAACTTAAAAAGTACGGCGGCGCAGTGGCCTCCCAGGAGATTGGGCTTCCCGTCAGCCGCACAGGGCTATGCCTTCCTTGCGGTGCTTCCGGGAGGTGGGAAATCTAGTATAACCCTCGCCAAATGAACTCCCTTCCGGATAGACAAGTGTACCCTTGGGTATACTTGTCTATCCGGAAGGGAGTTCATTCGTTCCGTTATATATTCGCCACCGTCTATGGACGGGCCTATGAATGGGCGTCAAACCAAGCTTCTAGCCGATTCCCTGGTATTTCTTAACAATCCCCTGCATCGTCTCCCATTTTGTTTCCATATCCGCAACCAGCTTAAACTGTGTACGGCATCGGTCAAGATTATGTCCTTCCCTGTGAATCTTGAAATACCGATCCCCCTGGAGATAATCCGTAAGGAAACGCATACCGCACTCAAAGGTCATAACCTTTGCCCCCATCGGAAGCAATTCAATCTCTTTACTGGTCAGCCTTCCCGCACATCCTTCAATAAATCCCTTTGCATACAAGTCAAACAAGTCCATACTGCAAGATACCTTGGATAAATCTTTCTCATCCTCCGCCGCAGTGCTGGCGCCGAAACGGATAGAATCGCCGAAATCATTCATTGCAAGCCCTGGCATAACCGTATCCAGATCGATTACGCAGATTCCTTTTCCCGTCTTATTGTCAATCATGATATTATTCAGCTTCGTATCATTGTGGGTAACGCGAAGCGGCAGTTCTCCCTTATCCTGAAGCTCGGAGAAATAATTGGCAACATCTTCCCTATCCAGCACAAACTGAATCTCTTCTTTTACAGAAGCAGCTCTTCCCAATATATCCTCTTCCACTGCTTTCTTAAATACGCCAAACCTTGCACGCGTGTCATGAAATCCAACAATTGTCTCATTCAGCGTATCCGCCGGATAATCCGCCAGCATACACTGGAAATTACCGAATGCAACTGCGCTCTGGTAAAAATGCTCCGGCTTCTCTACCACATCATAACTGGTAGCATCCGTAATAAACTTATAAGAACGCCAATAGTCTCCATAAGAATCACGGTAATATGGCTTGCCATCATATGCAGGAATCACATTCAGCGTCTCCCGCTCCGGATCTCCGCCATTCTTAATGATCTGCTCCCTGAGATACGCCGTAACACCCATGACATTCTCCATCAGTTCCGTTGGCTGCTTAAATACATCTTTGTTCATCTTCTGCAAAATTACCTTGATGTTACCCATACCAGAAATCTGGAATGTCAGAAGATATGTGTCGTTAATATGCCCGTTTCCATAGGCGCAGCCTCTCATAAGTCTTCCGTTATACTGAAAATTTCCAATTACTTCTGCTATCTGAATTGGTGATGCTTCTCCCATTATACTTCCTCCCACAGGTGCTCCGGATAGAGCCCTTCTTCTTTCATTTTCTGAATTGCCGCTACAACCACCGGCTTATCCTCTTTATAAGTTACTCCATACCATTTATCCGCAGATTTAAGAACAGCCACAGTCGCACGTCCCTCTCCTAAAAGATCGCTCACAACCGCAGGAAGGAAATACTCACATTTCATCGGATTGCTCTTAATTCCCTGGTCCAAAAACGCAGGAAAACGGTCGCGGATCTCTTTCAAAATGCTGTGTGTGAATCCCCACATGTTCATGGAAACGGTGGTGTCACTGGCAACAGGCGTCCATGTCTCGCCGTCATCCTCCGTGAATGCAATCCCGCCGTCGCGCTTCTCAATCTTGGTTCTCTCGGTAATGCCGACCAGTTCGCCCTCCTTGTTCATCTCACAGATTCCCCGCGCCACATGTCCATTGTCCGTCACGGTGTTGGCAAGCAGGTAGCCCACCATCGTATAACGATACTTCTCATCATCCTGATGCGCCGCCAGATAGTTGTATATCAGCTCAAACGCTTCCCTTCCATAGTAATCGTCTGCATTGATTACTGCAAAGGGACCGTCAACCTGGTCGATACAGCTAAGCACCGCATGGGCCGTTCCCCATGGCTTCACACGGCCTTCCGGAACAGAGTATCCCTCCGGGATATTTCCAATCTCCTGAAATGCATAGGAAACCTCCATATATTTCTCTACACGGTCGCCAATCGCTTCTCTGAAATCGGCTTCATTTTCCCGCTTAATGATAAAGATTACTTTCTCAAAACCTGCCTTCCTGGCATCATACAGGGAAAAATCCATGATAATATGACCTTCGTCATCCACTGGGTCAATCTGCTTGAGACCTCCATAACGGCTCCCCATTCCTGCCGCCATGATTACTAATACCGGTTTATCCATTTTCTTACCTCCATAATTCTGATATCCGTATATTGATTGCTTCATCTGTATTTATTGTAGTACAACAAGGCCGGAAAATCTTTGTACTATATGATTCTTGATTTGCACAATCGTCATTTACGCTCTTTTCTTTTTCCGAAATATACGATAAAATATCTTATAGACTAAGTATACAGAGGTTAAGTTATGGGCTACAACGGAGTTATTTTAAAAAAATCAATATCAATCAACAAAATATACAGCATTCACTATTTTGAATATATGAGCAATTTTTCTTTTGAGGGAGAAACCCATGATTTCTGGGAGTTTATCTGCGTAGACAAAGGAGAAGTGAACGTAACCGCAGGCAGTGAGACTACCGTACTGAAACGGGGAGATATCGCATTTCACCAGCCAAATGAGTTTCACAGCGTACAGGCAACCGGAAAGATTGCCCCGAATCTGGTCGTAATTTCCTTCCACTGCGAAGACGAAGCCATGACATTTTTTCGCAAGAAGACGCTCAAAATCGACGAGACAGAGCGCAATATTCTTGCCAGCATCATTATTGAGGCAAGACGCTGTTTCGACTGCCGGCTGGACGACCCCTATCTCCAGAATATGCCGCGCAAAGAACCGGACATGTTCGGCGCCGAACAGTTAATCTGTCTCTATCTGGAACAGCTCTTAATCCACCTGGTCCGCCGCTACTCCAATCCCCTTGCCATTCCCAAGGAAATTGCGAAGGCCGCCCCCCTCAAGTCCACCAAGAGCAAGAGCGACGCCGAGATATTCAGCCGTGTGACCGACTATCTTGCCCTTAGGATTAACGCCGCCGTCTCCATCGAACAGATTTGCCGGGACAATCTGGTTGGGAGGTCACAGCTGCAGAAGATTTTCAAAGAACGGTGCGGCATGGGAATTATCGAATATTTTACCCTGCTGAAGATCAACGCTGCAAAAGAAATGATACGGACGGGACACCTGAACTTCACACAGATTTCAGAACAGTTAGGGTATTCCTCCATCCACTATTTTTCACGGCAGTTTAAGAAATCAACCGGTATGACTCCCTCTGAATATGCCTTGTCAATCAAAGCAATGGCAGAGGGGAGCTTCTAAGCTCCCCTCCTTCACATTGTAATTGAATCAATTAAATCTCATACCAGATAATCTCATTTGCCTGCATGTCAAGTTCAAAACTTGACCCGTCGCCCTTATACACCGTTGTACTCTGAGGCTCATAAGTATTATTCACCACGCAGTACTTCCCGTTCTTAATATAAGCATGAACCTCCACGTTATAATTACTGGAAAACCATTGCTTCAATTCATCTTCCGCACCAGAAGCCCACAAAATCGCCCGGTACAAAAGCCTGCTGTTCTCGAAACTGTACGGAAGCCCGCTGATATACACGCCGCGCCCTTCGCCGAAGGTATTCGCCGCAAGCTGTACTTCCTTATCCCGCTGGCAGATTACGGTTGTCCCGTCCAATGCGAAGATATTCTTCTTACCCTCGCCAAAGTCAATCCGCCCCTTACAGTCCTCGGTAATAAAATGGGCATGCTCGTCCCAGTTATACTTATCCACATTCAGCGTAAATCCCGTCTCTTCCTCCACGCCAAGGACTCCCGACAACTGGAAGAATCTTCCCTGCCACTGGTACGCCGCCGGTTCACCGACTCCGATGAAACCGCCGCCTTGATGTACAAACCGCTTCACAGCCGTCAGGATTCTTTCATCCTTCCAATTCTCTCCGCCCGTGTACGCAGTATATGCGTCCCCAACATTCAGGATTACATCTATATCATCCAGCACAGCCGGGTTCGTCCGGATATCGTCAAAACTAATGAACTTCACGTCAAAGGGCGCGCCGCTCAACGCCTCAATAATCCCCGCATAAGAATAATTCTGCTTATAATACAAAGCATGATGGACCATATGGTTGCCCCATGCCCGCATGCGTCCCCAACTGTTCAGAACCGCTACCTTCTTGACGCAGTGAGGCGTCGTCCCCTTGATATTCTCGTACAGGACACGGAATTCCTGACAGACCTCCTCCACATAATCGATAAACTCCGGGAACTCCATGGCCAGCTTCAGATACCCGCCGTAGCCAATCCGGTCAATAGGCTTGCGCAGGATTGCGCGTCTCGCCGTCACCCAATTCACCTTCGCCTCTTTCACCGGATCGCCTCCCTCATGGAACGTATCCGGGAAGAAATAAGGCAGGAAACGCCCTTCCGTGTATTTAACCCCTTCAATATCACTGATCAGCCTAAGGGTGGCCCCATTGCCCACACTTCCGACCACCGCGTCCAGCCCGATACTGTTGAATTCATCCATAAACGGCTCCATGCCAATCCAGTGATCCCCAAGGAACATCATCGCTTCTTTCCCGCACTCATGGGTGATATCCACCATCTCTTTCGCCAGTTTCGCAACTTCCCTTCTCTGGAAATTCTGGAAATCACGGAACTCTTTCGACGGCACACGGTAGGTATTATTCATATATCCCTGGTCAATGATATACTCCGGACGGAACGGGTATCCCACTTCCCGCTCGAACTGCTCTAAAATATAGGGGCTTACGGAAGCAGTGTATCCGTACCAGTCCACATACTTTTCACGGGCAAACTCGTCAAAAATCAGGGTAAACTGATGGAAAAACGTGGTGTAACGGATTACGTCAATATGCGGGTTCGCCGCAATATATTTCCGCAGACGCTCCATGGAGAACTCTCTCGTCTTAGGCTGACGTACATCGAAGGTAATCTGCTTCTCCACACCCTTCCAGTCGTTCGTTACCGCATTGTACATATGCACCGGGTCCCACATAATATAGGCAAGGAAACTCACCGTATAATCATGGAACGCCTTCGCGCCCGTAATCACCACGTCGCCGGTTTCCTCTTCGTAATGCCACTCTTCTTCCGGGATAAGCTCTCCCTCTCTGCCGCCGCAGCAAGCCCCTTGTGCAGGCACCACATCCCCAGTAGTACGGTCAATGACTTCCCACCATTTCTTAATATTGTCTCTGGAATTCACGGCAAGCATATCCGGATATAGGTGGTTCATCAAATGAATCCGCAGATTCTCCTCCGTGGCATTGTAGAACGGAGTCATGATATACATCTGCTGGATCTCTTCCGGGTGCGCCTTCGCCCACTCATTGTCTTTCCTGGTCGTATAGTATGTGGAATAAACCTTCGCATCCACATTCCTCAATTCTTCCGGGTACTCCGTCCCGTCACAGTCACGGATTGCGTCCGCCCCCCAGCGTTTCACAAGCTCAAGAGTCTCCGGAACTACATCTACATCCGTCGGGATTGTAACCCGACCTCTCAAACGATCGCTCATATTTTTCTCCTCACACGATTGGACGACAGTCCGTCCCCATCTCCAAATTACTGTGGAATCTTAGACAGAGCAGCCGCATCCGCTACAATGGTCACGTCATTATGCATCTGAAGAATAGACGCCGGAACAGACGGCGTTACCGGCCCAAAGAATGCCTTCGCCACAATATCCGCCTTATCTTCCCCGCTTACGACAACCAGAACCTTCTTCGCCCGCATAATCGTACCGATTCCCATGGTATACGCCTGCTTAGGCACATCATCCGCAGAAGCAAAAAATCTCTTATTCGCCTCAATCGTGCTCTCCTGCAAGTCTACACAGTGCGTCTCCTTGTCAAATGCATCCGCCGGCTCATTGAAACCGATATGCCCGTTGTGCCCCAGCCCTAAAAGCTGCAGATCAACCCCGCCGAGAGAGCGGATTACTTCCTCATACTCCGCACACTCTTTCACACTGTCTTCCTTCGTCCCATCCGGCAGATGTGTATTCTCCGAATCAATATTCACCTTGTCAAAAAGATGTTCATGCATGAAATAATAATAACTCTGATCATTGGTGCGTGGAAGTCCCTTATACTCGTCCAGATTCACAGACTTCACGGCAGAAAAATCCAGATCCCCCGCCTTATACTTCTCAACCAGCTGTTCATAAGTACCAATCGGCGTTGACCCCGTCGCCAGCCCCAGAACACAATCCGGTTTCATGATCACCTGCGCCGCAATCACATTTGCCGCCTTCCTGCTCATCTCATTGTAGTCTGCTGCTTTGTAAATCTTCATCGAAATACCTCCTGATCATCTTTTTATCTTTATATCTACCCTCTGCCGAGGGAAATATACACCATAATATACCTGCCTTTTACACACTCCTTCCAAGGTGTGCGTTCAGACGCTTTCTCCGCCAGCAATCACTGCCTCCCCAAAGTACTCCGGCATATGAAAACTTGGAATTTCTGAGCGAATAGGAAAACATGCCGCGTAATGTTCAATCTCCTTTGACTCGGATATTTTATAAAAATTACAGGTAAACCTGCTTCCCCGTTTCATATCCAAAGTCCCATAGACCTCATCCAACACCCACAGCGGTATATGCATCTGAAAACTCCACTGCCCCTCTTCTACTGCGGCAGCGCATCCAAATGCGTCCAGCTCTTCCCTGTTAAATTGTGTCCGAAATGCCCGCCCGCTCCCATATTCCGCCAGCAGCGCACCGTTGGCATTCACCTCGAAATTCAGGTAAACCGCCGACCCGCGGCCTTCCCGCTCCGGCTCAAACTGAAAAAAAGCCTCCATCGCACTGTCCCGGTAGACCGGGTCCAGAACATTCTCATAGGTACGGAGAGGTTCATCCTCCTCGCATACCATTTTCAGATAAAACCCCTCCTTTGGGACAAATCCCAGATATCCATACGTCTTTGGAATAGATTTCGTCCCCCACAGAAGCTCTTCCACAAAAAACGGTTCCACCTCTTCCAGCTCCAGCTGACTCCCAATCACTTCAACTACCATAAATAATCCTTTCGTATACCATCCTGCCATTCTCCTGCGGGCAGTCCGTTTCCCCAATACGGAAATGCCCGGATAACTTAGCGAACTCCACACACATACACATTTCTTGCCGCCTATCGTAATCCCTATACATAATGTACCAAAAAAAGGGTGGGAAAGCAAGGTTATGTATATGCAAATATACAATAATACAAGAAAAATCAACAATTATATCCGGCACATTCCTCTCCATATCCATACCGCTAAAAAGGCTGCCGAACAGCCAATATCCATCAGCTAGTACGACAGCCTATTATACTCATATCTATGAACGATTACTCCTGCACATACGGCATCAAAGCAATATGACGCGCTCTCTTGATTGCTACTGTAAGAGCCCTCTGGTGCTTTGCACAGTTACCGGTAATCCTTCTCGGGAGAATCTTCCCTCTCTCAGAGATATACTTCCTTAACTTCGCTACATCCTTGTAGTCAATCTCGTTATTCTCCTTGCCGCAGAATACACATACTTTCTTTCTTCTGCGTCCGCCGCCTCTTCTCTTGAAGCCGCCTTCCGGACGATTGCCTTTATCGTAAGCCATGGTCATTACCTCCTTATTTCATAGTCAAAAACTAATTAAACGGTAATTCTTCATCAATTCCATCAGGAATGTTCATGAAGCCGTCACCCGCGTCCGCTGCAGGTGCCGGTGTGGGCGCTGCAGAACGATAGCTTCCGGCGTTCGCATCGCTTACGGCTTTGCTCTCGGCAAATTCCTGCTCTTCTACGACAACCTCCGTGGTATATACCTTCACGCCATCTTTGTTCGTATAACTTCCCGTCTGGATACGTCCGCATACGGTTACCTTCAATCCCTGACGGTAATATCTCTCCACATGCTCGGCTGTCTTTCCAAATGCAACGCAGCTAATAAAATCTGCGGTCGCTTCTCCGTCACGTTTAAATCTGCGGTCAACGGCAAGCGTATATCTTGCGATCGCCAACGGGCTCTCTCCCTGTGAATATCTCACTTCAGGATCTCTTGTCAAGCGTCCCATCAAAATTACTTTATTCATATAATTACCTCTACTTCCTGCTTATG
>OFFP01000561.1_pt1 | contig 30324 bp, 21 predicted proteins | sample 1521431 | NCBI WGS metagenome assembly OFFP01 (sample SAMEA3504104, study PRJEB24116) | mouse gut metagenome | biome: mouse gut; feature: mouse-associated habitat; material: faeces | place: Denmark | collected 2011
TCTTTTGTATCTTCATGCATGAAAACTCAACTCTATACAACTACCTCTAATATCCTTTTCCCGTCACAGATACTCTCAATTATCCCTGTCTGTTTATTTTTGTTAAAATTAAACGTCAATAAATACCCTCTGTCAAGACGATACTGTTCCAGATATCCCGCAAGCTGGGCTTTCCCATCATAATTGTATTGCCTGCCTCTCCACAATTTCATCTCAATCACAAACTGTTTTCCTTTATAATCAACGATCACATCTGTCCTTGTCTTATCACGGGTCTGTGCTTCAATATAATAATTTCCCATCCCATTGATGATTGGACGAAGAAACATAAGAAAAACCCGGCGTCCATCTTCCTCCAAAAATCTTTCATCCGCCTGCGCAAATACGCTTTCAAAATATTCATAAAATTTTCTCATTACAAGTTCCATTTGGAGCATTCCATGGGCGACTAACTGATTCCTTCCATACTCTGGCTCAGGCAATTCCTTGAGACTACTCTCTTCTTCCGATAAGAAAAAGTTATAAAGCTTCGTCTCAAAAATACGGTTTGCAACACACACGGCCTGTTCCTGTTCCTTCAAAAATCCAAACATGACTCCTAGCTGTATCACTGGAGCATCTGTCTCAAAGGTATATCTTCTCCCTTGAAATAGAATATTTTTCAACATCATGCTTAATTTCGGATATTCATACAGATGCTTGAGCATATCATCAAACAGTGTGTTCGGCTCTTTTAGAATCGTACGAACCGCCTCCAATACCCCCTGTTTGCTCCATGCGGCTTTCTTGTCCGGACAGACCCAACCTCCGGCAACCCGTTCGTCAATCAACTGACAAAGCCTTGATACCAGGTAAGGATATCCTGACGTATATTCGTAAAGCATCTGGCTGATTGCCCTCACATCCATGCCTGTATGCCAGTCTTCCTCATACATGTCCAGCATCGATGCAATCTCATTTGCGGAAAAACTCATATCCACCAGAAAATCTGCCGCTATGTTCCACGGACTATTATTCTTCCCTTCATCTTCCGGATGCAGCTTCAACTTCAAATTCTTAATATCATAGACGCCGGCCAATATGACTGATTGAAAGGTAACATCTCTGCCAACCAACTGCTTTTGGTACTTTTCCCGCAAAATACTGAGAAATGAAAGAAAAATCTGATTGTCTGAACTTTTGTCAACCTCGTCTATCATTAAAATAATCTCTTTGGGACATTGCCTGCATAAGTTACTGATTTTTCTCCCCAACTCCCTCATCGGGAACCTGTCCGAGACAGGCTGATTCCACTCATCAATCATTTCCGAAGAAACATCCTGCTCTCTCAAGGCATCGCTGATATCCATGATAAGTCCTTCCACAAGATTCGGCAAAGACTTGAAATATTCATCGGCTGCTTCAAAACTAAGGTGCAGTATCACATATCGTTCCCTTAACCGCTCTTCCAACAAATACAGCGTCGTAGTCTTTCCATACTGCCTTGCCTGATTTATCGTAAAATAATATCCACGCTGGATATAGTCTGTAATGATCGTATCAATTTTCTCTGAGGTATCTACCATATAATGCTTTTCACGGACACAATTACCTGTTACATGAAACCGTCTCATACCACACCGCCTTTTCCAAACCATTTCAGGATACCTTATTGGACGAAGTCCACCCGCCCTGCAGGGGCATGCATTACGGGATGCCCCTACGGGTATACTATGTTGATAGTATAGCAATTTCAAACGGCCGGTTCAACAGAAACTTGATAATCCCTTCCCCCTATGCTAAAATAAACCAAACACAGACAGGAGGAACCGTTTTTATGGGATTATATCTAAACAGCAAAAAAGCTTCCCTTCTCTACAAAGACGAAACCGAATCCACCTATTTTGTTGATAAAACCGCAATGCTTGACGAATTGATTCCTCTCATCGAACCCAATCTCAGAGATAAGAACCAAAAATATATCTGCATCACTAGGCCCCGACGTTTTGGTAAATCCGTGATGGCAAGCATGATTGCCGCCTATTTCGGTAAAGGAAGGGATTGCCGTCCGATTTTTGATTCTCTGGCTGTGAGTTCCCGGAGTTGGTATACGACTCACCTCAATCGGCACAACGTCATCTATATCACTTTAAACTCCCTGCCTTCCGGCTGCAAATCCTATCGGGAGTATATCGACCGAATCAGCAAACGCATCCTGCGCGACCTGATTCAGGCATACCCAAAGGCCAGCCTGGCAGAGTCAGACGCCCCTTGGGACGCATTGAATGAGATTCTGGAGTCTGATACAGAAGACGTCCGTTTTATTTTCGTGCTGGATGAATGGGATTTCATTTTCCACAGAGATTTCGTTTCAGATAAAGATAAGGCTGAATATATTGATTTTCTGAGCAACCTGTTAAAAGACCAACCCTATATAGAATTTGTCTATATGACCGGAATTCTGCCGATTGCCAAGTATTCCAGCGGTTCCGAGCTGAATATGTTTCTTGAGTATGATATGGCGACGAAAAAGAAATTCAGCGGCTATTTTGGTTTTTTGGAATCTGAGATCGATACATTATTTGATATCTATTGCAAGGAGACGGCAAATCCGGAAATCACACGGGACAGCCTGCGCATCTGGTACGACGGATACTGTACCGTTACCGGGCGGCGCCTTTACAATCCCCGCTCAATTGTATGTGCATTGTCTGACAACCAGCTCTCGAACTACTGGACAAGTTCCGGGCCTTATGATGAGATTTTTTACTATATCCGCAACAATATTGACGATATCCGGGATGACCTTGCACTAATGATTGCCGGAGAACGAATTCCGATTGTGTTGTTAGGATATGCGGCCACAGATTCGGAATTAAAGTCAAAAAACCAGATTTATTCTGCAATGGTTGTATATGGTCTCCTTACTTATGAAAATGGCGCTGTCTTTATTCCCAACAAGGAACTGATGGATAAATACAATGAATTGCTGCTGACCAATGACAGCCTTGGTTACGTCCACCGTTTGGCAAGGGAATCTGAGAAAATGCTCACGGCAACCTTATCCGGTGACACAAAAACAATGGCTGAGATTCTGGCATTTACCCATAATACAGAAACGCCCATTCTTTCGTATCACACTGAAACAGAGCTGTCCGCAGTAGTCAATCTTGTCTATTTGTCCGCACGCGACCGTTATCGTGTAGAGCGTGAAGATAAGGCTGGCAAAGGGTTTGTTGATTTCATCTTTTATCCTGAACATAGTAAAGCAGACGGAATCATTCTGGAATTGAAGGTCAATAGTACGCCGCAAGAAGCAATCCGGCAGATAAAAGAGAAAAACTATGGTCTTCGTTTCAAAGGCAAACTCGGAGAGAAAAATAGATATACCGGAAGGATATTGGCTGTTGGAATCAGCTATAATAAGAAGACCAAAGAGCATTTCTGCAAAGTGGAAGTCCTTAAACGTGCTGATAAATAAAGGAGGCTGTTGCAAAATAACAGCCCCTTTTCATCATTAACTTCTCATAATATCCCCGTCATCAAACGGATCTCCGCACTCCGGACAGAACTTAGGCGGTTTCGTCGCGTCTTCCGGCTCCCAGCCGCACTTATCGCAGCGGTATTGCGGGATTCCCGCCGGTTTTGGCGCTCCGCATTCAGAACAGAACTTCCCTTTATTTACAGCGCCGCAGGAACAAGTCCAGCCTGCTGCCTGACTCGGTTTCGGCGCTCCGCATTCCACACAGAACTTCCCGGTATTACCGCCTGTACCGCAGGAACACGTCCACCCATCCTGGGACGCCGGCTCTGCATGATTTCCCTGTGAAGCCCCATACGCCCCTCCTGCCGGATTTTGCGCCGCCGGATTTGCCGTCGCCTGTCTCTGTCCCATAGCATACAAATCCTGCAAATTCATGCCGCCAGCCTGAGACGCCATGCCCATTCCCATGAATCCGGACATCGCCCCGTTCTTATTTCCTGCCGCCGTGCGCATAGCGTCTGCCTGTGCGCCTACCAGCGTCGCCGCAGCCATTCCCGGATCGCGCATGACAGCCGATTTCTGGAGCTGCTTAATCATCTCCTCATCTTCCTTGGATGCCGTCACACTATTCACTCCGAGAGAATAGACCATGATTCCTCGAAGCTGTGTCCATTTCTTTGACAAGACCTCATTCAGCGCATCCGACAGCTCTATGGTATGCCCAGGCAATGCGCTGTAGCGGATTCCCATCTCCGAAATCCTGGCAAACGCCGGCTGCAGCGCCGTAAGCAGCTCTGATTTCAGCATCGAATCAATCTGATCTCTGGTATACACATATCCTACATTTCCGCAGACATTGGCATAAAATACCATAGGATTCACAATCCGATAGGAATACTCCCCATTACACCGGATGGAAATATCCACATCCAGCCCAATATTTTGGTCTACCACACGGAAAGGCACCGGATTGGGCGTCCCGTATTTATTGCCCGGAATCTCCTTAATATTCACATAATAAATCCGCTGGTTCCGTCCGGTGCCGCCCCCAAACTGGAACCTCCGCCACGCCTCTTTCGCAATCCCCTTCAGGCCTTCCACAAAAGAGCCTCCGAACATGGAAGGGCTGGTCTTCGTGTCATAGGTATACGCCCCCGGCTCTGCACAGGCGTCAATCACCTTGCCATCCTCCACAATAATCATACACTGCCCGTTCGCTACGGCAATGTGGGAGCCGTCCGTGATAATATTGTCGTCCCCCTTCCGGTTCGCCGAGCGCCCCGATACACGTTTTTCTCCTTTTGCCACCAACACATCCGCATCCAATGCATCACAGCAAAAATATTCCTTCCACTGATCTGCCAATGTTCCGCTTGCAGCCGACCATGCCGCCCTGATTAATCCCATAATTTTTCTCCTCCTATTCTAGTGTACTGACCACCCGAAGACATACTTCAACCCTCAAAACTTTCCGCTTGTTCCGGAACTGTTAGAATGCATCCCGCTGCTGCCGCCGCTGTCGGAATGACTCTCTGTCTGCCTCTTTGTCCGCGTCACAGTATGATACAAAAACCTATCCGAACGATTGAACAGATGAAAACTATCCGCCTTCATATATTCCATGGCGCCATCCCGGCTCACCCTGGTATTCATGCTCCTCTTCCAAGACAGCACAACGCCGAAAGACACCGAGAAAGACAAAAGGAACGACACCCCTACAATTAATGGTATCCGCCATCCTTCCCCGTAAGGGTGGTCTTCCGTATACGGCTCTCCTTTCTCTGCAGCCGCCAGATAATCGTCCGCCATAGACACATATCTGTCAAATGCATCGTAGAACTCTCCGTCAGACAAATCATCCAGAATCTTCTCTCCCAGCCGCTCTCTTCCGTATGTAGTGAACGCCGCCTGCGCCGCCCCGAAGCCTACCAGCCCCCAGTCCCGCTCTGCCATGCTGATGGCAAGCATCACGCCGCTGCCCGAAGTTCCTGTCCCCAGGCCATACTCCGCAAAAATCTGCTCCTGCCAGATCTTAATATCTCCTCCGCCGAAATCCGGCGTTGTTACAATATATACCCCGGCTCCATATTGTTCTGAAACTCTGGAGCATTCCTTCTCAAGAGCTTCTTCCTCTTCTGAGGTCAGAAGACCTGCGTCATCCTGAACCCATCCCTCGAATCCCGGATCATTTCCCGCCGCGGCCACTTCCGGCATTCCGATTCGACTCTCTGCTGCCAATCCGGCAATCCATATGATTACCATACACAGCAAGAGCCTTCCTTTTGTATATAATTGGTTGGCCATCATAACACACCTCCGAATAACAGAATCCCGACAACGGAACATACCACCGTCCCAATCGCCGTGAATCCACAGAGATATTTCCAGAAAGCGCCCTTGTCTACCGGCAGTTCGCCTACCATCTTGCCGGTCTGCCCGTTAATGGCAAACTGATACTTCCGTCCCCCATAGACCGTCTCGAACAGCCAGACAGGCAGTAAAGCATACAAAACCTTTCCCTCCTGAGACGCAAGACGCCGCCTTTTCACCGTTACAGTCTCGTACCCTTTAACCGTACTGCGCAGCACCTGTTCGGCAGTGTTATACAACCTCTGTTTCGCCCTGCCCATTGCCGTCTTCGCATCTACATCGTATTTATCCGTCTCATACCCCGCCAGATAAGCCTGCCTGAAATCCGTCAGGCCATTGTAATCAAAAGGCTCGATGGACTCCGTCGTATTATCGTCCATCTCCACGCTTCCGTCCACAGGCACATGGACGAACTCCATCGTCCCCGCCCGGGAGACGAGATAGTAAGACGTCTCCACATAGTCGTAATCACTGTCGCTCCACGCCCTGACCCGGGTTGCATGGAAACTCATATCCGCACTCGCCTTGCAGTCGAACAGCCAGTAAGGGACATAGCATCCCCGCAGGTTCTTTAGATAACTGCGGTCCCGGAAATTTTTCGGCAGCAGGCGTTTCCCCTTGCAGAAATGCATCATCTTCTGCCGCGCCTCGTCTCCCTTCACCTGAAAGGGAATCATGACGTCCGGCTCAAATTCTCCCGATGAAGCCGCCTGAATCACCACTACATTGTTGCAGTAGGGGCAGACCGTACTCACCGTATTCTCGTCGGCTTCAATCTCGGCGCCGCAAGAAGGGCAGATATATAATCCGTCCTCCGTTCGTTTTGCTCCCTGTTCTTCCTTCCGGTATTCCCAGTCCAAATCCTGCTCATTCGGCGACTGCTCTTCCCGCTCATACTCCTCCATGGTTTCCAAATCATACTGATTCCCACAGCTATTACAGGAGAGTTTCTGAGTCTTCGGCGAAAACACAAGAGCTGCCCCGCAGCAAGGGCATTTATATTGTACAAAATCCATTTCGTTCTCCTCTTTATATCAAATACTATCCTATACGGTAAAACCACCCAGACAAGTTATACATCCATCAGGCTATCTAAGGCAGCAAAAAAGCCCGGATAAGACACATCCACACACTGGCTGTCCTCAATCACCGTCTCACCTTTTGCAGCCAGCCCCGCAATGGAAAACGCCATCGCAATCCGATGATCCAGACAGCTCCGGATATGCGCCCCCGAAAGCCCGGTTCCGCCTTCGATAACCATCCCGTCGTCCGTCGGCGTAACCTGGGCTCCCATTGCCCTTAAATTCTCCGTCACCGTATCAATCCGGTTGGTTTCCTTTACTTTCAGTTCCGCCGCATCCTTGATTACCGTCGTACCTTCCGCGCAGGCCGCCATTACGGCTATCATGGGGATTTCATCAATCAAAGCTGGAATCAGGCTGCCCCCAATGGTTGTTCCGTGAAGCATACTGTATCTGACCAGAATATCAGCCGTCGGCTCGCCGCCCCCACAATGAAGACCGCCAAAATACTCCTGCCCCATCCGGCAATTCCCTGTCCCCGTTCTGTCTTCATCCCACATATTCCTAGGGTTCAGATACGTAATATCCGCCCCCATCGCTTCACAGACCTTGAGTATCCCCGCCCTTGTGGGATTCGTCCCTACATTGCGGATTAAAATCTCTGCGCCCGGCACCAATAGCCCTGCCGCTATGAAATATGCCGCAGACGATATGTCTCCCGGTACTTGAATCTTCTGTCCATAAAGCTGCTTACAGGGCATTACTCCAGCCGTAGCACTGCCGTCCTCATGCACCTCGGAAGTAACGTCCGCCCCAAAGGCTCCTAACATCAGTTCCGTATGGTTACGGGAAAGGGCCGGCTCGGTCACAGACGTCCCGCTGTCAGCGTAAAGCCCCGCAAGAAGGATTGCAGACTTCACCTGGGCCGAAGCCACCGGCGACTGATATCGAATACCATGAAGCGCCCCCGGTTCTATCCTAAGAGGCGCGCACCCATTATCCAGGACACTCCCGATACGCGCACCCATACGGTTTAATGGCGTCATAACCCGTCCCATGGGCCGCGAATTCAAAGACGCATCCCCGGACATCACAGATACAAAATCCTGCCCCGCAAGAATTCCTGACATAAGCCTTGTGGTCGTCCCGCTGTTGCCCACATCCAACGTCCCCTCCGGGGCAGACAACCCGCGAAGGCCCTGGCCGTGTACCAGAACCGTCCCATCCTTCTGCTCAATCTCAATCCCCATTTTCCGAAAACATCCAATGGTAGACAGGCAGTCTGCCCCCTGAAGGAAATTCGTAATCTCCGTCGTTCCCAAAGCAATGGAGCCAAGCATAACGGAACGGTGGGAAATTGACTTATCCCCCGGCACCGTCACTTCTCCCTTAATTCCTCTTTTCGGATAAATATTCTTAACGCTCATAGACAACATACCTGAATTTCTGCAATAATTCCGCCGCCCGTTTTGAAGACGCCTCATCATAGAATTCGATACGCAGAACCCCTTCTTCAAACTCTCTGTTATGTACAATCCCGATATTTTTAAGGTTCAGATTATTCGACGCAAGGATGGCCGCAATCGCCGCAATCCCTCCCGCCTCGTCGATAATGTCACAGTAGACCTCATACGCCTTCTTGATGGGACCTGCCGATGATGCCGGAATGGAATTCCTGTAGTTTCTGGAACTGTCGAACAGATGATAAATTCCCTGTTCATCCTCCCTGTCAATCATCTCCTTTGCCTTCCCCAATGCCTGAATATATTCCCCAAGAATCCGGGAAATATATTCCTTATTCTTTAGGCAGATATGCTGCCACATGGTAGGCGAAGAAGAAGCAATTCGGGTGATATCCTTAAATCCACCGGCTGCAAGATTCTTCATCAATTCCTCCTTAGTGTCCGTATCCCGCACAAAATTCACAAGACTGGCCGCAATAATATGAGGAAGGTGGCTGATAGTCCCGGTCACATAATCATGTTCCCGGTAATTAAGGAGAACTGGGATTGCCCGCAAAGCCTCCACGAACTCCACATACCGGTCAACCTTCTCCCTGGCCGCACGGCTTGCCGGCGTCAATACATAATATGCATTCTCAATCAGCATTGCCTTAGAATTCACATAGCCGCTCTTCTCAGACCCCGCCATGGGATGCCCTCCGATAAAATACGGCTCAAGCCCCAGAGCCTCCACCTCCCGGTGGATATTCGTCTTCACACTCCCCACGTCCGTCAGGATACAGTCCCCATGGAGATATCCTGCAACCTGCTTCAAATAAGCCGTATTATAAGAAACCGGCGCACACAGGAATATATAGCTGCATTGATGAAAATTATCATCAATCGTAGTTGCAGCTACATCAATCACCGATTCCTGCGTCGCCAGCGCCAACGTCTCCTTATTCTTATCAAATGCCACAATCTCATAATCCGGAAAATACTGCCGGATTGCCCTTGCAATCGACCCGCCAATCAGTCCCAGACCAATAAACCCGATTTTCTGTCCCATAATTCTTCTCCTTTGATTGGTCTATCTGATTTATTTTACCTTAAAATCACCCCTTTTGTCAATATTTTACCAATTTAATGTATTAAAGTTCATTTATCCCAGAAAGGTTCAGCAAAATCCTCGTCACGAACCTTCCGTCCTCCATAGCAAAATCCGTTCCGCCGTTATAACGGGACGCCGTCTTCATAATGCTTGCCGTACCAATCCCCTCCCCGCTTCTGGACTTGGGAATTCCCTTCTGAAACCGGATATCATCGGCACAGGTATTGGTACACTGAATGACAATCTTACTCCCTCTTTTCGCGATATAGATATCAATCTCCTGCTGCATTTTCCCGGAATTTACGCACCCGTGGATTGCATTTTCAAACATATTCGCCAAAATCGCGACCCAGTCAATATCACGGATGGGGATATCTGCCGGCACTCCCGCATCTATATTCACATCAATCTGCTTCTCCTTCGCCTGCCTCGCATAGACAGACAGGATGCTGTTCACGACCGGATGCCCGCAGACAGGTTTTGCCCTCCTGCTCTCTACATCTGCGCCGTATTCTTCCAGATAACCCAACAGATTCTTCATATCCCCTTTTTCCACATAATCCCTGATAAGGAGAATATGATGACGTGCATCATGGCGAATCCGCGCCGCCTCTTTCTCAGATGTACCAACAATGTCAAGCTGACTACGGATAAGCTGTTCATTCAGCTCTAACAGTTCCTTCTCCGTCTGGTAATGGTGTTCCATGCCCAGATGGATATACAGATGGAGAACCGTATACTGCAAGAACCCGGCCATTGCCAGTACAAAGAACGCCCGCACCATGTTGAAAACCGAAAATCCCTGAAGGTTCGGCCAATATGCCATAATCGCACCGAGAAATACCGAAATAAACAGGGCGAACGTGCTGAACAGATCCATCTCCTCCACCAGGAAATCCACATTGTCCAGAAATTGTTTTCTAAGTTTCTTCCATGTAACAATCAGAATGATCCCATAGCTCAGGAAGCGCACCAGGATATCCACCCACAGATTCCCGCCGAACCACCAGCGCGCCACATCTACCCCCACAAACGTACCCACAGAAAACATGTAAAAAGAAGCTGCAATCTTATACAGTGACAGATAGATGACCTCCTGGCTCATCAGGCTGCAGAAAATCCCACTGACCGGAAGAAACGAAAGAGCCGCCATCTTGACAAAGCTTTCGTTCGCCAGAAGATACCAGAAGCTATACACCGCCAGAATCACCAGGCCGAAAAGAAAATAGAAACACACCGTCTTCTTCATTGGAAATCGCGGACGGTCCAGCATCAGAAAAAAAGACAACATCAATATAACACTCAATCCATTACGCAAAAATGCAACCCAAAAAGAACCGCCTAACATCTTTTGTCCCTCCCCGTTCAAAAAATGTCATTTCATGACACTTCTTTCCTACTATAGCATAAAGAATATTATTTTCTTTCTACATGGGATAACTCATGATTTATCTGGGACAAAAAAGAGACTGCCGGAAACCGCTCTTTCCGGAAGCCCCTCTAACGCTTCTCTTCGCCGCTAAAATAATAGGAGAAATAGACCTTCTTAAATTCGGCAGACACATTCCTGGGAATATAGATCCTGCATTCATTATCCATCAGAATCTCTTCCCTCTCCACCGACATCACATGATTCAGATTCAGGATATAGGAACGGCCGCACCTGCTGAACTGGGCAAAGGGTTCCAGCATCTCCCACAATTCCCTTGCCGTCATACGCACCCGGCATTCTTCCGCATTCAGGTACAACATCTGATAATTCTTCTGTGACTCGCAGTAGACGATGTCGTCCGGCTTCATCTGCCGGATTCCGCCTCCTGCGACCTTTATCATAATCTGATCCTCCCCCGCCTTCTTCATCTGCTTTAACACAATGTCCATGGCATGGAAGAACCTTTCTTTCTCAAGAGGTTTCACAAGGTATTGAAGCGCGTCCACGCCGTAAGCTTCCAACGCATATTCCTTAGATGTGGTCAGAAAGACGATAAACGTTTTGCACTCCTGCTTCCGCAATTCCACCGCCGCCTCAATCCCGCTCTTTCCCGACATAAAAATATCCAAAAGCAAAAGATCCGGCGCATACTCCTTCTTGGCAATCCTCTCCAGAAGCTCCTCCGCACTCCGAAATCTGTCTATTCTGTATTCATCCGTTTCTTTTGACTCCTGATATGCTGCCAGAAAATCTTCAATTTTGTCAAGTTCCCTCTCATCATCGTCACAAAGCGCAATGAAATACATCAAGACGACACTTCCCTTCTAAAACTCCTCTATTCCTCGGAGGTATATTCCTCTATGATCGGCGGAACCTGAGACAGCAGGTTATCAATATCTTCAAACATGGCGCTCTTGGTTGTACCGTGTCTTGCCGCTTGATTAATATGCTTGATAACCTCCTGATACTGCCCTTTTACCTGATCAAAAAAGCCACACAAAATCTGAAGCGCATTCTTGGATTGGCCAATCACTCCGGAAATCTCCGTATGCACATTGACCGCCCCTTCCGCAGACTGGGTAATCTCATCGAACATGTCGTAGGTTTTCTGCACCTTCTGAATGCTCTCCCCCAGCGCCTCCTGAGAGGTTGTAATACTATTGTTCAACTGCTCTGTTCCCTGCTCTACATCCTTAATACCGGAGTCCACTTCTTTCGTCAGCCCCTTAATCTCGTCCGCAAGCTTCTTGACCTCTACCGCCACCACTGCAAAGCCTTTTCCCTGCTCACCTGCCCGCGCCGCCTCAATGGATGCGTTGATTGCAAGGATATTCGTCTGGTCGGCAATCGACACAATCTTATCGGTACAGAGCTTAATCTTCTCCACAGCCTTCTGCAGTTCTGTGAAGGTATACTCCATCTCGCTGAAATAATCCGCCACCTGCATGGAACTGCTTTTCAGCTCCGTCACCTCATCCTGGGCCTGCTGGACGGACTGTGCCACCGTATCCTTTACCTGGGCGAATCCGCCGGACGCCTCCTCGATGCTCACAAAATTCTGCTCGAAATCTGCCAGCCTCTCCTGAAAGCGCTCCGTCTCCTTCAAGACCGTCCCGAAAGAACCCCGGATTTCATTCAGCTCCCACAGGGAATCCACTTCCTTCTGGACCATTTCTTTCTCGTACTCTTTTAACGTATTCATGACATGCACAACCGGATACAGGTTCTCTTCATTCTCCGCCGCCACGTCTTCCTGACGCTTATTCCTTCTCCAAAACAACATAACCCTCTCCTCCTTTACTCAAACACCACACAGGTCATAGACTGGTTCACAAATCGGTTGTTGTAGTGTTCCCCATATCCTACAAACCCGACATGGTTCCCAAGCTTCTCCATATCCTTCAGATATTCCTGCATATAATGGTTCTGAGTAAAGAGCAGATACCGGAACAGGCAGTTTACGGAAAATACGGCTGAAATCTTCGTGAAATCCTGCCGAATCGTCTGAATGGTATTCCTTACGGTCTCCCGGTAATCCCCAAGCTCCAAAAGCACTAAGACATCCGAATCATTCACCTGCCGGAAACAGACCAGAGAATCGCCCTTCACTTCTTTGATGGAAACGATACAGACGTCATCGCCGTTCAATTTACCGAAAGGATTCTGGAAAGTACGCGTCGTGATCTCCTGCTCCGTCACATGGAGAATCTCCTGATAGACCTGCTTCGCCGGCCTTCCGTTCAATGCTCCCAGTACATAATTTGCCTTATCCGTCCGGGACGCAATAAACCGGTAGTTCTCCATCTGACGGTAGATATTCTCTTTGTACGCCTTCACTTTACCGCCCAAGTTCCTCACCACGGCATACGCCACGGCATCCTCATAGATCCTGCCGTTTGCAGACACTTTTCCGCCGTCGCCGGTTCCGCCTACCAATGAAATGTTCCTGCGCTTGAGCACCGAATAAATCGTGGTCAGCACACAGGCATCGTTCCCGGCACAAAAGTCAATGCAGACCGTGTCGTTCTGGGTCGCCTTGACGCTGTTCACATCCTTCACCAGCCGGTCAATATACCGGACAGGCATCACGGACACCTGTTCTAACACATTCGCCGCCACAGTGACTCCTTCCGTAAATGCAACGACGCCGACTCCTTTCTCAACCACGGCTGAATCGTAGCACATTCCAATACACCCAATACTCGGAACGCCGGGATAGAGTTCTTCCAGCTCTTTTACATGTCTTTCAAACTGCTCACTGTTGGAAAACAGCATAAGAAGCTGCGGCCTGCTGATACCGCGGACCGCTTCCTGCAGATTTCCACTCTGGCTTTTCCCAAAAATCTGTTTCATTATGTAAGTTCCTCTCTTTGCTTGTCGTAATTATATATTATATGTGATAATCCTATCAAACGTCAATTAGATTTTTTTGCTTTTCATTTAATAATACTTCACATTGACCGTTTTTCCCAGATTTCCGGCGCACTCTTTCAACTGCTCCACCAGGTTCATACGTACGCTCAGGTCGAATGGAAGGTTTGAGTTCTTATGGGCTACATTCATCGCCTTCCCGACGAACAGGTTCAGCTCCGTACACTCTTCGATTATCAGCTTCGCCAGTTTCGACGCACCGTTGTCCGCATCCAGTTCATCAAAGAACGCCTCGTCAAATTCATCGTGTTCATACCGCCTTAGAAGCCCCAGAGACTTCCCTATGGTCAGGACTCCCTCTGTCACCAGAGCCAGCCCTTCCATGGACGCGGTAGGCGGAACGGCAGGGTCCGCATAATTCACTGACGTCACGATTTCCCGTTTTAATACCCTGGACGTAATATTTGCACTGGTGCCGCCGCAGACCACCTTCTTTCCTTCCTGCTTCATAAAGTCCCTGACTACCCTCTCGTCGTCTTCCTTGTGAGTCGGAGGACCGGTAAATATATTGACAATCCGCCGCTCAATCACCCTTGCCACGGCAACCGTCGTATCATCCCCCGGTTTGTTACCATACAGGTCGTCGCAAAGCTGGCTTAACATCGCCGCAAGGCGGGACGCAGAAAGGGTCTGCTTCGTACATTTCAGCGTATAATCCGCCATATCCTTCCAGGTCCACCCCAGATTCATAAGCTCCCCCTCGCCTGCCCAGATGACGCCGTCGCTCATCAGCACAAAACAGTCTTTTAACTTCACCTGAAAACGGTACTCACGGATGGATTTGCCCTTAATCTCCCTTTCTTGATACGGGTAATCCACGACCTTCCCATCCCTCACGAAAATGCACAGAGGGTTGTCGAATTCCACCAGATAGGCTTCCCCGCCATGAAAAATCTGAAGGATACTGAACGTCGCATACGCCGCCTGACGCACCCTGCAGACCGGCAAGGTCTTTGCAATCGTCTCCACACAGGACTCGATTGACGCCCCCTCACGGAACATTGTCCCAAGAATCTTAGAAGTGAGGGTCGCCAGTATATTTGCCTTGACCCCACTCCCCATACCGTCTGCGAGAATGACAATCTGGGAATCCTTCGTCTTCAATATCTCAACTTTGTCCCCGCACAGCTCTTCCCCGTGTTTGTTCAGGCTCTTCCAGGATATATCTACACTCACGCTCATACTATTCTTCCTCTTCAAACAGAATCGAATCCCTAAGCTTCGACAGCGTCACTTTCGTCTCTGCCGTAGTTTCGCCCAACAGCCCTGCAATCTCCTGAGCGACCATCATCTGTTTGTCAATGACTTTCTGCGCCATCTCCACCGTCTCAATCTTCAGGTTATAATGCTGTTCTTTCGCCTTCTCTTCTTTTGTAATATCCTGATAGGTCACTAGCACGGATTCCAAACTGTCGATATAGATAATCGTCTCAAGCACTTTCAGCTTCACAGTTTCCAGATTCATCTTCTTGTGGATAATCTGCTGTCTGGTGGTGAGCACATCGGAAATATCCTTGTCGTCGATGAATTCAAAGATATAGCGTTCCAGCGCTTCTTCTCTGGATACGCCAAGCATCTCCATGGCTTTCTTGTTGCATTCCCGGATTCGCATGTCCTTGCCAATGATCAGAATCATGCTCGGCGTCACGTCCATGACGATATTCGACATGGACTCTGCCTGGGCAAGGGCATAAGGCAGGCACATGCCAATCTCTGCCTTCTTCTGGAATACGGCTGCCGCCTTCGCACGGCAGGTAGCGTACCCGCAGGCCCCGCAGTTCAGCTCGTCTTGTCTGGTATATTTGCCCATGGCATGGAGCACCTGCTCCATCTCCTTGTCGTCCGGCTGCCGGTCCACCACATGGCGGTCCTTAAATTCCTTGCGAAGATCAAGACTGCTGCCGTCAATCCCTTCCGCCGCTTCCCGATGCTTCACCTGTCTTTCGATATCTATCTTGGCGCGAACTTGCGACTGTCGCCACTTATCCGAAGCAGGTCCCTTGATACATCCGCCTTCGCATACATTTACCTCGAAAAAGCAGTTGCGAATCTCGCCTTTCTTCAACTCTTCAAATAATTCCATACAGTTTTTCAGGCCGTCAATATGTACTTTATAATAGGAATCCTCCTCCGTCCCCGCCAGCACCGACTGAATCACCCCTCCGCTTACGGGGTAGAGCCGGTTCACCTCAGGGCTTGGGTTGCCCATCGGCTGGTCGAAACACTGGTGGATATCGATTCCTTCCGCCCTCCACCATCTGGTAATCTCCTCGAATGTCAAAATAGCGTCGATTGCTCCCCTCACACGTTCGTCCCCGATTGCCTCTTCCTTCTTTGCGATACACGGCCCTAAGAAGACCACCTTGACGTCTTCTCCGTAAATGCTTTTAATCAAGCGTCCATGAGCCACCATGGGGGATACCACCGGAGCCATGAAGGGAACCAGAGAGGGGTAATATTTCTCAATCAGGTCATTGACGCTTGGGCAGCATGTGGTGATGATATTCTCCATCTGCTTCTCCTCAAGCAGCCTTGCGTACTCTCCTGTGACCAGAGCAGCGCCCTCCGCCGTCTCCCGCACCTCGGAGAAACCCAGACGTTTCAGGGCGTCTACCACCTGTCCCGGCGTATCGTACTCAAGGACTCCCAGATAGGAGGGCGCAATGGAGATAATGGTCTTCATGCCCTGTCTTAAATAGCCCTTTACCCGATCCATGTCGCTTGCAAATGTCTTCGCGTTCTGCGGACAGACCTCCAGGCAGTGCCCGCAGTTGATACAGTGGTCCTTCATGATGTGCGCCTGCTCGTTCTCTACCGAGATCGCTTTTACTTCGCAATGGCGCACACATTTATAACAATGCCTGCAGCTTGCATCCTTAAAATCGATTACCCGCATCTTCTCGCCTCCAGTATGATTTCTTTAATAATTATATCAAAACAAGCTTAACCGCTCAAGTTTTTTTGACAGGTTTTTACGTCCTTTGTCCGGCAATACTAAAAAAATGAAAAATTTTTCCAACACTTCCCCTCCCTGATTCGTTATAATAGTGAAAGCCGCAAAAGGAGGATGGACAGAAGACATACATGGCGGAAAGCTTTTGGTTTTGGACGATGTAAGAATCACCGGGCTTAGCGCCGAAGAATTACAGATGCTTGAAAGCCTGCATGTAGCTGACTCCATTTTACAGACGAAGCCGGGGCGGCCCACCTGCATACCCTTAGCATCTCTCCTGATATAGAGATTTTCATTCTTAGGGGAGACCTGACTAGGGACTTGCAGCTACTGGTTTGTCTCTGTGGGCATTGTTTTCTTAAAGCTCAACGGAAAAACTTCCCAACAATTCCCACGCCGCATCACGTTCTTTCTTCTGTTCGGGTGTAAGCTGTGCATAGGGGCTTAACATCGGATGCACTCTTGCGTCATCATTACGCGCCGCTCCATAACTCCAATTATAAAAGGTATAGAAACGGAACCAGCGCAGATGATCCAGTTTGCGGTACATATCCAGCACGGATTCATCCCTTTTCGTCTCACAGTATTTCTCATACGCCTTTTCCACCGTATCGGCGCTGAAATCCGTGAGCGTCTCATCCTCTAGGAGAATGCGGATCTTCATCAGAAGGTGATCTGCTGCAGTAATCTTGGACTCCCGGTGAAAATCATCCAGTTCATCCCAGCTCAAGGTCGGATAGGAAACTGATTTGCAAAAAATCTCATTAATTGTAATCGCCGCCCTGTTCAATGCAGTACGCATAATCTGGTTCGGTGTGTAAATCTCCTCATTGGTTCCAAAATAACACACTCCCGGCGCTTTCCGGTTACTATGCAGATGTATCTGCCCATGAATCTTGTAAAACTGGTTCAGCCGCCAGAATATATTCCACCCTTCCGGTTCGTCATCCGGGCAGATAATGATGCGGTCTGCCCGCTCTAAAAGCGTATGGCAGGATTCCCATAATCCGTCATGGAAAATCAAGGAATCTCTCTCCTCTGATTCCTCCCCCAACGAAAACATCTCATCCAAATGGCTGTGCATGGCAAGAAATTCTTTTGCATCCCCGAAGATATGGTAAGCTACATGCTGGTCTACCGAAATAATATTCGTCAGGATTGCCCGTTCCAGAATGCAACGCCCATAGTTTCCAAAGCCAATCAGTACAATCGTATTTTCATAGCTGCATAAAGCCCTGGAACGCCAATACTGTCTGGCACAGCAGTCATAGCTGTGAAAAAAATTAATGTTTCCGGAGAGATGGTCATGTCCGTTGGTCGTCCTTGCATAGACCTCTACGGGTAATTTATGTAAATCAATCGCACGACTGTTTACGCCGATGTCGTTTTCTTTCATTAGAAAAATCTTACATCTGGCGCCTACATCTTTCTTGCAGGCAACGATTCTTGCCGGGGACGCACTGAGAAACAGACAGGGATAATCCGGGAACTCCATCTGCTCGTCTCTTTTTTCTCCATAGATAATTACTGCGTCCGGGTCTTCCTTATATATGTTTTCTGCCAAAGTGTTGGCCTCCGCGCCGTAATCAGCAAAATAATACCAGTTCTTCCTCCGCTGGAAGCCGAGCATGAGGAACGGCAGACCTTCGCTTGTTACGAAGGAAATGACGGCGCCGAACAAGGTCATCATCATTCCTGCCGACAAAAACAGGAACACGACGCCTACGCCATGTCCCAGCGGCGTTACCGGCGTTAAGTCACCGTAACCCACGGTTGTAAGCGTGACTAAAGAATACCAGAATGCATCGCTGAATGTGCGGATGGTCGCACTGCTGTCCGAATATTCGGAAAAATAAAGAAGCATAACCAGCACGATATAGATAAATAATAAAAGTGCAGTCATGTACAGATAGATTTTTTTTCTTCTTTTCATGGGAATCTGTCTCCTTTTCAGCCGATGTCATCGTATGATTATAAGATATTATACCACATAGGCTGTCAAAGGAAATATATCTGTCAGGGATTTCAAAAGTTAATTTAATATTTACTTTAGAACACTATTTTGCTAATATAAGTAAGTAATTATTTAGTTATGGCATGAGAGAAAAGGAGGAAGAACATGTTAGAAAAGCTCTTCAAATTGAAGGACAACAACACAGACGTGCGGACAGAGGTATTAGCGGGCATCACCACGTTTATGACAATGGCGTATATCCTTGCCGTAAATCCCAGTATCCTTGCGGTTGCAGGAATGGACCAGGGCGCTGTGTTCACGGCGACGGCGCTGGCATCCTTTATCGGTACGCTTCTGATGGCGTTTCTGGCGAACTATCCGTTTGCCCTTGCACCCGGGATGGGATTGAATGCATATTTTGCATATACCGTAGTTCTTGGTATGGGGTACGAATGGGAGGTCGCGCTTACGGCAGTATTCGTCGAAGGTATTATATTTATCGTCCTGTCCCTGACGAATGTGCGCGAGGCGATTTTTAACGCGATTCCGCTGAACCTCAAAGCGGCGGTCAGCGTTGGCATCGGTCTGTTCATTGCATTTATCGGGCTTCAGAATGCGAATATCGTTGTAGGAGGCGCTACGTTGGTAGAGCTGTTTTCCATAGAAGGTTATAATCTTGCCAATGGTGTGACGGCGGGCTTTCATGATGTGGGGATTACGGTCCTGCTTGCGATTGGAGGCGTTGTGATTACGGGGATTCTGGTCATTAAGAATATCAAAGGGAATATTCTGTGGGGGATTCTGATTACATGGATTCTCGGAATCATCTGCCAGCTTGCCGGAATTTATGTCCCGAATCCGGAACTTGGGTTCTACGGCCTGCTTCCGGATTTCAGCAATGGGCTGTCTATCCCGAGCATTATGCCTGTTTTTGGCAAACTACAATTCAATGGGATTTTTACACTGAATTTTATAGTCGTCATCTTTGCATTTTTATTTGTAGATATGTTTGATACCATTGGTACGCTGATTGGCGTCGCTTCTAAGGCTGACATGTTGGATGAAGAAGGGAAGCTTCCCAAAATCAAGGGCGCGCTGATGGCGGATGCGGTCGCTACCACTGCCGGCGCTGTGCTTGGGACTACTACGACTACCACGTTCGTTGAGAGCGCTTCCGGGGTGACGGAGGGCGGCAAGACGGGGCTTACGTCTGTAACCACGGCAATCCTGTTCGGGCTGGCGCTGTTCCTGTCTCCGATTTTCCTTGCGATTCCATCCTTTGCAACGGCTCCGGCATTGATTGTAGTTGGGTTTTATATGCTGACGAATGTTGTGAACATTGATTTTAACGATATCTCCGAGGCGCTTCCGTGCTATATCTGTATTGCGGCAATGCCGTTTTTCTATAGTATATCCGAAGGGATTTCGATGGGAGTGATTTCTTACGTGGTCTTGAATCTTATTACAGGGAAAGCGAAAGAGAAAAAAATCAGCTTGTTGATGTATGTTTTGGCAGTATTGTTTATTTTGAAATATATTTTCCTGTAACATTTCATTTGTGATGAAAAAGAACGCCGGCGGGAATTAAGTTTTTATCCCTTAATTCCCGTCGGCGTCCTTGTTACCCTAATGCGTCTCTCCCATTACTTCCACAATGTCCTCTCCATTTTTCACCGCCGCCTCAATGGCATACTCCAAACATTCAGCAATCATCCCAAGGGACATGAACGGCGTCCCGTTGGGTTTTTCTACCGCCTGCTCCGCCGCAAAGGGCACATGGATAAATCCTGCGCGGATACGGGGATATTTCGTCGCGGCCATATGAAGCACTTGGTACATAACGCTGTTACACACATAGGTTCCCGCCGTATAAGAAATATGGCAGGGGATCTTGTGAGCACGGATATTCTTCACGATTGCCTTCACCGGAATCGTCGCATAGTATGCCGGTTCCCCGTTTTCCTGAAGCGGCATATCCGACGGCTGCTCACCGTCGTTGTCCGGGATACACGCCTCCGCAAGGTTGAGCGCCACCTGCTCGATGGTCACACAGGAACGTCCCCCTGCCTGCCCTACATTTATCACGATATCCGGCCCGTATTTCCGGATTCCCTCCTCCACAGCCAAGCTGCTCCTTGAAAATGCAGTCGGTATCTCCAACTTAACAACCTCGGCTCCCGCTATCTCGTCAGGCAGCAGCTTAACCGCCTCAAACGCTGGATTCACCGACTCTCCCCCAAAAGGATCAAAGCCCGTAACTAATACTTTCATTTTCATTTGCCTCCCGCTTATTTTACCGCAATACTTGATTGCCCCGTACGCACATTCCCTTTACATATCCGGCTTCGACGCCTGAGAAAAAGAAATAACCGCTTCATTCTTCTTCATGAACAGCAGCCCGAAGGCCCCAGGCCCGCAGTTACTTGCAATCGCAGAGGATGCTTTTTGCAGATATACCCTCTCAAACGGGCAATACTGCCGTACAAGCTGTTGGATGTATTTTAGTCTCTCTTCGTCCATCCCAGCATAGGTAATGAACAGGATCCGCCGATCAATGTGCCTTGCATCCCGGAACACCCTGCGCACATAGCTTCGCGCCATATGGGAAAAATCTCCCATTTCAAGGCCTCCCACCGTCATCCTGCTCTTACGCAGATGGATGACAGGATGCAAAAGCAACGCATCGCAGAGTACCTGCACCCGTTTGGACACCCTCCCTGCCCGACACATCATATGTGTGCTGTCGATGATGAATGCCGAAGAAATATAGTCCCTAAGCGTCTTCACATTCTCGATAATCTCCCTCTTCGAGGCATGGTGTTCTGCCATATAGGCGGCAAACAGCACGATAAGCCCCATACTGCTGGAAAGATGTCCGGAATCGATGACCGTGACATTTTCAAATGATTTCGCCGCCTCCACCGCATTAAGGTATCCGTCGCTGGCATGCTTTGCCATGGTAATATGAATCACATTCTGGGCTAAGGTCAGCTTCTCAGCAAAAAACCGCTCGTAATCCTCCACCTCCGGCGGCTGGGAATATCCATAGTGTCCCTCTTCCATATGCACCAACAGCTCATCCGCCCTCAGCTCCAACTCATCCAAGAACCGTCCCTCTTCCGTACATACATAGTACGGACACACGGAGATACCGAACTCCTTTTTTAGGGATTCCGGCAAGTCGCACACACTGTCTGTAGTAACCAGAAGCGAAATACGCTGCGTCTGCTCAAATATCAGGAAATCTTTCCCTATATCCGACCGATCGACGCCCTCGCTCATTTTTACCAATTCCTTTGGCAGAATGCTCAGCACAGCCACCTCTAGGAGCGCGCCGCTGACCGGCTTCGCCAGATAGCCGCTGAAACCTTCCTTCCGATAGAGAAGCTGATTGTCACTGCCCGCATTTGCAGTTAATGCGATTACAGGCACATTCTGGCACAGCCCGCCCGGCTGGGTGCGCAGCGCATGAAAACATGCAATCCCGTCCATCTCCGGCATTAGGTGGTCCATCAGGATACCGTCGTAGTGCTGATCCTGGGTCTTCGCCAGACATTCCGCCCCGCTCATCGCTATATCGATCTGGATTTTCGTATCCGAGAGCAGCTTTTTCACTACGGCAAGGTTCATTTCATTATCATCGACCACCAGTATATGGGCGTCCGGCGCCTCAAAACTCTGCTTGTAGCGCTCTCCTTCATGTACCCTCGACCGGGAATCCAAGGTAAATGTCCCCAGTTCCTTATCGTCAATAATATCCTGCTCCAGCATGACGACAAACTTCGAGCCTTTAGTATAGACACTGTTGACGGTGATTTCTCCGTCCATCAGCTCCACGAGCTGATGGACGATGCTAAGCCCCAGTCCCGTACCTTCGATATGGCGGTTCTTTTCTTCATCCACCCTTCGGAACGCATGGAAGATATAAGGAATGTTTTCCTTTTTGACCCCCTGTCCCGTATCCTCCACAGTATACCAGACGCGCACCCGATTCAGCGTCAGCCGTTCGCACCGGACGGCTAACGTGACAGAGCCCTCTTTCGTATACTTTACGGCATTGTTCAAGAGATTAATCAAAATCTGCTTGATGCGTACCTCGTCCCCGCAGAGCATACTTGGAATCGAAGAATCGATATGGAGCCGGAATTCCAGCCCCTTCTCCTTCGCCTTAATCCAAATCATATTGACGATTTCCGAAAAAAGCTTCCCTGTCTCATAAGATACTTTAACAATCTCCATTTTTCCTGACTTAATCTTGGACAAATCCAGAATATCATTGATCAGCGTCAGCAAAAGCTTGCTGGCTCCCTGAATGTTCCTCGCATTCTCTGCCACCTCCGGCGGTATATCCCCCCGCAGGATAAACTCATTCAAGCCGATAATCGTATTGATGGGCGTACGGATCTCATGGCTCATACTGGAGAAAAAGTGATTCTCCGCCCGGTTCAGTTCCTCAATCTCTTTCTTCTGCTGCCGCGAAAGCTCATTTTCCTGCTCATAGATCTTATTCAGAAACATGAGCAGTACGCTGATCAGCATTCCCACCAGAATAACCGAAAGGGCAGAATCGAAAAACGAACTTCTTGACGTATTCCGCACAACAGACTCCGGTACATAGAAGGCGATATAATAACAGAGAAACGTCTCCATCACACATAACAGGAAAAACGTATACATGCGCCTTCCTTCCAATGTAATGCAGATGTATATGAAACAGATCACGAACCACTCAGGTACTCCGCTGTAAAATCCCCCTGCCGTGAAGAAACTGATCGGGAACAGGATCAAGAGCAGTATGGAAATCGCCGTAGCCCCTGCGTGGATACGGTCTTTCCGGATACTGACTTTCACAATCACGGCTATCATGGCAATACTGATGGGCAGCAGAATCAAATTCAGCTTCGTTTTGACCATAAACAACATACACATCAGCGCAACCATACAGATGAACGTTACAATCCGAAACATACGCTCCCGCAAGCTGACCCTATGATCAAAGATGACAGTAATCCAATTTTTTATCACGCAATTTTTCCTCCTCTCAATACGTGCGTACTCTTAGAAAGCATCCGAAAAATCTCACAGTTTGGCAATACTATCACAAACATCGTCATACATACGCATAAGATTCAAGTGATTCCTGCGGATATACTCCACATCCCCCCGCTTCCCTGCATACTCCAATAACTTCGCAAAGGCAGAAAGACGTTCTGCGCCAATCGTAAGGGATGTACTCTTCAATGCATGGACTTTTACGGCATAGTCCGCCCAGTTGGCAGCCTCGTAAAGGGATATAATCTCCGCCTTTTTGTCCGCACTCTGAGACTGGAACATCTGCAGCATTTCCAGATAGAATTCCCTGTCTCCGCAGCAGTAATCAAGCCCCATCTTTACATTGATCCCGGTGCGTTTCAGACGGTTGAAGGACACATACTCCCCACGCCCCGAACCGTCGGCTTCATGCCAAAATCCATCCGAATCCGTATCCTCTTCCGGAGACTTTGCTCCATCGCCGGATATCCTGTGCAGACTCCCCATGCTGTCCGCCATATCTTCTCCTGCATCATTTTCCCTATCCGTACGGACATTCTCCTCTTGCGTCTTGCTGCGCTCCGTTACTGCAGGTTCCTGCGCATTTTCTTTCCCTGCCCGTTCTGCCATGTACGACCGTTTATCTTCCGCCGCCCGTTCTTCCGCAGGTTGATTATCTTCTTCCCCTGCTCTTTCTTGTATGGGTGAACGCTCTTCTTTCACTTCTCTTTCTGCCTTAGATGAACGCTCTTCTTCCACTTCTCTTTCCACTTTGGATGAACTGCCTTCTCCCGCTTTCCTTTCTGCCTTGGAGGAACGCTCTTCTCCCACTTCTCTTCCTGCATTAGACAGACCTTCTTCTTTCACAGCGGTTTCTGCCATGGACGGTTGTTCATCTTCCGCCCTGCGATACCTTATCACAGGTCCGACGTCCGCCCAATCCTGATTGATTTGCGGGGCGGAGCTATAATGGATACACTCCTTTGGAAGCACTTTGTTAAGCACCCTTTCAAGGACGGAACGCTCAATGGGCTTGGGGACAAATTCCGAAAATCCTTCATTCCGAAACATTTCCCTCGCACCGCTGATCGTATTCGCCGTCAGCGCGATTACAGGCCGGTCCCGATATATCCCATTATTGGTCTCACGAATACGCCTAAGCGTTTCCACACCGTCAAGCCCAGGCATCATATGGTCTAAGAAAATGACGTCATAGGAAATCTTGCTGCACCGTTCAATAGCCTCTTTTCCGTTCAGGCAGGTATCTACCTGCATCCCATACCCGCCCAGAACTCCCTTGGCGACTACAAGGTTCATCTCTTCATCATCCACTGCCAGGACTTTGACTCCCTCGCAGGAAAACGGCTTACGCCCCGCCATCTGAGCCTCCTTGAACCGATTCTCCCGCACCTCGCCGTTCAGCAGGTTCACGACAGAAAGAGCCGTAAACGGCTTGCGGATCACAAGAAGACGGCTGTCTTTGTCCAGCCCAAATCCCCTTTCCGCAATCACGACTACCCGATGTTCCTTTGCTAATTCTTCGTAAAAATCACAGTACTCCTCATATTCTGTCTGGGCGATGAATACATGGGTTATCTTATATGTACGCAGGAGTTTCTTTAACCCTTCAAAATTATGCGCCTGATATCCCTCGATGCCAAGCCCTTCCATCATATGCCTTATCAGCCTGTCATAATAGCTTCTGACCGCATCACAGCTATATTTCTCCGGCCTGAAATAGCATGCAATACAGAGTTTCTCCGGATTGTCAAGCTCCATGCAGGGCGCGTTGTCCGCCACCCCCTGGGGAATCGTAATATGCGCCTCAAGGCCTTCGCTCCCTTTCCCGTCAAAATAGATAAAACCACCCATGGCGTGCAGAAGCCCCCGGGCAATGGGCAGCCCAAGCCCAAGCCCTCCCGCAAGACGGTTGCTGCCCGTATCCGCCTGATAAAAATCATCATACATCTGCCCAATCTGCATATCCGTCATGCCGATGCCGGTGTCAAAAATATCGATTACCAGATTGACTCCGTAGCTTTCCCGTCGGAACTCCACACAGACGTCAATGCCGCCCTCTTCCGTAAATTTAATCGAATTCTCCACCAGAATTTTAAGTACATGCGTAATCTTCTCCGAATCCCCGATAAGGACTGCCGGCAGCTTCGGGTCAATATCGAACACCATCTCCAACTGGCTGCTGCCATTCTGCACAGCCATAATGGCAAGCACGTCGTTCAGCACGGAAGTAAAACGGTACTGCTCTTTTACCGGCACTAACGTCCCCTCCACAATCTCCGTATAGTCCATCATATTGTTAATCAGGTTAGATAAACGCCTGCCCGCCATCTGGATTGATTCAATATCTTCCTGTATTTCCCCAGGAATCCCTTTTTCCTTCACGACCTCGCTGATTCCGACCACCATATTGATTGGAGTGCGGAGCTCATGGGATACATTGGACAGGAATACCGCATTCTGTTTCCCTGCCGTCTCCAACTGAACGAATGTCTCGTCATGCTTCTTCCTTGCTTCCAGCCGCTTATTGATCCGATATCTTGAAATCGCAGCAGCCCCGAGAATCACCACAGCTCCAAGAAGAAGGCGGGTGAAAACCCGCCTTCCCGGATGGATTGCGATGGAATGCAGAAGGAAAACTTGATACAGCATTTCCAACACGTACAATACGACCGTCATACACAACAGCCGCTTTCTGTCAAACAAGGAAAAAATAAGAAGCACAATACACGCCACAGCAGGAATATCGAATATAATCCCTCTATGTACGCCAAAAAAGAAAAATTCCCCCAATATCAGCCCGGCGCACAGGTTCTCGTACACAGCCTCCGCTCCAAATCTTCCAATATGAAGAAACCATACGCTGAACATTCCCGCCGCAATCAGCGGAACAATCCATGGCTCCCACCTCATAACTAACGTCATCATCATCAGCATGACGCTGAACACCGTGACAATCAGGGCAAGGAGCAGGTGCTTACTTGTCTGCTTATCCGTCCTCATTCCTTATCAAGCTCCTTTGCAACCCGTTTCAGCAGCTCTTTCGGGAAAAATGGTTTTTTCAGGTAGTTCACAGCGCCCAGCCTGATCGCACTCCTTACGTCGTCCTCATACCCCGACGCCGTAAGGAAAATCACCGGGATATCCACAGAAATCTCTTTCATGCGTTCAAACGTCTCAATGCCGTTCATCTCCGGCATCGCAATATCAAGAAGAATCAAATCTATCTTTTCACCCTTCATCTTCAGCAATGCTTCCTTGCCAGACTCCGCAAGAAGCACGTTGTATTCTTTCTCCAGAATCCTCTTCGTCAGCATCAGATTCATTGCGTCGTCGTCCACGACCAAAATTCGCTTTTTCATATCTGCCTCCCTCTTCAAACTTGGAGATGTCCAAATCTCTGTTCTCTATTAAATATATTTTAAAGCAGACCCGGCATAAAATCAAGTGTTACAAATAATATAATCTCTTGATAATTTTTCCTTACATCTTCATCCTTTCCTGAAGGGTCTGGCATGACACTATCACATCCAATACAAATTCCCCGTCTTCCGTATAACAGAGCATATCCCCGCCAAGCCGGCCTGCCGCCTCCTGCACGGTAGCAAGCCCGAAGCCATGGTCATACCCTTTCTTTTCCGTATCAGGTATCCTCCCCTTCTCCACATGCAGACCGTCCCGGCAGCGATTCCTAATCCGTATGGTAAGATGTTTCTTATTGTACTTCATCTGCACATAAATCTTACGTTTCCCTGCATCCAGGGTCTCCAATGCGTCACAGGCATTTTCCAGCCCATTTGCCAAAATCTGGCACAGTTCCATATAGGGCAGCTCTTCTCCCCCGGCTTGTATATCAGTTGTACGCTCAGCCCCTAATTCCTCCAGCTTCCCGAAATAATGGGCAAAAACCGCATTAATGTAGGGATTCTCGCAGAATTGCCCGTCCAAAGCATCCATATCCGTTTCTACGCCCTTCAAATATCCCATCGCCTCTTCTGTCTTTCCTGCGGCAAGCAAGCCCGAGATCGTGACCGTATGCCCTTTCATGTCATGCTTCATCCTCCGTATCCGCTGCTGGTTCTCAAGCCGCGCTTTCAGCATGTTCCTCTGCTCCTGTAAAATACGCTCGTTCTGCTGTTTCCGATAAAGTAAAAGCTGCCTGTAGAGCGATGTAAAAATCGTGGCATAATTGAACAGCATCAACGCCAGAATCAATATACATTGAAACATGTCCTCCGGACGGTTGACAATGTTGGTGGGATACTGCACCGCTACCGCCAGCAAGAGATAGTACAGCATGGTCATCCCCGAAAAGATACCCCATCCCTTTTCTACACCGTTCTGCAGTTCCAGATAAGGCTTTCTCAAATAACGCCAGATTAGATACTCCATAATAGGAAACGCAATCAACCTGCTGACAAGCATCAGCGTGTATTGCCCGTCCCCCAAAAAGTAGTCCATCAGATTTGTAACCGCCATAAGCCACAGACAGGAAGTATCTGCCAGACAGAAGGAAAAAAGAAATTTAAAATTCCTGTCTGCGCTCAGCGCAAAGAAGAGAATAAAACTGGGGACAGTACAGGTCAGAAGAAAGACTTTCGCCATCACTTCAAAACCAAGGACTGCCAGCCCTCCCCCGTTGAGCAGGATTAATACTCCCATACAAATCCCTGTTACGATTGTCGTCTTCTTTCTGGTAAACCGTGACCGGAATAATAAAATAAATACAAAAAGAATATGAAACATAGACCAATATATAGATAAATCCCGACGTATCTCCATTTTGTCTTTCCTCCTTGAAGATATACCCTGAAAAAAACTGTCACATCCCCGATTTTTTATTGATGATGTGACAGTTACTCTCTAATTACAAAAAATACGCCATTATTCATTCATATTTGCCAGCTTCGCACTCTGGTCCGCCGCAATACATGCGTCGATAATCTCCTGGATATCCCCGTTCATAATCTTATCCAGCTTATACAGCGTCAGCCCAATCCTGTGGTCTGTCACACGTCCCTGAGGGAAGTTATAGGTACGGATCTTCTCAGAACGGTCCCCCGTCCCAATCTGGCTTTTCCTTGCCTCCGCCTCGGCGTCATGCTGCTTCTGGCACTCAATATCGTATAATTTCGCCCGCAGCAGCGCAAATGCCTTATCCTTGTTCTGCAGCTGGGATTTTTCCGTCTGGCTGTAAATCACGATTCCTGTGGGATAGTGGGTCAGGCGGACGGCAGAATCGGTCGTGTTTACACACTGACCTCCATTTCCGGACGCACGCATAACGTCAATCCGGATATCCTTCTCGTCAATCTGGACGTCTACTTCCTCTGCCTCCGGTATCACGGCTACCGTAATGGTCGATGTATGGATACGCCCGCCGGACTCCGTCTCCGGGACGCGCTGTACCCGGTGTACGCCGGACTCATATTTCATCACGGAATAAGCTCCGCTTCCGTTAATCATGAATGTGACGTTCTTCATGCCGCCGATTCCGATTTCTTCACATTCCACCAGTTCTACTTTCCAACGCCTGCCCTCTGCATAATGCAGATACATACGGTAAATCTCTGCCGCAAACAGCGCCGCCTCGTCTCCCCCTGCGCCTGCACGGATCTCCACGATAACGTTCTTGTCGTCGTTGGGGTCTTTGGGAAGCAGCAGGATTTTAAGCTCCCGCTCAAGCTCTTCCACCCTTGCCTTGGATTCATTCAATTCCTCCTTCGCAAGCTCGCGCATCTCCTCATCCGCTTCCTCCTCCAACATCTGAAGGCTGTCCTCAATCGTCTGTTTACATGCCTTATATTCCTTGTATGCCTCCACGATTGGAGACAGGTCATTCTGTTCCTTCATCAGTTTCCGGAACCGGTTCTGGTCGCTCGCCACGTCCGGCTCCTGAAGCTCACTCAAGATTTCCTCCATCCGAATGAGCAAATCCTCTAATTTGTCAAACATCTCTTTTTCCTCCTACTTTCCTCCTCGCGCACCTTTTCTGACCGGCTCTTTCTTCCCGGCCAAATCAGAACGCGTCAAACACAATCCTATCCTGTTTATCTATCTCTTTTCCAGCAGCAAACTCCTAACACTTATCGTACCTTCCCGTTACCACTCGGTCAAGCCCCGCCAAATCTTTCAATACACGAATTTCCCGAAATCCCTGGCCTTCCATCAAATCCGTCACCGCCCTTTTCTGGTCATAACCAATCTCCAGCAGAAGCTGTCCGCCATCGTTCAGAAAGCTTTTCGCCTCTTGAACGATTCTCCGGTAAAAATACAATCCGTCTTCTCTGCCATCCAGCGCAACTATGGGATCATAACATCTGACCTCCTCCTCAAGTTCTGCTATCACATCTGTCTTAATATAAGGTGGATTCGATACTATCATATCATAGCTTCCATTCAGCCTCTCAAACAAGTCGCTTTCAACAAAGGATACCTCCGCCCGATACCGAAGTTTATTGATCTCTGCAATCTGAAGCGCCGCATGAGAAATATCACTTCCGGTAAAAGTATTCCTTTCATCCACAGCACGCCGCTTTTTTCCAATCTGTTCCAGACTCACAATAATACATCCGGAACCGGTACATAAATCCAGTA
>OFFP01000569.1_pt1 | contig 30110 bp, 27 predicted proteins | sample 1521431 | NCBI WGS metagenome assembly OFFP01 (sample SAMEA3504104, study PRJEB24116) | mouse gut metagenome | biome: mouse gut; feature: mouse-associated habitat; material: faeces | place: Denmark | collected 2011
ACTGGCCGGGGGCAATCAGATCTGTGGCAGGCGGATAGACGCCATAGGGATTCCGGCGCTTTCCGGACAGTTTTTTGATGGTATTTTATATAAAATATACCAATACCATATTAATATTTTTATTGGTATGTGTTATAATATATAGTACCAATAACGGATGGGAAGGAGAAATCCAATGTCAATCGTAAGATATGTAAACAAGAAGACTGGAACTGTGGCTCTATATGAATCTACATCACATTATGATCCGGAAACGAAGCAGTCGAGGCCAAAAAGAAAATATTTAGGGACGGAAAATCCAGAGACAGGTGAGTTGATCCCGTCGTCGGGGAAACGCGGGAGAAAGAAGGCGGCAGGTGGGAATGAAAAGGAAAAAAGCAAGAAGATCGAGGAAAGTTTTCAGTCAAAATATCATCAACTCCTGCGGGAGTGCGGCAACAAGGACGCAAGGATCAAACAACTTGAGCAGGAGAACAAAAAGCTGAAATTCTATATACAGAAACTGAGGGATACTGCCTCTGACCTGCTTGGCAGTATGGATGTCTGAGGGGATGGCATATGTCTTTAGGTGGAGCCATGGACGGCAATCTTTTTGAAACAAATATGTCACTGCGGTGCGAGATCAGATCGCTGAAACGCGCGATAGAGGAATATAAAAACGGCAAAAGATATCTTAAGATCCAAAAAGACCACAGCCGTGTTGTAAAAGGATATATCAAAGAGGTCGGACGCCTGAAAAAGGAACTGTGTACGGCCCACGTCCAGGCTGTCACTGTCAGGAATATGTGGATGGACGAGTGTGACAATCTCTGGCAGGAGCATCTCTCAGAGATGTCCCGGAAAGAGGAAAAGATCCGGCAGCTTGAGGACAGGATCTGGGATATCCAGAGGGAAAGTAAGGAAAAGATTGCGTCTTTGATCCAGAGGTACGAGGATCAACTTTATGAACAAGAATGCGTCATAAAAGAATTGGAACATAAACTTGCCCATGCGGAAGCGCTCCTTGGCAGGGACAGCACGAATACAAGCCTGCCGACAGGACAGACCCCACCGAATAAAAAAAGATACATACCAAACAGCCGGAGAAACACAGGAAAGGGAAAGGGCGGGCAGCCTGGCCATGAAAAAAGCATTTTGAAAAAGCCGTCCCCGGATGAGATCACGGACGAGGTCGGACACCCTGTGAAAGAGGAGGAATGCTGCCCAACCTGTGGTTCTGACGACCTGATTTATACGGGTGAGTATGAAGAGAGGTATGAAATAGATATTGAAGTCAACGTGAAGAAGAGGCTCCACAAGTTCTTCCTATATCAATGCGGGGATTGTGGTGAGATTGTTAGGACCAGGATTGACCCGAACCTATGGGCAGAATGCCAGTACGGCCCGATGGTCCAGGCAACTGCCCTTTCCCTTATGAATACAACAAATGCGCCGATCAATAAGGTTGCGCTCCTGTTGTCAGGGATAACCGAGGGGGAAGTATGCCCAAGCGGGGGATATATTGCGAAACTTATGAAGCGTGCAGCGGGAAAACTGGATCTGTTTATGTCGGATCTGTTTCAGGCTCTGCTTACAAGGACCCTGCTCTACTGGGATGACACAGTGGTCATGGCAGATAAAAAAAGGATCTGCCTGCGGTTTTACGGAGACGAGGGTATGGCATACTATGTGGCGCATGACAAAAAGGATATGGAGAGCATAGTGGAAGATGGAATCCTGGATGCCCTTACAAACGAAGCAAGGGTCATGCATGACCATAACAGCATCAACTATAACGACCGGTTTTGCTTTCTGAACCTGGAGTGTAATGCGCACCTGCAGAGGAATCTCCAAAAAACCGCGGACGAAACCGGCCATGCCAAGCCGAAGGAATTGAAAGAACTGATCTCTGCCACGATCAAAGACAGGAACGATCTGATATCGGCTGGCGGGATAAGCTTTGAGGACTCCTATGTGGAGGATTTTGAGCAGAAACTTACGGATATCCTGGGTGGGATGGAAAAAGATGCCGCGGAAAACAAGTCCATTTATTCAGGGCCTTTCGAGCGCGCGCTGGTAAAGCGGCTCCATAAGTACCGGGAGAATTATTTTGCGTGGGTCAGGGATTTTACCATACCGACAACCAATAATTTAGCGGAACGGGCCCTCAGGGGCGTGAAAACAAAAATGAAGGTTGCCGGACAGTTTTCCTCATCACGAAGCGCAAACTATTACGCAAAAATCCGGAGCTGCATTGAAACATGCAGGAGGAATGGCATCAATGAAATAACTGCGTTGTATGATACTGATTTAGAATGAATTGAGTGGGATGTTGAACTTATGGAGGAGATTCCCTGCCTGAAAGCCAGGATTTTGCGCAAGCAGCTAAAGGACTCAACTTTCAAGCAGGGATGTCATGAACAATGATGAAAAGGCAAATGCCCCCGGCGTTTTGGCTCTCAAAACTGCCATAAAATAATTCTGCCGGACTCCTATATTTGCCGTATCAAATAAAATGCAGAATAACAAATATCTTCCGTCCAAGGCAGGAGGGTCTATTTGGTATGGGCAAATTTAAACTGTGAATAGTAACATTGGCCGGATGCCGTGTGAACAGCAACGAAGTGCCCCTTGTGACAGGCATTTTTTTATAGTATACTGTAATGAAATGAAAAATCAATGTACAGGCCGAAAGCGCTGCATCTTCACAACATGGGGCTATAAGAGGAGTATTAAATTATGGAGATCAAAAATAAATCCATCGACGGCGGAAATGCCTTTGATTGGGGAAGGACTTCTTCCGATTATGCAAAATACCGTGATATTTACCCGCCCATGTTCTACGAGGATGAATATGAAGAGCGTGGGAAGAGGAGCACAAAAAGCTGCTTGCAGAAATCGCTCCAGAAGAATTTACGATCAGGCACTATGCGGCCATGCTGGAATTAAGAAAGCGATCTGCCGCATAAACCGGCGACAAAAGGAGGTATAGGACTGTAAAAAATAACTGGTATCATTCGATCATATCATTTTTTACAGTCTGAAAATATTCTATGGAACAAACATTTATGAAAGAAAAAAAGATACTGCCCCTTGTGCTCTCTATGTCCCTGCCTATGGTCATTTCCATGGCGGTGAACTCACTTTACAACATCGTGGACAGTTATTTTGTTGCAAAATTAAGTGAAGACGCCATGACGGCCCTGTCTCTGGTGTATCCGGTGCAGAATATGATCAACGCCATTGCCATCGGCTTCGCCATCGGGATCAACGCCAGCGTGGCCTACTATCTGGGGGCCGGCGATCAGGAGAGGGCGGACAAGGCGGCTGCCCAGGGGATGCTTTTAAACATGCTTCACGGGGCGGTGCTGATGGTGATATGCATCGCCGTGATGCCAGCGTTTCTGCGGATGTTTTCCACAGACGAAACAGTCATCCGGATGGCGCTGGAATATTCCAACCGGGCGTTTTTATTTGCTGTGGTCATCGCAATGACTCTGGTCTATGAAAAGGTCTTTCAGGCCGTAGGCAAGATGAAGGTCTCCATGTTCAGCATGATGTGCGGATTTGCGGCAAATATAATCCTGGATCCTCTGATGATCTTCGGCATCGGCATTTTCCCGGCCATGGGGATCGCCGGAGCGGCCTACGCCACCGGGATCGGACAGGTGCTCACCCTTGTAGTATATCTGATCTTCTGTAAAATAGATCCGCTGCCCCTGAAGATCACGCGGAAATATCTGCGGCCTCAGCGGGATGTAGCGGCCAGGATGTATTCCGTGGGGTTCTCCGCCACGCTGAGCCTGGCGCTTCCGTCTCTGCTGATCTCCGTGCTGAACGGGATCCTGGCAGGCTTTTCAGAAAAATATGTGCTCGTGCTGGGTGTGTACTATAAGCTCCAGACGTTCATTTATCTGACGGCAAATGGGATTATCCAGGGCATCCGTCCGCTGATGGGATACAATTACGGCGCAGGGGAGAAGGAACGGGTGAAGCAGATCTTTCGGACAACCCTGATGCTCACAGCAGGTGTAATGGTGGCCGGAACAGCCTTGTCGTGGCTGATCCCGGAATACCTGATCGGATTATTTACCGCCAACCCGCAGACCATACAAAGCGGAGTGAACGCGCTGCATATCATCAGTCTTGGTTTTGTAGTGTCGGCAGTCTCCGTAAGCTGCTGCGGGGCGCTGGAAGGGCTGGGGAAAGGAAGGCCTTCGCTGTACATATCCCTGTTCCGGTACGTGCTCGTGATCATGCCCGCGGCATTTCTGTTCAGCAGGCTGATGGGAGTGAATGGAGTATGGACTGCGTTCTGCTTTACCGAATTTGTGACGGCAGGGGCGGGGTATCTGATCTACAGGAAGTATGAGGCTCAATAGAGAAGGCACATTCCTTATGAAAGGTCCGAATAGCCACAATAGGATGCGCACAGGGAACATTTTGATGCCCTGTCAGCTTGCTGCAGGGGCTTTGAATACCATCGTATGCAGAAAAGCTGCCAGCGGCAGGTTTTCTGCATTTGAGCAGGAGGACAATACATGGTTTACGAATTGAGAGATACGGAAAAAGCAGCGCCGCTCTTTGAAGGCTGGCAGGAGTCGATGATCTGGTCATGCCTGCAGAAGGTCATGGGAAAAATCTATACGGACGCTCCGGAGCAGCCGGCCTCTGCTATGGCCCTTCTGGCTGACTTCTGTTTTTTTGCGGGAAAGCCCGATGCGGAGCTTGTACGGTATTGGGGCGGTCTGTGCTTCCCGGATACCGCTGCTTCCCGGGGAATCATCATGGCGCCGCAGAACCGCGCTTGGGGAGAACTGATTGAGAGCAGCTGGAAAGAAAAAGCCAGAAAGACCACCCGATACGCTATAAAAAAAGAACCTGGTATCTTTGACAGAGAGAAGCTGCAGGCAGCAGTTACGGCCCTGCCTGAGGGGTTTACATTAAAAATGATCGATGAAGCCCTGTATCTGCAATGCAGGGAAATTCCTTGGTGCAGGGACTGGGTGGCCAACTATGCGGATTACGCCATGTACCGGAAGTACGGCCTGGGAGCAGTGATCTTAAAAGACGGGGAGCCGGTTTCCGGGGCGTCCTCTTATACCAGTTATCGCACCGGCATTGAAATTGAGATCGATACCCGGGAAGACTGCCGCAGAAAAGGGCTTGCCTATATCTGCGGGGCAAAACTGATCCTGGAATGTCTGGAACGGGGCTGGTATCCGAGCTGGGACGCTCATAACCCGTGGTCGGCGGCGCTGGCCGAAAAGCTGGGATATCATTTTGATCATGAATATACGGTATACGAAGTTTATAGATGAGAGGAAAAAGCCATGATAACGATCAGCGGTCTGACAAAATATTATGACGGCGTCTGTGCAGTCAATCATGTGTCCCTGGAGATTTTGGAGGGCACTATGTTCGGTCTGCTGGGCACGAACGGAGCGGGCAAGACCACGCTGCTGCGGATGCTGGCAGGCATTATCGAAGCAGACTCCGGGGAAATCCGGATAGACGGAGAGGAGGATCCGTTTTCCCCGCAGTGCAAGAAGAATCTGTTTTATCTGCCCGACGATCCCTATTATTTTCCAAATGCATCCATTCAAGTGATGCTGGATTTTTATAAAAAGCAGTATCCGGGGCTGGATGCGGACTCAGTGAGATACATGGCGGAATCCCTCAACCTGGACATGAACCGCCCTGTCCGGACATTTTCAAAGGGGATGAAGCGGCAGGCATTTCTCATTCTGGCGCTGTGCTCCCGGACAAAATACCTTTTCTGCGATGAGGTGCTCGACGGACTGGACCCCATCGCGGCAGAGATCATGAAGAACCTGTTCCGCCAGGAAATGAAATCCCGTGATTTTACGATCCTTGTGGCCTCACACAAGCTCCGGGATCTGGAGGATATCTGCGGAAATATCGCCATTCTCCACAAGGGCGGCGTGGTGACTGCCGGAGACTTCCGGGAACGTGCGGAAAATGTTCGAAAATTCCAGTGCGTTTTCCCGCTGGAGGCCGATCTGGACAGTCTGAGACAGCACCCGTCGGTGGTGCGGCTCCACGAAGACGCCCGCTTTATCACGCTGGTCACACGCGGAAAAGCGGAAGAGATTCGAAAAGCCCTGGAAGAACTGGATCCGATCTTTCTGGGGGAGGTCCCGTTAAGCCTTGAGGAAACATTTATTGCAGAAATGGAGGGCGCAGGTTATGACATCAGAAAGGTACTTCAATAAATGGGTTCGGGAAGCCGGGAGAGGGCATATTGCGGCGTTCCTGTCCTGGGGAAGCCTGCTCATATACGGGATTGTCACCGCGGCTAAGCTGAGGTTTCAGTCGGATTATTCTTTTTTCGGCATCGGCAGCAGAGAGCTTCTGTGGATGTGCGCAGGGCTTGGCGCAGCCCTCTCTTTTCTGGAATTTTTCTACCTTCTTCAGCCGAAAAAACTGGATTTTTATTACAGCCTGCCGGTGAGAAAAAGCACCGTATTCTGGGGGAGATATGTGCATGGGCTGGCACATTTCCTGGTTCCTCTGTGCTTGTGCCTTACGGCCTGCGGGCTGTATGAAAGCAGCTTTGATATGGATTTCTTTCCTTATTCGGCAAGTTATACAGGCCGCAGCATCCTGGTATCTGCCGCGGCATTTTTGATATTTTATCATGCAGGGATCCTGCTGCTCACCGTCTGCGGAAATGTCCTTCCGGCAGTTCTGGGGTATGCCATCTGCCTGTTCTACGGACACATTCTGGTGGGAAATGCATGGACCGCCTGGGCGTCAAATTATTTCCGGACTTACTACAGAATCCCGGCGTTCGAGAAGCTGGATGTCCTGACGGCTCCGTTATCCCTGGCCCAGGATCTGGCCGGGAGCAATCTCTTTGACAAGTTTGAAGTGTTTGAGTATATTCCGTCCGGGAGCAGCGTCCTTGCAGCTTCCGAATGGATCGTCCTGCCGTTCCTCCTGTTTGCTGCGGCGCAGAAAAAGAGAAGGACGGAACGGATCGGGAAATGGTTCGCCATTCCGATGGCGGAACGTGCGGCGGAATGGCTGCTCTCCTTTCTGACAGGGGTGTGGATGGGGAGTTTTCTGACGGATCTGACCGGGCTTGCGGAGAAAACACCAGGGCTTTGCGGGGCGCTGAGCATACTGGCAGGCATTGCTGCCGCGGCCGGAGTGCATTTTCTGCTGGAGCTGGGCGTGGGATGCGGCTGGAAAATCCCGCCAGAGAAATCAGCTGCAAATGGAAAGTCCGAGGAGCGGGGAGATCTGCGCCGGGGAATTTTCCGGCGGAAATGGCAGCTTGCCGCAGAATGTGCGGCGGTGGCTTTGTCAGGGATCGTATTTTTATTAGGAGCATCCGCGTTCGATTCATTTCTGCCGGAGGAACGCTCCGTTGAAAGGGTCGGAGTCACCATTGGCGGCGTTGGAATGTCCAACGAGATCCGAACGGGCGGGGAAAGATATGGAACGGCCAGGCAGCTGGAGCGCTGTCTTCTTGCAGAGGAGGGAAAGAGTGCAGCCATGGCATGGATCACATTACTTGCAGAAAATGATGATTTGCCGGACGCAGGCACAGATCTTACAGAGGTTACTCACACGGTCATCTGCTATCATATGAAAAACGGAAGCCAGGCCTATCGGGTGTATCCGATAGACGAAGAGGAACTGCAGGCATTTGCCATGGTATTCGAGACGGATGAATACAAACAGATCACATACCCTGTGGACAACAGCGGATTCGCGGCGGATGCCCGCTTCACCTGGTCAGACCGGGTGACGGATACGGTGATGAAGCTGGAGGAGAACGAGAAAGAGGCACTTCTGGATGCCTGTCAAAAGGATATCGGGGATATGAAAATGGACGATCTCAAGAAGGCGCTCCCCCTGGGATTCGTAGAACTTGAATCGGACGGCCCCATGCTCCCGGGCAGCATTCCCATCTATCCGTTTTTTGTACGGACCTGCGGCCTGCTGGAATCATACGGCGTGCAGATCCACCGGACACTGGCGGATTATACTGTGCGCTCGGTCAGCGTGACTACAAGAAATGAAAACGGCAGGGGAAAACGAGAGTCAAAATATGTGGAAGACCCAGAGGAGGTCGCAAAGTGGAAGCAGAAAGCGGTTCCGAAAGAACTTGACCTGCAGCCGCTCTTTTATCCGCTGGACTATTCGAAGGAGATCCGAGCCGAAGTCCTGGATGAAACAACAAATTCGGTGATACATGTAAACTGCTATTTGCAGGAGGAGTAAAAAAATGGAGAGAAGATTAGAAGTATGTATTGATTCCGTGGAATCGGCAATCCTAGCGGAGAAGGGCGGGGCGGACCGCCTGGAGGTCTGCGCCAATCTGGTCATTGGAGGGACTACGCCCGGGGTTAGCCAGTTTAAACAAATCCGCAGCGCATGCGATATCGATCTGAATGTATTGATCCGTCCGCGATTTGGAGATTTTTTATATACCGATGCGGAATTTCAGATGATTTCCGAGGATATCCGGATGTTCCGGGAGCTGGGGGCAGACGGTGTGGTCGTCGGCTGCCTGAAAGCAGACGGCAGTCTGGATTCCGACAGAATGCGGGTACTCCGGGAACAGGCCGGCCCATTGCAAATGACGCTGCACCGGGCATTTGACGTATGCCGTGATCCGTATCAGGCATTGGAGGAAGCGCTGTCGCTGGGGGTGGACACGATCCTGACCTCCGGACAGGCAGACCACTGCCTTGCAGGGAAAGAGACTTTAAAAAAGCTGATCAGGCAGGCAGACGGCAGGATTGAGATCCTTGTGGGGAGCGGGGTCAATGCGGAGGTCATCCGGCAGCTGAAGGATGAGATCGGCGCTGCCAGCTTTCACATGTCCGGAAAGAAAATGATCAGCAGCGGTATGGTTTACCGGAACCGGGAGGTTCATATGGGAGTTCCGGGGATTGGGGAATTTGAGATATTCCGGACAGATGAAGAGGAGATCCGGCGGGCAAGGCTGGTGCTGGATAAAAAATAAGAATACCATGATCAGGAAAAGGAGGCAGCGCCATGATACGGATCGCGATTTGCGATGATGAGCAGGAGCCGGTCGCCCTGCATGAGAAAATCGTAAAGACGAGCCTGCAGAACTGCGGCATCGGATACGAGATCACAACATACACAAAGAGCAGCAACCTGCTGTATGATATTACGGACGATCATTTTTTCTATGACCTGCTCCTGCTGGATATCGAAATGCCCGGCCTCACCGGGATGGAGCTTCCGAAGAAGATCAAGCCCTTTCTGCCCAACGTAAAGATCATTTTTATCACTTCCCATCTGGAATATGCGATCGACGCCTATGAGCTGTCTATCTTCCGTTACGTTCCGAAGGACGATCCGGAGGAACGTCTATCGGCCGCCGTGGCGGATGCTGCAAAGCTGATAGAACTGGAGGCAGGGCAGGAATATATCATTCAGACCAGCCGCCGGATGGAAAAGATTCCGTATAAAAACATTTTCTATATCGAGCGCGACGGCGGGAAATATTCCGTGATCTATTTCCAAAATCTATCCCCTGCCGGCAGGACAGAGGGCGCCTCATCGCCGGATATGGCGTCGGCAAAGGTGCGGAAGTCTCTGCAGCAGATTTTTTCGGAGCTGGACGTTCCGGAGTTTCTTTTTATTGACCGAAGTTACATTGTAAATATCATCCAGATTATGAAGGTCAGCGACGGGATGGCTGTTCTGAAAAACGGTGTGGAGCTGCCCATAAGCCGTGCTCATTTACAGGAAGTGAAGCTGCAGATCAATCGTTTTTGGGGGGCGCATATATGATGGAATGGTATCAGATCCTTTCCTATTTTCTGACAAACAGCATCCGGGGCTTTCTCGGGCTGTACCTCGTATGCGGGCTGCTTTCGGCCCGGATAGATTTACGCAGGATCGGCGTCATATCAGCGGCAGCAGCGGCGGTCTCAGCCGGAACGGCCGCAGTCATTACGGCTTTGCTGGTGTGCCCGGTTTCAGACGCCGGGGTCCTGGGGGCGGAAATCCTGCTTCTGGCCGTCGGGGCGCGTATGCTTGTACCCCGGGATCAGATCCGCATAAGCCTGTTCATTCTCTTCTTCTATGAAATTGCAGCGGCCCTCTGGGAATTTATCATATCCTGTGTGTATGCCGTTGCATTCCGCGCGGGATATCTGGCAAGATGGTGTGCCTCCCATCAGGCGATGGATGTATTTTGGGCCTGTCTGACCGGACCGGAATCTTCTGCCGCAAAGGTGCGGGGAATCGAAGGTATGACGGAAGGATATCTGAGTGGCCAGGGGATGGCTGTTCTGCCGGACGGCCAGGGCTGGATGCGTTTCCTGGACCGCGGCGCGCCGGAGCATCTCCTGGCTGTCTGGACAGTCCGCCTGTTTATGCTGGTGATCCTGATATCGGCTGTGAAAAAACGCGGAGGAGGACGGGATGCGTTTTCCATACGTCATGCCGCAGGCCGAAAGGAGCGCAGAAAGCGCGGCCAGGAAGGAGCAGATCCATTTTCAGCGCGCCATGCCGCGGATCTCCAGAATGATGCAAAAAGCAGCCAGGGCGGGACAGACGTATTTCGCACGGCGTCTGCCATCGCTGTGACGGGGATGATCTGTGTTGTTACTCTTGGCACGCAGACCGTGATCGCAATCCCGGAGGACGAACTGTCTATGTGGACTCTGTTTTCCGTGATTCTGATGTTTTCGGTTCTGGTCTACAATCTGAACAGCCATTATGAAGCGGAGAAGGAGATCGTCCGGCTGAAGGAGGAGCAGGCGGAACTGCTGGACCGGGATTACCAAAGCCTGAACCGCCTGTATTCGGAAAATGCCAGACTGTTCCATGACCTGCACAACCATATCGAACTCCTGCACCGTCATCTGACCCATGGAAATGTAAATGAAGCCGTAGAGTATCTGGAGGATCTGCGGGGGCCGGTCCGGGAGATCACAAATTCCGGCTGGACGGGAGATGAGGCAGTGGATTACCTGATCGGAACGAAAACAGCCGCCGCACAGGAGCAGCAGATTGCCGCAGAGGTCAACATGGAATACCCGCGGCACACCAACATCCGAAGCGCCGACCTGACCGCGATCCTGGGAAATCTGCTGGACAATGCGCTGGAAGCGGCAAAGACAGCGCAGGGGAATCGGCGCTTCATCCGTCTGACCGTCCGCCGGATCAACAACATGCTTGTGATCAAGGTGGAAAATGGATGTGATGCCCCGCCTGTCTCAAAGCAGGGAGAACTGATCTCTGCCAAGACAGAGGGCGGACTGCATGGCTGGGGACTGAAAAGCGTCCGCGCCGCAGCGGAAAAATATGACGGGATCGTGGAGACCATGTACAAGGAGCATGTGTTCCGGGCGGTGGTCACGCTGTCTTTTGAAGCGGTAAATCTGCAATAGGCAGGAATGGACCGCTGCGGCACATCACATCAAATAAAAACTATCCGGCAGAGAAAATGAAAGGCGCGTAGGAGGCGGCGGAGGAAAAGATTCAATAGGTAAGGTTCATAGTATCGGGTGTTCCGGCATATCATCAACTAAAGAAGATCTTAAGGAGAGCATTTCATAATATGGAAAGAAATGAAACGGGTCTGACAAATACCTGCAGCTTTGCAGGCGTAAAACCCATCATGGCGGACCTGCCTTATCCGCCGATCCAGGTGAGGAGGGAAAATCCGGCCTATGCCAATCTGCTGGGAATGGATTACTGCGGGCCGGTGTCGGAGTTGTCCGCGATCACTCAGTATATCAACAACGAAAACCGCATTTCCCATGAAAAATGCGCTGTGGCAAAGACGCTCCTGGGAATTGGAATCGCGGAGATGATGCACCTTCAGAAGCTTGGCGAGCTGATCTGCCTGCTGGGCGGTAAGGTGGACTTTATTGCAAGGCCGTACAATGGGCGGCCCAGGATGTGGACGCCGGAATACCTCACAATCCCGGAACATTTGGGAAAAATGCTGCAGGCCGACATCGCGGCGGAAAAAGATGCCATCAGCCAGTACCAGATGCATATCAAGATGATGGATGACGACTGTGTAAATGCAGTGCTGAGACGCATCATCCAGGATGAGGAATATCATGTGATGCTGCTGCAGGCATTGGAAAGAGAATTATAATGCAGGAGGTTTGCTGCCGGCAGCCTTTTTGAATACGGACGGCGCATTTCAGCCGCTGACCGGGCGCCAGACTCCTGCCCTCACGGAATCAAAGACTGCTGGTTTCGATAATCGGTAAACGTAGGAGCCCCCAAGCGGCGGCGCCTGGCTAACATCTTTGCCCAGATCGTGTTGCCGCCCTCTTCTGTTATCAGGCCGTTATGACAGGCATTGACAAGAATGATGCCCACAGTGATATGCTCTAAAGAAAATTCGCTGATGTACGAAGAGATATCTCTTAAATTATTGCTTGCAACAATCCCGTTATACTGCTTTGCCAGCGAGATTGCTGCGGCTTCTCCGCTTCCGATCAGAGGATGTCCTTTTTCAGGAGCCTCAGTCAGCTGAAAATAAGTCCCATACTCCGCTGAGTCAATATGTAACTCCTGGACAGCCGCCTGCTTTCGCCTGAGAAGCGCGTCTGTACGGGATCTGAGATGGGGAATACGGGGATTGCACAATTCGGTATATACTGGACGGGGGATGATGATCCTGCCGGGATATAACTGCGGAAGCAGGCCTTCATATCCGACCCATAAAAATGCACATAAACAGTCAGTGTCGAAAAAAAGAGTTTTAATCAATCATACACCCCGCTTCCGAGTCTTCGCCAAACACGATATCATCACGAAAAGCGTCTAACAAAAATTCTTCATATTTTCCGGCAGAAATGATCTTTGCCTGGAGCAGCCGGTCTGCCTGACAGATATAATGCCCTAATACCCGGATATTTTTATCTTCCGGAGACGGCTTATATAATGACACGTCATAACCAAGCCTGGACGCACATGCGATCACTCCGGCCTGCATGGACTCTGCCTGTGCGGAGGTCAGATATCCTTCATCCTGCAGCCGGATCAGCATTGCCTGATGGCTCACGCCGAAATACTGTTCCATGCGGATGATATCACTCATGGAGAGACCGACTCCTGCTTTTTGCGCGCATCTCTGTATTCTTTCAAATAAAGCGGCGGGGGGGATTAAAAAATAGGATGCAAATTGATTCGCACATTGCTCTGTTTCAATTTTGATGTCAAACTTACTGGAACAGACTGTAGAGGACAGCTCTTTATCAAAATATAGATGATAAAGCTCATGCGCCAGCGTGTACCTCTGCCGCCCGACCGACATGCCGGAATTGACGGCAATCACCGCGGAAGACGGGCATCGGAAGCAGGCGCCGCTGATATTTCTGCCCAGAGGATAAAACACCAATGTCAAGGAAGCGATCGATTGGACCAGAGTAAAAATATGAATGGGAGAGGATTCGTCTTCTCCTAATTTTTTTCGGATGACAGAGGCCTTGGCGCTGAGGTCTAATTTATTTATCATTCACAATTCCTCCCAAGCTGATCCATCTTCAGCTGATTCAGAGCAATCTTATTGATGACTGACAGCGTACTCAGATCAGTATGATCAACAGAGGCAGTCCGGAAAGCAATCTCATAGGCTGGCTGAAGGGGAGCTTCCGACAATAAAGCAGCAATAGGACAGCAAAAAAGGACAGACAGCTGATCCAAAATATCTGAACTTATGGAGCGTTCCCCTTTTTCAATCTTTGAAATAAGGCTCTGGTCTACGGAAAGATAGTCTGCGATCTGCTTCTGAGTCAGATCGGCCTTTTCCCGTAATTGCCTGATCTTGAAGCCTGTGGCGGATAAATGCGCTGCCATTTGTGGATCCTCCTTTTTCTTTACTGTCTATATTGTAACATACCTTGTCATAATGTAAATAGATTTTTTGAATTTTTTTATGACAAATGAATAAAAAGATGTACGGATTCTATCTTGATAAGGTATACTATAAAGAATGCGGGGAGCTGGCCTGCGGCGATCGCCTGTATGGCAGGCGGGCCTGCGGCCTGTAATCCTGAATGACGCAAAGCTATTCCAAGATACTACAAGGAGCCGTCTTATGAATTTGATAAGCAAGATCCCAAAAGATTTTTACAAGCTTTTTGCAAGCAAATATATGAACTATTACCAGCGTTTCCTGACTGCGGTCTATGAAGAATCCGGCCGGTCATATTCTCTGCTCGGCCTGACGGAGCGGGAGTGCCGCCTGATCATGAATGAACAGATCGCCGCGGAGACGCTGGACTGGAGCGAGGAGCAGTTTGACGAGGAGGGCGAACTGCTGACCAGGAGCAACATGGCCTCCATCTGTCTAAAACATCTGGAAGACTGGGGGTGGCTGAGACGGGATTACGATGAAGTCCTGGACAGCTATGTGGTCTCCTTTCCAGAATACAGCCAGCTGTTTGTGGAACTGTTTCAGCGCCTTTACAGCGAAGAGGACACCCGGGAGCGGGAAAGCGTCCTGTCAGTCTACAGTTATCTGTACACCTACAGCTCCGACAGTGAAAAAAATAATGACATCCTGAAAAGCGCCCTGCAGGCCTCCCGTTCCCTTCTGCAGATGCTTTCCAACATGCAGGAGGGCATGAGAGGGTATTTTGACGAACTGTCCAGGCAGAGGAGCTTTCTCGGCATCCAGGAAGTGCTGGTAAAGGAAATGAATAACAATGAGAGCAGGAAATATGCAATCCTTACCACGACGGACAGCTTTTACCGATATAAGGAAGCGGTCAAGGAACTGATCGACCGGAATCTGAGTGAAAATGAGGTCAGGAAGCAGGAACTGGCGGGAAGAAAGCGTGAGCTGGCGGAGCCGGACAACCTTCCTGCGGAGGAAAGGATCGAGTCCCGCCGCCTGGAACACGCCATCCGGCTTGCTGACGAGGCAATGAACATTATCTGCCTGATCGAACGGGAATTTGACGCCATTGAGCGCAGATATAATAAGCTGATCGAGCAGAAGACCCTGTTTGCCAGCCGGGCGGCGGCAAGGATCCGCTACATCCTCATGGAGGGCGCGCTGGAAGAAGATCCGACGGCGGTGCTGGTCAAGCTCCTGAACGAGAGCGGACACAGTGCGGAAATTCTGGAAAAGCTTTCTGACCGGATGCATCTGACAGAACCCTTCCGCACAGTGACCGGGCAGAGCCTTGCCCGCCGCAGGAATACGGAGAAAGCAGTATTTACTCCACAGGCTGTGGCCAGGGATGCGGAACAGCAGGAAGATTTGGATGAATTTGTGCTGAAGCCCCTCTACACCAGACAGGAGATTGCCGAATTTCGAAGTAAAAACGAGCGGAACGGGACTTTTATGGTCACGGAGGACACGGTGCGTTCCGCGGAAGACCTGGAAAAACTATTTTTTGTTTGGCAGGATGCGGTGGAGATCGCGGACGATGCAAGAAAGATCGAGATTGGGGAGGATCTGCAGAATCGGGATGGATGCCGTTTTTCTGCGCTTACGATCCATGAATAACGGGATCAGGCAAAAGCACAGAACAGCAGAGCAACTTTGGATCATTACATTTGATATGGAAAGGAATCTTACAAATGATTACATATATGGAAGAATTATCTGCGTCTGAAGCGGAGAATCTGAAAAAGACCATTTCCAGATTATTCCGTCAGACCTGCATCCTGCAGCTGCGGTATGACCCGGTCACGCTGACGCCGAGGGATAATCCGGACTACGAGATATGCGTCCGTCACAGACATTTTATCGAAAATTACCTTGCCGTGCTTGGGTGCGAGATGGAACACGACCCGCAGGAGCACATTTTCCGGCTGAAAGGAGAAGGGGCGGAGACAGAAAAGTTCAGCCAGACCACGACCATGATCATCCTGCTCGTGCGGATGATCTACCGGGACAAGATCCTGGGGGAGGGGCTCGGCGCAACGGTCACGAACTTAGGAGAAATCCGGGAATACGGGGCCAACACAGGGCTTTTGTCCCGGAAGCTGACGGCTGCGGAGTGGCGGGAAGCGCTGTATCTGATGGGCAGGCACCAGATGATCGAGCTTCCGGCGGCAGTCCGGGATGTGAAGGATGAGACGCCGATCTATCTGTACAGTACCATCCTGCTCTATGTGAGCGCGGCGGATATGAATGAATTGATCGAAGAATACAGAGAGGAGGCAGACGATGAAGCAGTCCAAGAAAATCTTCCGGCGGATGCTGATCAATAACTGGGGAGGCATCAGCCATAAGGTCATGGAATTTCACGAATACGTGAACCTGTTCAGCGGAAAGAGCGGTTCCGGAAAATCCACGGTCATGGACGCCATTCAGGTGATCCTTTACGGCAGTGTGTCGGCAGCCTTTTTGAATAAAGCGGCGGACGATGCGAAAAATAAGAGAAGTGTCCTCAGCTACCTGCGGGGCGCCCAGAAGGACGGAACTTCGAACCGGGAAAATGTAGACTTCTGCTCCCAGATCGTGCTGGAACTGGAAGATACGGGAAGCCGGCTGTTCACCTGTATCGGCGCGGTGTTCGAGGTGGGGAGCCAGGATACGGAACTGAGAAAATATCATTTTTTCAGTCATTCGGGACAGTTCCCGGAGGACGGCTACTTGACGGAGCAGGGAGTCCCCTATACCACCTCCCAGATGAAAAAGCTGATCGAGGCACGGAGCCATTCCAAGGATAACCGGGGACGGGTGGAGGTGAACCGGACGTACCCTTCGCGGGAAGCTTATCTGGGCACCCTGTACGATTCCATTTTCGGCTACATAGATCCGGGCCGGCTGATGACCATGGAAAAAAGCGCCATCGCGCTGCGGATGGCAGACGGCACCGGGCAGTTTATCAAAGATTACATGTTCCCCAAAAGCAAGGAGGACACGGTATCGGCCATCAGCCGGCAGCTGGGCGCGTACCGGGAGATTAAAGAAAAGGTGGACGACCTGGAGCACCGCATTGAGATTCTGGATGAGGTCCACAATACAAACCAGGAGCTGGTCCGGATCAGAGCGGACAGGCTGCGGGCGGAGACGGTCCTTCGGATCGTGGATATCGAGAGCTGCAAGACCCGGCTGGAAGCAAAGAAAGAGGATCTGGAAGCAATTTCCGTAAAAATCTCCGGACTGGAGGAGCGGTATGGAAGCCTGGATGCGGATAAGAAGGAAAAAACGGAAGAGCTGATCGAGGTCAAGGCGGAACTGCATTCCAGCGATTACGGCGTAAAGCAGAAGGAAATGGAAGAATTGAAAACGACCATCGGCCTTTTGAAGGGAAATTCCAGGCAGTGGCAGGAGATCCTGCAGAATCTGAAGGAATGGGAGACAAATGAGGAGATCAGCGGCTATATCAGCAATCCCGCCCTGCAGTGCCTGGAGGAGATCCTGGACGGTGAGATATCGGAGTCTGCCCTGGACAAGCTGCGCGCTGGTATCCAGAATGCAATGGAAATGATCGGGGAAGAGCTTGCGGAGCTCAATGACAGCATCCGCGGCACGGCCAGGGAACTGAGTGAAAAAAAGGAGATGGCGGAAGATCTGAAAAATGACCGCAAGCCTTACCGGAAGGAACTGAAAAGCGCCAGGGCACAGCTCCAGAGCGAGCTGAGCAGCCAGTACGGCAGGACCATCCATGTGGAAATATTTGCGGACCTGTTTGATATTGTGGATGAAAAATGGAAGGATGCTGTTGAGGGAAGGCTGGGCCGTATCAAGCACAGCCTGGTGACCGAGCCTCAGTATGCCCTGGATGCTGCCAGGATCTTCCGCAGGATGAAGCGGAAGGAATACGAGGAAGTGGACCTGATCAATACGGCGGCAATCAAAAGAGATGGACCCGCAGCCGAAGCCGGTACGCTTTATGAGGCGGTCCGGGCCGGTGAACCTTATGCGGATCTGTGCCTGAGAAGATATCTGGGAAGGATCTTCAAATGCGAGAGTGTGGAAGAACTCCATGCAGTGCGGGATGGAGTGACGCCGGACTGCTATTCCTACAGCAATTATATTTTCCGTCATTTGCGGGAGGATGATTACAGACGGTTTTCCTGTATCGGGACCAAGGTTTCCAAGGCGAAGCTAAAGGAGCTGGAAGAAGAGATCTATCAGCTGGAACAGCGGCAGATCGGGGATATGCAGATGCGTGAAACGCTGAACCGGGCACAGAGCTTTGAACGACTTCATCAGAGTACGGGGCAGCTCCTGCAGCTCGCACAGGCTTCCAGAGAGCTGGAGAATTATCTGGATAAGCAGGAACAGCTTGCGAAAGAATTGAAAGAGCTGGAAGACGGGACTATGACCGCCCAGCTGAAAAAGCAAAAAGAAATCCTGGAGCAGGGCATTCAAGAACTGACCCGGATGCTGGAGCAGGTCAATAAGGAACGGATCGGCCGGGAGGGCGATCTCCGGGCGGCACAGAAGGAATACGGAGATTTTCAGGATAGACTGTCCGCGCTGCAGGAGGGCTTTCGGGCGGATGACCGTCTGCTGGCGGAGGTCCGGGAAGGTCTGGAAATTCAGAGCGAAGCCGCATACCGCAGAAAGCAGCATGACCTGTGCCAGCGTCTTGCCGGGCGGGAGGAGGAGCAGGAAGAACAGCGGATCCTGGCCCGGAACCGTTTTAACAGGGAATACCCGGCCTATGGATTTTCCGGGGTAGAACATGAGAATGCCGTGTACGATAAGCTGTGGGAAGAACTGAAACGGGATTATGTGCCCCAGTACAAGGCGGACTTTGAGAATCAGTACCGGCAGGTCTACCATTCCCTCCGGGAAAATGTGATCGCCACCATCCACGGCGAGATCAAGGCGGCATACCGGCACAGGCGGGAGATCAACCGGATGCTGTCCAGGATCCGGTTTTCCGACAGCACCTACCAGATTGACATCCTGCCGGCCGAAAACGAGAACGGACAGTTTTACGAAATGCTGATGGCGCCGGAGCTGGACAGCAAGGTGCTGGACAATGACGGCTTCGAAGGCCAGCTCAGCATCGGTGAGGACGCATTTTTCCAGAAATACGAGCAGCAGATCCAGAGGCTGACGGAAAAGTTCATGCCCCCCAGGGACGGGGAGGGTGACAATCGTTCCCGCCATAACCAGGAGATGGAACGCTATGCGGACTACCGCAATTATCTGACCTTCAGCATGTATGAGCGGGTGGAGGACGACCAGGGAAATGTGAAGAAAAACGCGGTGGATGAAATGGCCGGGCGGGATTCCGGCGGGGAAGGGCAGAACCCCAAGTACGTCGCGCTGCTGGCCGGGTTTGCCATGCTCTATATGCAGCAGAGCAACCGGGATTCCAAGATCCGCCTGGTGCTATTGGATGAGGCATTTTCCAAGATGGATAAGGAGCGGAGCGAGGTCTGCCTGCGCTACGCAAGGGAATTGGAGCTGCAGCTCATCGTCTGTGTGCCGGACGAACGTCTCCAGTCGCTGATCCGCAATGTGGACAGTGTGTATGGGTTCCGGCGGTATCAGAATCAGATCTCCATGATGCATATTGACAGAGGGGAGTATCTGGAGTTGATGGACGGGGGCGGAAGAAATGCCGGGGAGTATGGAGAAAATAGCGCGGAAATGGAAAGAAATGAAGCCATACATCCATTATGAGAGTCCATGTTTCATCCGAAATAATTATTATAGTGTATCTGCTTAGTACCCTGGTAGATCCATTATAGTAACTTTTTTAGAATACCGGCTGAAACGCGGCATGCAGACAATGAATCTGCTCCGTAGTCCGGTTGTAGATAAGGAGGCGCCTTATGGATCAATGTACTTGTTATCACTCCACCACAGAATACCATGTCATCCGTCCCCTGTCGGAGCAGTTTTCGCCGGCCCAGGACGAACAGATACGAAAAAAGTTTCCCACTGTAAAGCCGATGAATGAAGAACCGCTGGCTATTCCTGAGCATGCGGCCGCTGGCCCTGCGGCTCCGGTGCATGAGCGCAGGCCGGTCGTGATCACGCCTTTAAGAGTGACCGAGTATGAGTACAATACCGGTTATGCCAGGATTGACAATGCGATCATCAATGCCCTGAGCGGCCAGAGCCAGGAAGTGAAGGACAATGTATACGACCTGATCCGAAAGGAGCTTCTTCCCCACAATGTCCACGGGCTTTCCGAGGATGACAGGCTGGCGATGATCAGCCTGGGTGTGGAGAAGGCGCAGTATCTTGCGGATCAGTTCATGGATGACAGGACAAAGGCATCTTTCATGGAGGCCATCCGCTCTACCGCCAGGATCGGCGCCGCCGGAAAGCGGGTCGGTGCATGTGAGATGGAGTACAGTGTGAAAAAGATACGCATGCTGGATGGATATAACCGAATCCTTGAAGAGCCTACAAATGAGCACCTGTTTTCTATGGAAAAGGACGATCCCAAGGCATTTGCGGAATATAAAAAGAAATCCGGCCTGGATGCTGCCCGCTTTCTTGCGGACTGGCTGAGCCAGGGGAATTATAATCTGGTGATCGCCAATAAGCCGGCGTATAAGAAGCATCAGGATGAAAAGTATAAAAAGCTGGACGAGGTAAAGCTGGACAGTACATTTTCCGGAGCGGACACTTCCAGCAAGGAGAATTTCCTGGCATCTCTGGCCGAAAAGCTGCAGGCCAGCCAGACGCTGCATACCAGCGTATTTCTGGAACGCATCTCAAAAATGGCGGACGCGTCGGACGGATATCTGTACAGCAATAGGGTTGTTTTGTGGACACGGGGATGAGTATACAACAGAGAGTAGTTCTAAAACTGTCTGGTGAAAAACTTAGAAGATTGGGGTGGGAAGCGAAATGCAGCCTTGAGGTAATGTATCGGAAAATGCTGCGGGGTCTTTGACTGAACTGAGTTGAAATTGCTGTTTGAACTATGGGCGAAAAAAGACGGAAAGAGGTTCATGCCCTCATCCCGTCTTTTTTTCATACCCCACAACCTCATCCAGCGTATACAGCCGAACTCTGTCATCCTCTCTTGCCGCTGCCGTTACCTTCTCATCAAATCCCGATTCCGAAAACAGCCCATAATAAAAATCCGCTTTTTCCTTCTCCGGAGCCAGCTTCGCAAGTGTATCCAGATATTCCGAATACCGGAACGGACGGCCCTTAAACTTGCATTCGCCTATAAAAATTTCCTGCATCTGTCTGGACACGGCCATGATATCGATCTCTGTTTCTGCCGTCCGGAATCCGTTTTTCTGCGAAGCATCCCGGACTGTGGTCTTTCCGAACCAGCGCCCGATTCTTGAATATCGGAATGGCAGGCAATTTGCCTTTTGAAGCTCCTGCATGTACTGTATGCAGACATCTTCAAAAGTAAAGGATGCATATTCGTGGAGCAGAGGTTCCACTTCATACTGATATACGCCTTCCACATCGCCGATCTCCAGATCTGAATAATTGGTAAATGCAAAGGCATACCAGAAACGGAAAAAGTTATCGGTAAGCCTGTAAATGCCGCGGCTGTTTCCGGCCCGTTCTTTCATTTTCATATCCACGGAAAATTCCCGCCTGACAATTCCCAGCTCGATTAGATTTTTTAAATATACACTGGTCTTGGAAGTATCGTCTACAAGCGACTTCTGGCTGATATCATTCAGCTTTGTATTGCCGAGGGCAATTGCCTCGATCAATGAGTTGTAGAGAAGAGTCTCCCGGAGCTCCTGCCGCAGCAAGAAATCAACCTCGCTGTAAAGCGCGCAGCCCTTGGTCAGGATATTTTGCGTTACATTCTCTGAAAGAGACAGTTCAGGGTCAAACTGGCGCAGATAATGGGGGATGCCGCCCAATATGGAATATGCAAGTACCTTATCCAGATTGGAATATTCCGGAAAAAAACTGGCAGCATCATAGAACCCCATTTCCGTCATTTTATAAATTCCGGTTGCCCTGCCGTAAAGAGGATTTTTTTCTGCAAGCAAGTCCTTTTCAATAAAACTCATGGCGCTTCCGCATAGAATGATCATCACATGGGAGTCTTTCAGGACTTCATCCCAGAGATTTTGGAGGATAGAGGGGATGGCGGCATTGTCCCTGCACATATATGGAAATTCATCGATGACCAGCAGCTTTCGATGATCGCCGTATGGAAGATCCAATATGGCGCGGAATGCTTTTTCCCAATCAGCATATTGATCGATATACTGCTTTGCAGGAAGATCTTCTTTCAGCATTTTCTCAGAAAAATTGCGCAGTTGTCTCCGGTCTGTGCATTCCTGACAGGAAAAAAACACATGGGGCTTCCCATGGCAGAATTGTTTTAAAGTCTCGGTTTTCCCTACACGGCGCCGGCCGTACAGGACGACCAATTGTCCACCCTTCGCATGATACCTGTTTTCTAAAAATTGCAGCTCAGCTTCCCTTCCAATAAACATAAAGCACTTCCTTGAAAAAATCTAATCGTGATTTACTAAATCGTGATTTGAATAAATTATATCTGATCGCATGAAAAAAATCAAGTATTTAATCCACATTCCTCTGAATCCTCCTTCACCCGCGTTACAGTTCACGGCCCAACCGGCCGCGAACTGTTACTGACTTTTACAAAAAAGTTAATGTAACTATTGACATTACATCAAAAAGGTGATATCCTCTTTGATGTAACAAAAAACATTACAATATAGAAGAAGGGCTGCCGAATATTTTATGAAAGCGGAGGAGAAAATGATGAATGAGAAAGCAAAAAAATATGTAGATCTATTTCGGAAGGTGAAGATCGCGTCTGCGGCGACCGTAGACCAGGAGGGACATCCCCGCAGCAGGATCATCAATGTGATGATCGCTGCGGACGAAGGGATGTATATTGTTACATCCAAAGGCAAGCCCTTTTACGAACAGCTCATGAATACCGGAGAGATTGCGTTAAGCGCTATGTGCCCGGACTGTCAATCTCTGGAGTTTTATGGTAAAATAAGGAAGGCAGAAAAGGAGTGGGTGGACCGGGTGTTCGAGGAGAACCCGGGGATGAACGAGGTCTACCCTGGAGATACCCGCTATATTTTGGATGCATTTCTCATTTATGAGGGCTCTGGGGAATGGTTCGACCTGATGCATTATCCTATCAGCAGAGAGACATTTTCTTACGGAACCGAGGAGGAGAAGGCCGGATTCGAAATCACAGAGGGCTGTATCGGCTGCGGCTCCTGTGTGAAGGTGTGTCCCCAGAAGTGCATTGCAGCAGGGGAGCCGTACCGGATCGACCCGGTACACTGCCTGCAGTGCGGCGCATGCAGGGAAGCGTGTCCTGCGGAGGCGGTGAGAAAGCTTCATGCATAAGCAGTAAGAAAGAGCGTTATGCATAAACGGCGGGAATCCATTTTCAGCAGAAGCAGAGAAGTCCTGCAAGGCTATCCGGGTAAAGAATATAAGCGGAAAATGGATTCCATAGTAAGTATACGCAAAAGAGGAGAAAAGACGGATGTTATTGAATGAAATCATCCAGACCTATCTGGAAAGGAAGGACTGGTTTCTGGAGCTGATGCTGCAGCATATCACCCTGGCGCTGATCGCCATTGCACTGTCGGGAGTGCTGGGACTCCTGGTGGGAATCTGGATCGCGGAGCATGATCGGATGTCCGCCCCGGTCCTGGGGATTGCCAATGTATTTTATACAATCCCCTCCATCTCGCTGCTGGGCATGCTGATCCCATTTTTGGATCGGAAATAACACGGCGGTGGCGGCGCTGACTATTTATGGGATCATGCCCATGGTGCGCAACACCTACGCCGGGATTCGGGGCGTGTCCCCGGATGTGATCATGGCGGCAAGGGGGATGGGGAGCACAGACTTTCAGATTATGACGAAGATCAAGCTTCCCCTGGCAGCAGGCGTGATCATAGCCGGAGTCCGGAACATGGTAGTCATGACCATTTCCACGGCGGCCATCGCCTCTTTTATCGGAGCAGGCGGCCTGGGCGTGGCAATCTACAGAGGCATCACAACCTACAATATGGCACTGACCTTCGGGGGCAGTTTTCTGATCGCGCTTCTGGCGCTGTTCAGCGACCTGCTGCTCGGACGGCTGGAAAAAATGATGAAGAAGAGGAGTGGCAATTGACATGAAGAAGAAACAGACAGCAGCACTATTGATGGCGGTCATGCTTGCATTTGCAGGCGCGGCATGTGGAAACAGCGGAGGAAGCGAAAGCACTGATTCCGAAAGCGCGGGAAATGAAACGGCAGGCGCGGAGACAGACAGCAAGGACGCAGGGGATATCGATGAAAATGGAACATCAAAGAAATCCGGTGAACCAATCCAGATTGCTACCAAGCCCATGACTGAGCAGTATATTCTGGGCGAAATGCTGAAACTTCTGATCGAGGAGGACACGGATTATACGGCGGAGATTACAAAAGGGATCGGCGGCGGAACCAGCAACATCCATCCGGCTATGGAAAAGGGCGAGTTCGACCTGTATCCGGAGTATACCTCCAGCGGCTGGGTCATGGTATTGAAGCATGAGGCGGATGAAGTCAGCGATGAAGAAATGCTGGAAAAGCTGAAAGAAGAGTATGAGGAGCAGTTCGACATGACATGGGTCGGGCTTTACGGATTCAACAATACCTTTGCAGTCGCCGTGCGCAAAGAGGCGGCGGAGGAGTATGACCTCAAGACTACCTCGGACATGGCAGCGGTATCGGACAAGCTGGTGTTCGGCGGGAATCCGGATTATATTGAGCGCGAGGACGGTTTCAACCTGCTGTGTGAGACCTATGGACTGGACTTCAAGGATGTAAGGGACATCGATATCGGCCTCAAATACGAAGCCATGGAGCAGGGGGATATCGACGTGACCAACGGATTTACCACAGACGCCCAGCTCAGCCGGGACGATATCATGGTACTCGAAGACGATAAACACCTGCAGGTGAACTATTTCTGTTCTACTGTAGTCAGACAAGACACCCTGGAAAAATATCCGGGCCTGGAAGATTCCCTGATGAAAATGGACGGCATTTTGACGGACCAGGAAATGGCGGAACTAAATTACCAGGTGGAAGTGGAAGGAAAAGACGAAGCAGAAGTGGCAGAAGCGTTTCTGAAAGAAAAAGGACTGATGTGATCTCGGTACGGAAGCAAAAAAAGAATGCCCCTGCGGGACAGGCGTCTTCGACTAAAGAGGTACAGTAATGGATATGATTCGATTTGAACATGTGACAAAAAGCTTTGGAGAAAATTGTATATTGGATGATTTCTGCCTGCAGGTGCAGGAGGGAGAATTTCTGACGGTCATCGGAAAATCCGGGTGCGGCAAGACGACCATGTTGAAACTGATCAACGGCCTGCTCACCCCGGAATCCGGGCAGATCATCGTAGAAGGAAAGGATCTGGCAGAGACCGGTCTGGTAGAACTACGGCGGAGGATCGGTTATGTGATCCAGAACGGCGGGATCTTTCCTCATATGACCGTGGAAAAAAACATTACCTACGTTCCGGTCATCAGCGGCAGAAAAAATAGAGCCGAGAACCATCGGCTTGCCCTGCGCCTGTTGGGGACCGTGGGGCTGGAGGAAGAGATGGCCGGCAGATATCCGTCAGAACTTTCCGGCGGACAGCAGCAGAGGGTGGGGATCGCCCGGGCGCTTGCGGCAGAACCCAGGATCCTTCTTATGGATGAACCTTTCGGCGCGCTGGATGAGATTACCCGGCAGACCATGCAGGATGAAATACTCCGGCTGCAGAAAGAATTAAAGCTGACCATCGTATTTATCACTCATGATATCCGGGAGGCCATGAAGTTAGGCGACCGGATGCTGGTCATGGAACAGGGAAAGGTCCGCCAGATGGACACGCCGGAGCACATCCGGCAGAATCCGGCGGACGAGTTTGTGCGGGAATTGATGAAAGGAGCATTGGATGCAGATTACAAGTAGATTTACGATCGCGGTGCATATGCTCCTGTGTATGGATGTATTTCAGGAGGAATACAAGGTGACCAGCGAATTTATGGCGTTTAGCATCGGGGTCAATCCTGTGATCATCCGAAAGCTCCTGTCCCAGCTAAAAGACGCCGGGCTGGCCGAGGTCAGGCGCGGGCCGGGCGGTGCTGTTCCGGCCAGGCCGCTGGATGAGATCACATTTCTGGATATTTACCGTGCGGTGGACTGCATCGGGGAAAATACGCTGTTCCATTTTCACGAAAATCCCAGCCAGGACTGTCCGGTGGGAAAAAATATCCACCGGGTCCTGGACGGCAGGCTTTTCCAGGTACAGGAGGCCATGGAGCGGGAACTGGAGTCGATCACGCTTGGGATGGTGAAGGAGGGGCTATAAATTAACCTTATGTTTCGATCTTTGCTATTCCACCGTCTCGATCGAATCCACGATACTCATCTTCCTGAGCCCATACAGCGGCACTACAGTCGCCGCCAAGCATGCTGCTACGGATACGGCCGATGCTTCCAGGATTGCCGCCACAGGTACGGCCGTGAGCCGCAGCGTATTGGAGGCCGCGGCTCCAACGAAGATCGTGCAGACATATCCGCACACGCCGCCGAACACCGAAGCGATCATCCCATAATAAGCCCCTTCCCACAAAAAGGTCTTATACAGGCTCCGGCTGCTCATTCCGATGGCACGCTGCATCCCAATCTCATTGATACGGGTATGGATATTGGTGTAAACAGTATTGATGATATTCAGGATTCCGATCAATCCGATGAACAGGATCAGTCCCCAGCAGAGCAGGCGGATCTGTTCAAAGCTCTCAGCCAGCTGTGTGTCTGCCTCACGGTAAGACAGCCAGCGGGTTCCCGGATTTTTTGTGCACCAGTCATCCAGCCATTTTTCAAAGACTTCCGCATCCGCATCCTCTGCCAGAGTCGGATAGACGATCGAAAACTGACTGTTTCCCACCAGTCTCTCATACACCGGATCCACCGTCACGACCTGAATGCCGTTGGTGAACCCGCTGCCGTTTGTTAAAGCGTCGTCCAGGATTCCGGCAATCCGAAGAGACGTCCCGTTTACCGTGATCCGGTCATCCTTCTGAAATTCCGTATACTTCACATCATACCCTTCAGCGGCAAATGCGACGGGATTTTTTACAAAGCAGGCCGTACCGTTTCGTAAATCTTCCAGATCCTTTTCCGACAGGCCGGAGGCCATGGCTTCCAGACGGTCCGGATCTACGGTTCCGATCTGAAATGTTTCACTGGGACCGGGGACAAAATCGAGCTCGACCGGAAATCTGCCGTGTTTATCCTGTTCATAAACAGTCAGCTTTGTGGTAGAAAGCCCGGATACCATTTCATGATTTTTAAGCTGCTCCACAGCTTCCGGAGAGATTCCGCCATTTTCATTGGATATGGCATAATCTCCAATGTGCATTTTCTGTACGTCCTGGCTGGCATCCAGCAGGCTGCTGAAGCTCTGCAGGGAAACGAAGACGGTGATGCTCATGACGATGGATAAAATCGTGATCACTGTGCGGCCCCGGTTCCGCCGGAGATTCAGCCGTGCGTAAAATGCTTCGAAACTGCGTATTTTTTTCTGCTTCCTGTGCCGCCGCCGGATCGTTACGGTGGGTCCGCTCATTGCGGCTGTCGGAGACACACGGGAAGCATACCGGGCGGACGGGAATGCGGCCAGTACGGCAAAAAGCAGCGTGACAAAGACGCTCAGGAGCACAGGCAGGGGACCATTGGTTCTGCTGCCTGCGATCATGGCATTCAATTCCTGCGTATTCTCAGCCAGAAACAGATCCGGGTTCAGCATACTAAGCGCCGCGGTCAGAATACCCTTTGACGAAACGCTTCCCAGCAGCAGACCCAGGGGAAGCCCGAGACCGCAGAGGATCAGGAGCTGTACGGTCACCAGAAGATAGAGCTGCTTCTGTTCGCTGCCGATGGCTCGCAGAGTCCCATATTCGCGGATTCGTTTCGTGACTGCTACTTTCAAGATATTGTATATGACCAGTCCGGCAGCCAGCAGGATCAATCCCCCCACCAGCACGCATGCTGCCGCCATAAACGGAAAACCACTGCCGGTTTCGGCATCCGATTTTTCCTCATAGGGAATCCCCAGCGCATCCAGGAGGATCCAGTTGTACTGGACATCGTCTTCTGGTACATGCAGCTTTTCAGACAGGTCCCATACGATAGACTGGAACTGATCAGTGCTCTTCGTCTTAAAATCCGCGGAATACAGAAAATAACGCTCCGGAAGCAGTTCTGCCGCTGTCCCCCCGCCGACGACCCCTCCTATGGATCCGCTCATATAGCCGATATAATGATCTTCCAGGATCCCGCTCAGTACGAAATCCGCGGTATATTCATAAGGAGGCTGAGTGTCTTTTTTGAGACTGACGCTCACGGGCAGCGTGACGGTATCGCCCAGGCGGATGCCGCTGGAATCCTCGCTGTGCAGATCAAACCCCAAATACCGCAGTGCATCTTCCGAAAGAGCAATTTCGCCTGCTTTCTCCGGAAGCCGGCCCTCCTTCAGCGTTCCGATGGAAGGATATGCCTGCAGCCCATTTTCATGATATTCACGCAGAGAGAGGGTCAGGCTGCTGTTTTCCAGGGAGACAGATCCCAGGAAGATCCAGCAGCCCGGATCTTCCAGGCGGGAATCCGACAGGAGTGCTTTTTGCTGCGCTTCACTCAGCTGATGGAACGTGGCATAGCGGTCTCCGTTCAGGCCGGCCGCCTGGTCTGCACGCATCGCCTGCAGAATGCCGATAGACTGTCCCATGGCAGTGGTCGCAGCAGTGGACAGGATTACGGCGATCAGGATCAGGACAGAGGTAACCTTCTGGGCCTTCAATTCCTTCCAGGCCAGTGATAAATAGGATTTCATACTGCATTCACCTCCGAAAGCACCCCGTCTACGATCATAAACTGACGCTCAGCCATCTGCGCGATCTGTTTGTCGTGGGTGATGATCACCAGTGTTTTTTCCATGCTCCGCCAGATATTTTTCAGCAGCCCCATGACCTCGCAGCCGCTTTGGCTGTCCAGGTTGCCGGTGGGTTCATCCGCAAAGATGATATCCGGTCTGGCGATCAGGGCCCGGGCGATGGCGGTTCTCTGCTGCTGTCCGCCGGAGAGCTCGTGGGGCAGATGGGTGAGCCGATCCCGGATTCCCAGCAATTCCGTAAGCTGATTCAGATACACTTCATCCGGCTGCTTTTTATCCAGAAGAAGGGGCATGATGATATTTTCCCGCGCAGTCAGGACAGGAAGCAGATTGAACTGCTGAAAAATAAATCCGATGCGCTGCCGCCGAAATACAGACAGCTCCTTGTCCCGAAGTTCATAGATGTCCCTGCCGTTGTAGATGAGGCTGCCGGAGGTGGGCCGGTCCAGCCCGGACAGCAGATGGAGCAGAGTGCTCTTGCCGCTTCCGGAAGGCCCTATGATCGAGATAAAGTCTCCCGGGGCAATCTCCAGGCTGGCATGGTCCAGAGCCGTCACCCGGCCCTCACCGGCGCCGTAGATCTTGGTTAAATCCTTTGCTTCGATATTCATAAAAATAACACTCTCCTTTTTCGTCTGGTTTGACAGCGGAAGCTGCCTGACCGAAGGGCATTGAGAAAATGTCCCCCCGGTGATGACATAAGAAGAGTGTATTCCGTAAATCTCAAGAAACGCTCAAGATTTTAAATTTTGAGTTTCAGTCTATAAATTTTATACCGGAGACCATCGCTTTGCAGCGGAGGCGCTGTCATATTTTGAAACATGCGGTTGCCTTTGCGCCGCAGCCTTCTCCATTTTCCAACGTCAGTTCCCCGCCATGCTTGAGGCATATGGTCTGGCAGCTATAGAGCCCCATTCCGAAATGCGCGGTATTTTCTGCGGGGGCTTTGCACGGTTTTGCGCCGTCTGTGAAGATCTCGGAAGATTTCGTGTGTTCCCCGGCCTTTCCAAACGGTTTCGGTCCGTCCCGAAGCAATTCAGCGGGAAATCCGGGACCGTCGTCCATCACGGACAGCAGTAAAAAGGAATCTTTCACTTCCAGCCCGACGGTCAGCTCACATTTTGCATAGCGCGCCCCGTTTGCAATGAGATTTTCCGCAACGGTCATAAACAATCCGGGATCGATCGTTAACGACTCAGCCGCTTCTGCCTCCGCCGAAGCTCTGGCCTTTTCGGCCGCCGCCGTCTTTGCCGGTGCCGTGCAGGCCTCCGCCGCCCCAGTTCCGGCCGCCG
>OFFP01000573.1_pt1 | contig 30010 bp, 30 predicted proteins | sample 1521431 | NCBI WGS metagenome assembly OFFP01 (sample SAMEA3504104, study PRJEB24116) | mouse gut metagenome | biome: mouse gut; feature: mouse-associated habitat; material: faeces | place: Denmark | collected 2011
AGTTAAACTATATTCATAAATAATGGGATTTATTTCAAATAAAAAAGGATTACTATCAAATTCATAGAAACTAGGAATAACAGAAGAAACAATATTTGTGGTGAATTCTATATACTTCTAAATTCCTAATCCCATCCAGCATCCTTATCATTCCACCTTGAATTTCCACACATAAACTCCTGGTATACAGTTACTTTTCAAAAACATCCCTACTTATGATACGGTTCCCCTTTCATAATCCGAAAACCGCGATAAATTTGTTCCACTAATACCAAACGCATTAACTGATGTGGATAAGTTAAGCGGCCAAAAGAAATTTGTTGGTTACTTCGCTGAAGGACTGAATCACTGAGACCTAAGGAGCCACCAATGACAAAGGTTAGGTTACTTTTGCCACTAATCCCTAATTGTTCAATTTCTTTTGAAAATTCTTCACTAGATAATTGTTTGCCATTAATGGCTAAAATAAAGACGTATTCGTTGTCATTAATTTTCCCCAAAATACGTTGGCCTTCTTTTTCTTTGACTTGAAGCATTTCAGCGTCACTGAGTTTTTCTGGGGCTTTTTCATCTGGTACTTCAATGATTTCCATCTTGGCATAGCTATTTAAACGTTTCAGATATTCATTAATGCCTTGAATCAGGTATTTTTCTTTCAGTTTTCCGACTGTTACTAGTTTAATTTTCACCTATTCCACTACTTTCTCGTTTTCTCTTCTTTCTTATTTTAGCACGAAGTTTGGCTACTTTCCACAACGTTTCCACATACTTATACACATATACACAGAGTTATCCACAGAACAAACTAAAAAATTACTTTATTTAACAGCTTTCTCAATACAAACACATATTCGCTACTGATTTGTCCACATTATCCACATTCTGTGGATAACTTTTCTGAAAACTGTACACAGAGTTATTCCCGATTTGTTCACATTTTTCTGTGTATAACTTTTTCATTCGTATTTTTTCTGTAATTTTTCCCCAAGTTGTTCATAAAAAATTCAAAGCTATTCGATAGACTAAAGGAGTAGGAAACAGATATACTTAATATAGAAAATTCAGATGCACTTATTGGGAGGTTATTTTATGCAACGAAAAGATGTTACACCTAATTCAGATAAAAAAAGTTTATTGCAAAAATTTGGGATTGGTTTAGCTGGCGGCTTACTTGGTGGCGCCCTTATTCTAGGAGGCGCTTATTCTGGGATTATTCCCACACCCAACGGCGGAAATAATGCGGCGACGACGACGTCCACTAATCACGGCGACACAAAAGTCAGCAATGTGAGTTACAATGTTTCTAGCGATGTCACAAAAGCCGTGAAAAAAGTTCAAAATTCTGTGGTTTCTGTCATTAATATGCAAAGTGCTAGCAACAATTCTTCGGCAGATGATCCTTTTGGGGGATTGTTCGGTGGGAATGAAGGTACTCAAGACTCTTCCGGCAACAATGGTAACGATTTAGAAGCAGCCAGTGAAGGTAGTGGGGTTATTTATAAGAAAGATGGTAAAACGGCTTATGTCGTGACAAATAACCACGTCGTGGATAAAGCACAAGGATTGGAAGTTGTTTTATCTGATGGTACCAAAGTGAAAGGCGAATTAGTCGGAACCGATGCTTATACGGATTTAGCCGTGATTAAAATTTCTTCCGACAAAGTTGATCAAGTCGCTGAGTTTGGGAATTCTAGTAAAATCACAGTCGGTGAGCCTGCTATTGCAATTGGTTCCCCGCTAGGTTCTGATTATGCTAACTCTGTCACACAAGGAATCATCTCTTCTGTGAATAGAAATATTACCAATAAAAACGAGTCTGGTGAAACCATCAATATTAATGCCATTCAAACCGATGCTGCCATTAATCCAGGAAACTCTGGTGGTCCACTAATCAATATTGAAGGACAAGTCATTGGAATTAACTCAGTAAAAATTGTGCAATCAACTAGTCAAGTGAGCGTTGAAGGGATGGGCTTTGCCATTCCAAGTAATGACGTAGTCAACATTATCAACCAATTAGAAAAAGATGGTAAAGTGACGCGGCCAGCTCTCGGGATTACGATGTCTGATTTAACAGGTATCTCTTCACAACAACAAGAACAAATTTTAAAAATTCCAGCTTCTGTAAAAACTGGCGTAGTGGTTCGTGGTGTTGAAGCAGCGACCCCTGCTGAAAAGGCTGGATTGGAAAAATACGATGTTATCACGAAAATTGACGGCCAAGACGTAAGCTCTACTACAGATTTACAAAGCGCGCTTTACAAGAAAAAAGTTGGCGACAAAATGGAAGTGACTTATTATCGTGGTTCTAAAGAAATGAAAGCAACCATCGATTTAACCATTGATAAATCAGCTTTAACACAACAAAATAATCGCAGCAATCAATAAAAGAAAGAAACGACCTGTTGTTTGAACAACAGGTCGTTTCTTTCTTTTATTCTCCTACCGCAAATGCAGAACCAACTTCTGCATCAAAAGGCAATTCTAAGATTCCTTTTTTAGCAGGTGCATTTGGTAAACGTAATTCTTTTGCTGAACAAATCATTCCAAAACTTTCTTCACCACGTAAAACCCCTGGCCAAATCATTAAACCATCAGGCATCATTGCGCCTGGCTTGGCAACAACTACTTTTTGTCCTGCTTTGATGTTCGGTGCGCCACAAACAATTTGTAAGATTTCGCCGTTGTCTACTTCTGTTTGTGTGATAGATAAATGATCTGAATCTGGGTGTTTTTTACATGATTTGACAAAGCCAACCACAATTTTAGGGGTGTCGTCTTTTTCAAGGGTTTCTGAAAATCCCGCATCTTTAATCGCTGTATTGACTTTTTTGATTTGTTCGTCTGTTAAAGTCACTTGGCCAGTGCCATTAATGTCACCTAGAAGCGCTGAAGCATTGAAAATATTCCAAGCTACCACTGTTTCTGGCGCCTCAACTAAACTTACACGTGCCACATCGCCGACACGTTTTACTTGGTTTTCCGCACCTTGATCGTCCGCAACGATGACAAGTAAGACATCGCCAACGTGTTCTTTGTTATATGCAAAAATCATTTCTGTTCCTCCTCTGTCGTTTTCCTGTCTTATCTTATCAAAAATTAACCCATTGTGCATACTTTTTTGTCGAAAAACTAAAAGACTTGGAAAATATGTCGCTATGACTTATTCTCCAAGTCCTCAATTTTGAGTGACAAGCCGCTGATCCTTTGAAAAAACAAAAGAAACGTTAGGTCAACTCTCTATTCAATCAATAACTTTTTTTGCTTATTTTTCTTCAGAGTGAACAATTAAGACATCGCAAGGAGCTTGACGAATAATGTAGCTACTGACGCTTCCCATGACCACACGTTCGACTGCGTTTAATCCTGATTGTCCCACCATAATTAAATCAACATTGTATTTTTCAGGTAATTCATGACTCATGACTTCTTTGGGTGAACCAAACATGGTAACTGTTTCAACATTATGAAAATCAACGCTTTCAGCATACTTTTTACAATCGGCCATTAATTCTTCCGCAGCAGCTGTTTCTTGATCAATTAATTGATCATTTAACGTCGAATACCCCATCATTGTATACACTTGATTTTCTAAAATATTTGCAACAATGACTCGGCTTCCGTTTCGACGAGCAACCTCAATTGCACGTTCATAAGCTAAATTGGCTTGATCACTACCGTCTACGCCGACAAGAATATTTTTATACATTTGTTCTTCCATTTTCGTCACCTTCCCGATGGAGGCTGATCTAAAAGGCTTCTTTGACTAAGAAACTAGAGTCAAAAATGAATTTAGGACCCTTGCGCAGAACGCCCTTTTGTCCAGCTGATTCTCTCTTAATTTAATGGTTCCTCTGGTTCATGAAAATTAGCCTAAGCTAGTTAAAAATGCACTGATTTCTTCTTTTGTTTTTCGGTCTTTGTTTACTAAGCGTCCTAACTCTTGACCGTTTTCAATTACGACAAAACTCGGAATACCAAAAATATTCCACTCGGCAGCCACGTCAATAAACTGATCACGGTCGACTTCGATAAATTGAAACGCTGGAAATGCTTCTTCAATTTCAGGCATGACTGGTTTAATGAAACGACAGTCTCCGCACCAATCAGCAGTAAAGAAGAAAACATTTTTACCTTTTTCAACATAAGTTGCTAGTTCTTCTAATGAATTGGGATAAATCATTTAAACATCCTCTACTTTCCGTAAACAATTGTATTAACTGTTGATTTATCCAAGCCACGTAATGCTTGTAACAACATTTCCCGCGCTGCTTCATAATCCGCAATACTAAACATTGTTTGATGCGTATGGATGTAACGACCACAAACGCCGATGACTGTACTTGGTACACCATTATTAGTTGTGTGCGCTGCCCCAGCATCCGTTCCGCCTTTAGAAACAAAATATTGATACGGAATATTGTGTGTCGCAGCTGTATCTAATAAATATTCACGTAAGCGAGGCAATGTGATCAAACCTGGGTCGAAAATCCGTAATAACGTTCCTTCACCTAAATGACCATATGTCCCTTTTTTCGTGTGAATATCATCTGCCGCTGAACAATCCACCGCAAAGAAGATATCTGGATTAAATTTATGAACAGATGGTTTAGAACCACGTAAACCAACTTCTTCTTGTACGTTTGCTCCAGCAATTAATGTGTGGCCTAATTCTTCATTTTGTAACGTTTCTAATGCATCTAATACCAACGTACAACCATAGCGGTTATCCCATGATTTACTGATAATATTTTTGCCATTAGCTGTTTTAATCGTTTCTGTTTGTGGAACAATGGAATCCCCTGGACGAACGCCAAAGCTTTCAGCTTCTTCTTTTGAAGAGAATCCTGCATCAAATAACACATCAGAGACTTCTAATTGTTTTTGACCACTCGTACCACGCAACAAGTGTGGCGGAATAGATGAAGAAATACATGGATAGTTCCCTTTACTTGTTTTTAACGTAAAACGTTGTGCTGAAACAACATAGGGATTCCAGCCACCTAAAGGAACCACTTGGAATAAACCATTATCGTTAATTTGAGTTAACATGAAGCCAACTTCGTCCATGTGAGCTGCTACCATTACGCGTGGCGCTGCTTCCACTTTTGAACGTTTAATCCCAAAAATACCGCCTAAACCATCATATTGGACATCGTCCACTAATGGGGTGATATGTTCTTTCATGTACGCGCGAATGTCGTCTTCAAATCCGCTGGTTCCTTGTAATTCAGTTAATTCCTTGATTCGTTGAAATGTTTTTTCTTCCATAGATGTATGTCCTATTGCTTTTGATTTGTTGGAAATTACGCCAACCAAGCGTCACTTTTTCTCTAAAAAGTCACTTTATCCTGTCGATAAAAATAGGTACTCCTTTCATATGATTTCACTCTTATTATAACGCAAATACTAGAAAATGCACATTGCTTTCTCTTTTTAAACGTGACAATGAGAATGCCCTAAAAGAATGATTGAAAAACTTTTTTTATTTCTCAGCGGCCCCTTCTCTATGGTAAAATAAGAGTGATACTGACAAAAGTAATAGTAAGCAGAAACCGACCAAGGGAGGTCATACAAATGAACGAAGAAAATGAGTTGACATACTTTAAAGGCGGCTTAGCGCTAGGCGTTGGTCTTGGTTTAGTAGGCGGCATTGCCTCAACCTTGTTCTACCATAAGAAAAAAACAATCTCCGCTGATCTCGTCTTAGAAAATGTAAAAGCTGCTTTTTTAAAAGAAGGACCGATTGAAGGTTCGTGGATTGAGTTTGAGAAAAAGCCCTTGCGGAAATTCGCCATCCACTCCAAAACGTATACTGGAGGAATTTGCCGCATTGAAGACGACGGCATTGTTCAATACGAATTCACTGCAGATGCCTACACAGGAACTGTCATTGACATCCAACGATTAAAAGATTAAAAAGATTGTTACAAAAGCACTTATTTGCTTTTGTAACAATCTTTTTTTCTTCTCATTTGTTTTTTGTAAAAGGGATGTTTATTTTATGTCAAAAAAATCAAATCAATGATGAATAAATACTCAAAAATCGAATGCTTTCTGCATGGAAATCAGATTAAATCTTTACTTATCAACGTTTGTCCACTTTTTTCATAAAAAAGATTAGACATTTTTTAAAAATTGATAAAAGAATAATCATTTCTAACGATTTTTTAATTTCTCCTTTTCATTTTTACATTATACTGAGAGTATTGCTAAAAATGAAAAGGAGCGTGTCAAATGAAGAAATCTGTTTTATTTACTTCATTACTTGTATTATCAAGCTTAGCTTTAGCGGCCTGCGGCGGTGGCAGTGACGATAAAGGAGCTAGCAACGGCGGCAGCGACAACCAAGTATACACAATGGTTGAATCCCAAGAAATGCCTAGTGCCGATCCGTCCCTTGCGACAGATGAAGTGAGTTTTACCACTTTAAATAATGTCTACGAAGGAATCTATCGTTTAGATAAAGACAACAAACCCGCGCCTGCTGGTGCAGCCGAAAAAGCGACTGTTTCAGAAGACGGTTTAGTTTACAAAGTTAAATTACGTGAAGAATCAAAATGGTCTGATGGCAAACCAGTTACTGCTGCAGATTACGTTTACGGTTGGCAACGAACAGTGGATCCTGCCACTGCTTCAGAATATGCCTACATGTTTGAACCAGTAAAAAATGCTGAAAAAATTTCTAAAGGGGAACTACCTAAAGAAGAATTGGGCATTAAAGCAATCAATGATCATGAATTAGAAATTACTCTAGAAACAGCAACACCATATTTTGACGATTTATTGGCTTTCCCTTCTTTCTTGCCGCAACGTCAAGATATCGTTGAACGTTTTGGTAAAGATTATACAAAGAGTAGCGATAAAGCAGTCTACAATGGTCCGTTTACGCTAACTGAGTTTGATGGTCCTGGAACAGATACTAAATGGTCTCTAACTAAAAATGAAGAATATTGGGATAAAGAGACTGTCAAGTTAGATAAAGTCGCTATCAACGTGGTGAAAGAAGCCCCAACTGCCTTAAATCTTTATGAAACCGGTGAAGTGGATGATACGTATTTATCTGGCGAACTGGCCCAACAAATGCAAAACTCGCCTGACTTGGTCCAATTAAAAGCCGCTTCTTCTTTCTATTTAGAAATGAATCAAGCAGATGAAAAATCACCATTGACCAACGCAAACTTACGTCGTGCTATGTCTTATGCCATCGATCGCGATTCATTAGCTAAAAACATTTTAGCCAATGGCTCTCTTCCTTCACAAGGCTTCGTTCCTGTGGATGTCGCGAAATCACCAAAAACGGGTGAAGACTTTGTTAAAGAAGCCGGCAGCGACAAATTAGTCAAATACGACAAGAAAAAAGCTGTGGAATACTGGAACAAAGCGAAACAAGAACTTGGTGTTTCCAACTTAACGGTTGATTTAATGGTAGACGACTCTGAAGGCGCTAAAAAAATGGGCGAATATCTTCAAGGATCACTGTCTGATACTTTGGAAGGCTTAAAAGTAACTGTGACGCCTGTCCCTATGGCTGTTCGCTTAGATCGTACCTTAAAAGGGGATTTCCAAATCGCTGTTCGTGGTTGGAGTGCCGACTATTCAGACCCAATTAACTTCTTAGATTTATTAGAAAGCTCAACTTCTAATAACCGTGGTCGTTACAGCAATCCTGAATACGATAAATTCATTGCTGCGTCCAAAACTACAGATGTTAACGATCCTGAAAAACGCTGGGAAGATCTAATCAACGCTGAAAAAACAGTAATTGCTGATATGGGTGTTGTGCCAATTTACCAAAAAGCAGAATCACACTTACGTGCACCAAACGTGAAAGAAATTATTTATCATCCAACAGGTGCTAAATACGACTTCAAGTGGGCTTATAAAGAATAATCACTCGATTAAATTTAGAAAAAGATTTGGAACAATAGCGATTTTGGCTATCATTCCAAATCTTTTTTATATAATTCCGACTAAAGAACCTAACAACCCAAAAATCACAGTAAAAATAATTAAAGCAATCGGCGTGCGTCCTTTTTTCAACATAATAAAACAAAACAGCGTAAACACTAACGGTAATAAATTGGGCATGATTGTATCAAATAATTGTGTTTGAAGGTCTAACTTAGTGTCTTTCAAGCGAAAAACAAAAGTTGTCGTTAATTGTACACTCTTCGGAATCAACGCACCCACCACGGAAATTCCTACAATTGTTGCTGAACGAGATAATTTTTTAGTACTTTCGCTTAAAACTGAAATTGCTTTGACACCCATTTTATAACCTAGATTAATTAACCCAATTTTGGCAGCCATATACGGAATATTAAATAACAACAAGAAAACAATTGGTCCTAAGATATTGCCTTCTAATGATAATTGTGAACCAATCGCTGCTGCAATCGGCAAAACGGTTAAATAAAATAGCGCATCCCCAATTCCGCCTAACGGGCCCATCAACGCTGTTTTAATCGCTTGAATGGATTTTGGTGATTCTTTTGACTCTTCCATTGCAATAATCACACCATGCATGAACGTCACCAATTGTGGATTCGTGTTCATAAATTGTAAATGATTTTCCAAAGAAAGAGCTAAGTCTTCTTTATCACGATGAATCTTTTTCAATCCTGGAATTAATGAGTAGGTCCAGCCGCCTGCTTGCATTCTTTCATAATTAAATGAAGATTGTAGCAGATACGAACGGAACATTATTTTTTTTAACTCTTTTTTTGTTATTACTTTTTCGGATATCGTATCATTATATGTTTCTTCAGATGCCATCTTCTTCAAACCCTCCATTATTATTTGATGCAGTGACTGTATTATTTCTTTGTGCGTAAAATTCATATAAAGCAATTGCGACAGCTAAACCTGCAACCGCTAATGTATCTAATCCTAAATAGGCAGCCATAACAAACCCAAAAATAAAGAACGGTACGTAGGATGTTTCCCACATCGTTTTTAATAACATGGCGAACCCTACTGCTGGCATCATACCACCTGCAACGCTCAAGCCATGAATACTCCATTCGGGTAGAATAGAAATGAAACTAGATGCTTTATCAGCACCAAAGAAAATACATAAAAATACTACAAAAAAATAACAAATGAATAAAACGATTGGTAAAAAACTAGACATTCTTTCGATGCCTCTTGTATCTGCTTTTTTTGCATAAGCATCAAATTTGTGCATAATTGGTGACATCGCTGTATATAACAAGGTAATTAACGCTTGCGCTGCAACTGCGAAAGGAACAGCCAAACCTACGGTCACTTGTGGATCAGATTTTGTGATAATTGCTAACGCTGTTCCAATAACTCCCCCAATTACTACGTTGGGTGGTTGCGCACCGCCGATTGCTACTGCACCAATCCAAACTAACTCTAGCGTTGCTCCAGTGATTAACCCTGTGTTGACATCTCCCAATATTAAACCAACAATCAGCCCTGTAACAATCGGACGATGAATATGTGTCTGTAAGACAAGCTTATCAACCCCTGCTATCCCAGCCCAAATTCCTACCAAAATTGCCTGTACTAACATTTTTTTCCTCCTATTAGACTTCGTCTACTTTTTATAAACTGTTTCACCATTTACTAAGGTTTCTAGCACTTCGTATTTCTCATCAATAATTGTAAAATTACCTAAAAGCCCTAGTTTGATTTCTCCCATAGATTCGTTCACATTCAACAAACGAGCTGGATTTTTCGTGACTGAATTAATAGCAATCACTTCTGGAAGCAATGCTTTTTCAACAAGGTTGCGAACCATATTATTTAAATGGTTCGTACTTCCAGCTAACTTGCCATTCGCTAAACGGACCACATTTTGTTCATCAATAACCATTTCGATCCCTTTTTCTGGTTTTGGATAAACGCCTGGTTGACACCCTTTGGCCCAGATAGAATCTGTCACAGCAATTAAATAGTCCTTGCCTTTTAGTTTGGCTAACACACGTACTAATGAATAATCAACATGTACCCCATCAGCAATAATTTCAGCAAACGTTTCTTCACTATCCAAAGCAGCAACTACTGCGGTTGGTTTCCGGTGACTGATATCTTCCATTCCATTAAACGTATGGGTAAAACTTTTTGCACCTGCTTCGACAGCTGCCATTGCTTGTTCATAGGTTGCAGCCGTATGGCCAATTGAAATGACTACATCATGTTCATGACAATATGTAGTCAAGGCATTCTCTACATCATTTTCTGGTGCCAACGTCATTAATTTTATGTGCCCTTTTGCTAACTCTTGCCATTTTTTAAATGTCTCAACGGATGGTTTTACTAATAACTCTGGATTATGAGAGCCACGAAATTCTTCAGAAATCATTGGTCCTTCCGCATGAATCCCTATGATTTGTGCCCCGTTGGTTCCTTGCTCTTCCTCAATAAATGAACCAATCACTTCAAATGAATGTTCCAAGTCTTTTGGAAATGTGGTTGACGTTGTTGGTAAAAAGGCTGTAATCCCTTCTTCTGGAAGGTAAGCTTGCCACTCTTTGATAAATTCATGATTGGCATGATTGGCATCCCCACCATGCCAACCATGATCATGAATATCAATAAATCCTGGAAGAATGCGCTTTTCTCCGTATTCTTTGTCGACAGCTTTTTCATTGTACGGTAGAATTGCAACAATTCGTTGTTCTGACACTTCAACTTGAGCTGGTTGAAATTGTTCGTTAATCCATACGTTTTTACTTTGAATAATCATTCTTCCCACTTCTTCTCTTCAAAATTATTGTCCAACATAACTTTTTTATGAAAATAATGCATCTAAACTTTCTTCTGGCGTTGACGGTACACGTTGAATCGAAAGTTTAACACCTAATTCTTGTAGCTTTTTAAAGGCGTCTACATCTGTTTTATTAACGGCAACAGCGGTAGCTACTTGTTTTTTGCCTTCTTCCATATGCATATTACCAATGTTTAATTTTTCGATTGGCACACCACCTTCTACCAAGCGCAATGCATCAACAGGATTATCAACTAACAGAAAAATCTTTTGTCTTTCTGAGGCTTTATGAATGACCTCAATCGTTTTCTTAATGGAAAAAAAACGGGTTTGTACTTCTGCAGGGGCCGCCATGTTTAACAATTGTTGGCGCATTGTATCCTCAGAAATTGCATCATTTGCGACTAAAATTAAGTTGGCGCCTAAAGAACCGTTCCATTGTGTTGCGACTTGACCATGAATCAAGCGATTATCAATTCTTGTTAATAAAATATTCGGCATAGTGCTTCCTCCTCTTTTCTAATTGGTTAAATTCCGTCTGCTTCTTCTTGAGTATTTGCTTGTGGTTGTTCTAGTTTTTTATGAACAATCCCGTCTCTGGCTGAATCTGTGACCATTGAAACAAAATCTTCTACGTTCGTGCTGATTGTGCGTAATGCAAGCCCTTCAAGAACCATCGGTAAATTTGTTCCTGCTAGCACTTCGACATTTGGATAATTACTTGCGACAGTCATTGAAATTCTAAACGGTGTGCCACCTAAAAGGTCAGTTAAAATGACCACTGCTGGACACGTCTCCAGCATAGAGTCAACGGCTTTACGAATGTTTGACTCTAATACATCAAGCCCTGTATCATTGAAAAAAGGGACTGCCTGAACATTTGCTTGTTCTCCTGCAATCATACTAACTGATTGATGCATTCCAGTTGAAAATACTCCATGTCCCGTTAAAATAAGACCTATCATTTATTCTTTCTCCCCTAACTATTTACTGAGCTTACTATTTAATTGGATAAGCAGAACTTATTCCTCAAAGAGTGTAACAATTCTTGTGATAATTGAGTATGCTTTCCCATGATTTTGGACGATGATTTCTATTTAAGAACATGTCCCTATACAGATACAAGGCGTCCCAACTTAAAGATGCTTTTGAAAAAATGCTCGACTACAACCGTGAGTCCAAACGAGCCAACAAATGTACCCATATACAACACAAGAATAACCAAGCTGACTGGTTGATTGGTTAAAAACGGGTGGACCAGTTTCAAGACCACTTGAAAAATAAAAACATTCGCTAAATAACTGCGATACGCATAAGTGGCTATCCATTTAACCATTGGTAAAAGACGAATCTTTTTGGCTATTCCTTGCGTTCCCAAATAAAAAACCAACCCGATAATCAGTAAACAATAGGCACTTTGAAGAGGATCCAAATAAGGTAGATCGTTCGGTGTCATCTGTGTTCCATCAAATAAATTCCCTTGGACTGCCTGCCAAAAAATAAAAAGAAACAACAGAAATAGTGCCACTCTCGTCTTTTTCAAGAAAGTAAAAATTTTCCCTTGATACTTCGCTGCGATGACCCCGAAAATACCATAAATGAGATAACTAAGCCCTAAACGATCTATTAAGTACCAAAGAGAAGTTTCTGCATATGGAAAAATCATTTTCTGGTACCAGAAGCACCAAAGGATATGCGCACCGATTGTAAAAAAAATAATTGGTAAAATCACTTTTTTGTTTTTTGTAATTCTTGTTGCCAACCAAATAAAATACGGCATAAATAATTGGAATTGCAACATCATTACGGCATACCATAGATGTGCCGCGCCATCACCACTGAGAACTTTTCCTAGAAATCCTAGGGGCGTTTCATAGGGCATTCGTTGTTGTAAACTAGGAAAAGCATATAGATAGAGACTGGACCAGACCACATAAGGAAGCACCAATTCATAAAATTTTTCCTTTAAAAATTCAAGATACGATTTAGCTTGACTCTTTAACACCATGTTGTAAATAATTGCAAAAATAAACATGGGTGCCGAATATTTAGACATTCGGTAAAAACTACCGATTGAATTCATTGCTTCCGTTTGCGGAGAATGTGTCAACACATATGATAAAACCGTTTGTAAAATAACTGATGCTACAGCGAAAACTTTTAAAAAATCGCTGATATTCAGATTTATTGGTTGTTCTTTACTCATGTACGTCCTCTTTCTTTCAATAATTTAGCGTGTAAGTAAGCGCTCGGATTAAGAACTTACTCACACGCTATTCACGCTTCTTTGATTTACATTGCTAGCGATTCATAATTGGCTAACAAGATGCCGCGTTCTTCAATCGCTTCTTTGACTTCTTGAGACGTTAATATTTCCACTTCACGAATTCGAGGCATACAATACCCTGATTGATTTTGTAAAATAGTATCGATAAACGCAGGATGACAATTGATTTCAAAGACCTCTCCTTCACTACAAACAACCATATCAAGCAATTGCAAGATGGTTTCAGTTGAAATCGCTTTGTCATAAAATTGGTACAACATTTCATCTGGCGTGCGAACATCCTGATATAACTCTAAATAGTCTTTTGTTTCAATACTTCTTGAAGCGTTACGTAAAGGTAATTGATATTTGCGAGCAAGTGCCAAAGCCACACCTAATAACTTTTCATTTTTTCCATGAACGTTATGATGAGAATCAATATGATCAGGGCGTCTACCACTTTTCATAAATGAAATAATTTGAGCATCCCATTCGTTATAAACCTCTTCTAAATTGACTTTTTCTTCAAAAATCGATTGATGCCAAAAATAACCAGCTTCATCTACTAAGGAAGGGACCATTTCTCGAGGTAAAATAGGTTTTGCTTGGTTCAATGTCAATGTTAAATGGACACCGATAGCTAAAGTCGGTGCACTGATTCGAGCACTCTCCATGGCCTCTAAAAAATAAGGAGAAGTTGGTAATGCAGTTGTTGAAGTAACCACGCCACGTTTGTGTGCTTCAATGATTCCTTGCGTTACCGCTGGCGTGTAACCAAAATCATCAGCGTTGATAATTAATTTTTTATTGCTCATTTTTCCCCACTCTCTCTTCTGTTTCATGAATTTTTAGTTGTTTCTCTAATTGATTGTAGCTAAGTGGCGCCTTTTTTTATAGCTAGTTTTCTGATTGAGTGCTATAATCTACAAATAAGACCATGTCCCTAAAAAAGGACATTACGTTCACAAATGACAGGAGGGATCAGCATGCTGTTTTTAACCTACGATCCACAATTAAATCCAACAGAATTAGAGATTTACAAGTATATTAGCCACAATATTGAAAAAGTTCCTTATATGACAATTCGAGAATTAGCAGATGAAATTCATTTCAGTAAAACGGCAATCTGGCGTTTTTGTCAAAAATTCGAGTGTGAAGGCTATACAGATTTTAAATTTAAATTGAAGAATTATCTAAGCGAACGAAAAAAAACAGCCCAACCAAAATCTTTAGATGAAACAATGCTGATTCATTTTTTGCAACGCTCATCAGAAGAATTATTAGAAGGACGGATTGTTCAAGCTGCGGAATTACTGGCAAAAAAAGAATTTGTTCTTTTTATTGGCGAAGGAACGTCCAAAGTCCTAGCTGAATTTGGTGAAATTTATTTTTCCAGTATCTATAATTTATCTGCTTCTGTATCCCACCTTTTTTCCCATCCCGTTAGCAAATTATCCGAAGAAACGGCTAAAAAAGTGGGCGTTATCGCCTTATCAGTTTCGGGTGAAACACAAAAAGTTCGGCAAAATATTGATTATTTTATCGAAATGGGGATTGATGTAATTGCTATTACAAATAGTGAAAAAAGCACGATTGCTCAACTTTCAACAGTCACGATCCCCTACTATATAACAACCGAGAAAAGTTCCATTGCAGACGTAACGTCCCAACTACCTGCACTATTCTTAATAGAAAAGTTGGCGAAAACTGTTTCAACGATGTTAAATGAGTGTCCATAATCACTGCAAAAAAAGGAAGGAACTAGCCATTCGTTTTGCTAGTTCCTTCCTTTTTAATTCTTCTATACTTATTTATACTGACACGTTTCTAAATGATCATTCACCAAACCCGCCGCCTGTAAAAAGGAATAGACTGTCGTGGCACCTAAAAATTTAAATCCTCGTTTTTTTAACGCTCGACTAATCTGTTGCGATAATTCCGTGGAGGCTGGAACCTCTTCTGGGTGCTGCCAGTGATTAACGATTGGTTGCTGATCGACAAAGTTCCAGAGGTAGCGATCAAAGGAGCCAAATTCTGCCTGAACTTCTTGAAAAACTTGCGCATTCGTGATGGTCGCTTGAATTTTTAAACGATGACGAATCACACCAGGATTTGCTAGTAAAGCTAAAATTTTTTCCTCATCATATCGCGCAATTTTCCGATAATCAAATGCATCATAAGCTGCTCTAAGCGTTTCTCGTTTATTCAAAATAATCGCCCAGCTTAAGCCTGCTTGCATACTTTCCAAGGTCAATAACTCAAATAACTGTTGCTCTTCATGAACTGGACGTCCCCATTCATCATCATGATAGGCTTGCATCTCTTCAGTTGTATTCGTTGCCCAAGTACATCGCTCCATTGTCCTGCCTCCTTTTATTTGCTAAAAAAGATGCGAACAAAGAGTACTGCCTTTTGTTCCACACCTTTTCTTATTCCTAATAAAATGCCCAGAAGTTTAACGCTTCATTCATCACTTCTTCGGCTGTAAATGTCCGTTTTGAATGGCCCTTTTCTTCTGAATCATTTGGATCATTAATCCAGAAATCGCCTTTTTCATCCACACCACTCATCACCATAATGTGACCAGTTGTAGTGAAGTAGCCCGGTTTTACAGAAATAATGACTGGATGACCTTCCTTCAAGAAAGCTGCCACTGTTTCAATATCCCCAATTTCTTGACAGTTATAGCCTTTCATTTCAGCATACGCACCAAAAATAGACCACGCCGTCCCTTGCCCTTCCATAAAGAAGTCATTTTTTGCCCAAGCTAACACATCCAGAGGGGTAACTTCTTGGTGATCCATGTATGAACCAACCATTGCAAGCGACACAATCGCACAGCCATTAATTTCGATTGTATTCGGCTTATCCACATTGCCAAATCCGTATGCGGTGTCTTTCCATTTAGCATCTGTCTGCAATTCTAACGGCAAATCCAGATGTCCATTATATTGCTTCTTTTCAATCTCTTGATTGACCTGTTGTCCATAGCTTAAAGGTTTGACTTTTTTCTCAATTTTAACTGGTGCTGGTTCTTTTGTTTTACTTGATTCAGCACTAGCTTTGACATATGAATCATCAAACCAACTTGAAAACCCACCTGATTTCATCGGCGAAAACTGCGCTAACAACCCGCCAAAGCCAAACGATACCAACAACACCGTGAGAACTTTTTTTTGGTAACCTGATGGTTTTTTTGACATACTATTCATCCTTTTCTATCTATTGACTACATCCGATAATCTTATGTATTTCTTATATGCTCACACATTATACTACTTTCTTTTTCGAAAAACAGAAACGTTGGTAAATTCTCATAATTATTGAAGGCGAACATATTTTCTTGAATTTTATCACAAAATTAGGTAAAATACAGGTAATTAGTCATTTGAGTTTTATTCTATTTTATTCGTAAAGGAGGCAGAAGAATGGATCAACATAAAGCTACCATCAAGAGCATTTCTAAACTGATTACGCTCTCTTCCCAACATTTCTTTTCGGCATTTTTAGAAGATTCTCAAGATCAAAAGAATAAAGAAAAGGAACGCAGTGCGCTTTTACAAGAGCTCCAAGTCGCTGCCGCCCAAAAATCCTTAGTGGTCTTACAATTGAAAGAAGTCCCTACAGCGCATAAATTCGAAACGGTGATCGGCTGGGTTGTCTCAAAAAATATTTCGGACAATATCGTCGTTCGTTTACAAACGGATGAACAACAGTTGCGCATGATTCCTGTTGCTTCTGTCATGAAAGTCAGCACGTTAGCTAATCGTCACCAACGTCAAATTCACTAGAATATTGAAGTCTTTATAAAATAAATGGAAACCACCAACCATGGCGATTGCAGGTTGGTGGTTTCTTTTATTTATGACTTTAGTCAAAATCCCATGAAACTTCTGACTTAGGACTCAACTTATTTCTTAGGAACAAATAATTGCGGTGCTACTTTTGCCAATAAGCCTAGAACTAGACTCACATACAAACAATTGACGACGGTACTCGTACCGTTTAGAACAAAGGAATAGAGATATGGGCTCATTCCTTCTGGTGCATACATGCCCCAAACCAATACGCCCGCCCAAAAATGCCAAAACCAACGGGCGAAGACTGCGACAACACTTCCTAAAATAATTGTACGAATGGCTGATTTTAAGCGATTCGCTTGAAAATACAGTTGAATTTTTCTAGCGAATACGCCCCCCATTCCCCCAAACGCAAAAGCAAAGGGATATTCAAAAATAATCTGTGGAACGGACAAAAAATTTTTCATGGCTGTACCGAGAATAATATTTAACATGCCCCAAACAAAGCCTGCTGCAACTCCAGGAAGCAACCCACGACGAAACGAATAAAGAACTAATGGGACCATTCCCAACGATAGGTCCAAGCCACTATTGGCAAATTCAATCGGTAAAAAAGAGAGGGCCATTGCCATTGCTGCGACGACTGTTCCTTCTACCCAAATACGTAAATCCATTTTTTTAACCAAACAAATTTCCTCCTATGTTCTGACGCTCTCAACCACTAATACATCGTTATTTTACCATAGGGACTTTAGAAAAACACGTTTGTCGAACAAGCAAAAAAATAGCTGATCAGCATTTAAGGGAATCAACTCCTACTCAAACGCATGCCAGCTACTTTTTATCCATTAATCGTCCCGCTCAGTTGTCAAAATTTTACCAGAATGAGCATCGATTTTTACCTCTATTTTTTGTTGGCCCTCTTTCACTTTCACTTCCCAATAGGTGATTCCTAATTCTTTCTCTAACTTCCAATCTGTTGCCTGGCCGACTTTCGCTTCTTTTTCAGCCAAGGTTGTGGCTTGTTCTCTGGAAATGATATTTGTTAAATCAAGTGCCTCTTCTTGCATTTTAACGCCATTTTGTTCATCGGCATCCAAGGTTTCGACTTTTTCTTTTGTGAATTCGCCTGTTTCTGCGTTCACTTCAACTTGATATTCTTTTTGCTGATCCACGCCTTCTATTTCATAAAAATAACGTCCAAAATCTGTATCTAACTGCAGACTTGTTATTTTAGCTTCTGGATATTTTTTCTCAAATGCTGTCGTTACTTTTTCTAAAGAGACAGCTACCGCAGTTGCCTTCTCTGATGTCGTCGTTGCTTCTTGTTGTACGGTTGTACTTGTTTCACTAGTTGATATTGCTGTTTCTTTTTGCTCATTTGTTGATGAAACAGTAGTAGGCGTTTTGGGTGTACAGCCAGCTACCAAAAAGAGTGCCAAGCCAGTCAGAGCGCCATAAAGTATTTTTTTCATTAAACAACCTTCTTTCCTTTTTATCATTTTATTATACTTGATTTCTCATCCAAATCATAGCTACAAAAAGAGCCCTACTTTAGTTGATAAAGTTAGAGCTCTCTCAGCCTTCATGGGCCAACATAAAAATTTCACCGAAATCATTCTCTTGTTCAATGTGCCAAATGCGTTTTTCACTATTATAGACAAGCGTTGCCAAAATTTCTTCTTTTTGGTAAGAGGTATTTTTCATCTTGCTAAGTGAATCTTCCACCAAGTAAATAGGAATCCGATATTCTTCTTTATCCACTTCCGTTTGTTGGAAGCAAAAAATAACACCTTCTTGCAAGATACCTTTCATATTTTTAAGTAATTCAGGACTTAATTTTTCGACAGGCGTATTTCGTTTAAAGAAGGCCTTTTTCTGATTCACTTTCTCTAAAACAACACGTGTAATTTTATCAGCAAAGATTCGATAAAATTCATCAATATAACGATAATAGACACGCGTCATCTGATCTGCAAATTCAAAAAAGACAAAATCATTTTGTAGCTTATAAAAGAAAGGCGAATGCAAACTATTCTTCATGTGTCCAAAATAAAGAAGTTCCGAAATTTCTAATGGCGTTAGCTCTTTTAGCATCGTCACATCGGAAAAGTCAATCCATTTAATCTCTTCAGTCATCCAACGACGTTGTAGCGATTGAAAATAGCGATTGACGCTTTCTTCTCCGCGAATAATTTTCAAGCCTGAATGCATATCGTATTCGCCAGCTTCGGCAGAAGGATCTAATAATAGTAAGTTCTGTGGATGATGCACAATTGAACGAACAAAATCGGAATGGGTAATTCCTTTAGATAAAACCGCGTTGCTGGTTACATCTATATGTACATAAATTAAATCAAGCAAATTCCCATCTCCCCTCTACTAGCCTCCTTACCATTTTACAATATTTTCAAAAGAAAAGCTTGTTTCTTTTACTTTAAAATTCCATTACAAAATGAGGATTTTTTTGAAAAATCAATCGATTCAGTTGTTTTTTATTAAATCAAGGTCCGGCCAGCTTACCTATTCCCCAAAGAAAATAAATAGGTTTTTCAAATAAATTGTGGTAAACTTGATACATTAAAAGGAGGGAGAATATGCGCCCAAAAGAGAAAAAAAGAGGAAAAAATTGGTTGGAGTGACAAAAAACGCTGGCCGGTTTCAGCGAAACCAACCAGCGTTTTTGCAACTTCTTAAGGAAGCCGCCGGGACCGGGCGGCCCGGAGGACATTTTGCAGCAGAGAGGCCCGGGTCATGGGGCCCACGCCGCCGGGCACCGGGGTGAGGAAGCCCACCACGGGCTCCACCGCCGGGAAATCCACGTCCCCGGTGAGCTTCCCGTCCGCTCCGCGGTTTATGGCCACATCGATGACTGCCGCCCCGGGCTTCACCATGTCCGCCGTCACAAGGCCCGGGCGGCCTGCGGCGGAGATCAGAATGTCCGCCTGACGGGTCAGGGCGGGCAGGTTTTGCGACTGGGAGTGGCAGAGGGTGACGGTGCCGTCCCGGGAGGTGAGAAGCTGGGCCAGGGGACGGCCCACTAGGAGGCTCCGCCCGAGGATGAGACAGTGCCGGCCTCGAATGGGAATCGCGTAGGCGTCCAGCAGCTCCAAAACTCCGGCGGGAGTGCAGGGGAGAAAGCGAGGCTGCCCCAGGGCCAGCAGCCCGGCATTCAGGGGGTGGAAGCAGTCCACATCCTTCTCCGGGGAAAGTGCGTGAAGAATGGGCCGGGAGTTCAGACCCTCCGGCAGGGGGAGCTGGACCAGGATGCCGTCCACGTCCTCATCCCGGTTTAGCGCATCCACCAGAGCCAGCAGCTCCTCCTGGGAGACCTCCGCCGGGAGGCGGTGAGTTTGGGTGCGGATGCCACATTCCGCGCAGTCCCGCTCCTTGCCCCGGACGTACACCAGGGAGGCGGGGTCCTCTCCCGCCAGCACCACCGCCAGCATGGGGGGGCAGGGCAGGGCGGCGGCCTCCTTCCGGATGTGCGCTTTGATTCTAGCGGCCAGGGCCGCGCCGTCAAGCCTGACTGCCATCGGAACCTCCTTCCGGCTTCGGAGGGGCCTCTCCTCCGGTGGGCGTGTCACCGTCTGCCTGAACGGCGGTCTTGGCCCCCGACCCGTCTGCCTGGGCGGCCTCTGCCGCCACGCGGTTTACCAGCAGGTCCAGAGGGGAGTGGGGCTTGCGCTTGATTTCATAGAACAGGGTCAGGACCGCCACGAAAACCATGACGGCACTGAGGGCCTGGGAGACCCGGATGGGCTGGCCGAAAAGGGTCCAGTCGAAGAGGTACAGGCTGTCGGTCCGCAGGCCCTCGATCCAGGTCCGGCCCAGGCCGTACCAGAGGAAGTAGAACCAGGTGTTCTCCCCGTCGAACCGGCGGCTTTTGGAGACGACGAAGAGGATCAGCAGCAGCCCCACGAGGTTCCAGAGGCTCTCGTAGAAAAAGGTGGGGTGGACCTCCACGTACTGGGTGGCGCTGGTCCACAGGCGCATCCGCCAGGGCAGGTCCGTCAGGCCACCGAAGGCCTCCCGGTTGATGAAGTTGGCCCAGCGGCCGATGATCTGGCCCAGCAGCAGACCCATGACGGCCAGGTCTGTCAAAGCGCCCAGCGGGATCTTTTTGTATCGGGTGAAGACGAAGGCCACCAAGGCCCCGGCGATGACGGTGCCGTAGATGGCGATGCCGCCGTCCCAGATGGCGACGACCCGGCTCCAGTCCAGAGCCCCGGAGGCGTCTCGGTAGAGGTCCAGGTAGAAAAGGACGTAATAGATGCGGGAACCCAGGATGCAGCAGGGCACCGCCCAGAGAACGAAGTCCAGCACGTGGTCCTCCGTCAGGCCATAGCGCTTGGCCTGACGCATGCACAGCAGCAGCCCCGCCAGGAAACCGAGGGCCAGGATGATGCCGTACCAGTAGACCCCGTGGCCCACGTGGATGGCGATGGGGTCCGGGTTGAATTCCCAGCTCCCGAAGAGACCTGGGAAGCTAATGGGCATGTCTTTCAGCGCGGTCAGTTCAGGTGCGGACATATCAAGCCTCCTTAGGGACGATTTCGGACAGGGCCCACCGCTCCTGGACCAGATTTTCCCGGAGGAAGGACAGCACGTCCTCCTGGGTAACGGAGTCAAAGACCTGGGGGAAGCGGAAGGGATCGTAGCCGCCGAAGCAGCCCTCGGTGAGGGAGACGGCGATGTTTTCGAAGGAATTCAGCCCCCGGAGGTTGGAGCCGAAGCTGGCCCGGAGGGTCCGCTGGAAAAAGTCCTGGTCCACGCCCTCTCGGATCAGACGGTCCGCCTCCTCTTGGAGGGCGGCGGCCACGGCCCGGGGCATCGGCGTGTGCCCGGTGGGGGAGTACTGCACCTGGGACGTGTCGGAAAGCGCCATCGCCTACATGGGCGCGCTGAACAAGCACTTCAAGTTCTACCAGCGCGAGATTGACGACGACCACAAATGGGACTACGCCGCCGCTCCCCAGTGGCCGCGTCTGGAAGACCAGACGCTGGGCATTGTGGGCTTCGGCAAGATCGGGAAGTGCACGGCCCGCAAGGCAGCGGGCCTGGTGGGCCGTGTCATTGCCACCGACATCGCGGGCGACGACGCAACCTTCGAGGCGTTGGGTGTGGAGCGGGTGACGCCGGAGGAGCTGTTCGCCCAGGCCGACATCATCGTGAACCACATGAACCTCACCGAGGACAACATTCACTACTTCAACGAGGCGGCCTTCGCCGCCATGGAGGAAGTATCCGGCCCCGTCATCGCCATCGCCCTGGTGCTGGCGGCGGTGTTCCTGCCCTCCCTGCTGCTGCCGGGCATTACAGGCACGCTCTTCCAGCAGTTTGCCGTGACCATCGCCATTTCCATGCTCATTTCCGCGTTCAACGCGCTGACGCTCTCCCCGGCTCTATCCGCCATTCTGCTCAAACCCAAGGACCCGACCAAGGGCGGCCCGCTGAAATTCTTCTACCGCGTTTTCAACCGCAGTTATGACGCCACGGCCAGTGGCTACACCAAAGTGTGCCACTTCCTGACCCGCAAGCTCATCATCTCCATTCCGCTGCTGGCTCTGATCGCCTACGCGATTGTCCCCGTAGCCAAGAAAATCCCCAACGGCTTCCTGCCGGACGAAGACCAGGGCTACCTGTTCGCGGCCCTGATCATGCCGGAAGCCCGTTCCCTCCAGCTGACTACGGCCGCCGCGGACAAAGTTTCCGAACTCATCCGCCAGAACCCGAACGTAAAAGACGTGATTGCCATCTCCGGCTTCAGCCTGCTGACGGGCGTGCAGAGCACGAACAACGCCTTCTTCTTCGTCATGCTCAAGCCCTGGGAGGAACGCCCCAATCCGAACCAGAGCGCCCAGGCGGTCACCGCCCAGCTGAACGCCCTGCTGACCACGAAAGTTTCCGAAGGCATCACCATGTGCTTCCAGCCTCCGGCCATTGCGGGGGTAGGTTCCGCCAACGGCGTCACCTTCATGCTGGAAGACCGCGACGGCAAGGGCACGGAATACCTGGCGGAACAAACGGACATCTTTGTGAAGGAAGCGAACAAGCTTCCGATATTCGACCCGAACAACAACGGCGGCGTGCGCAGCGTGATGTCCTTCGCCGTGGAACAGAAAGATGTGCGGCTGGATGAAGAAAAATGCGCCACGCTGGGCGTCAGCATCAGTGAAGCCAACAGCCTGCTCCAGGCCTACATGGGTTCCCTGTTCATCAACTACATCACCCTTTACGGCCAGCAGTGGCAAGTGTACATCCAGGCGCAGGGCAGTGACCGCACCGGAACGGACATGCTCAAAAACTTCTACGTGAAGAACAACACGGGAAGCTCCGTACCCCTTTCCACCCTCGTGAAAATCACGGACATCAAGGGTCCGGAATTCCTGCTGCGCCAGAACCTGTACAACTCATCCAAGCTCATGGTCACGCCTGCCCGGGGCTACTCCAACTCCCAGGCCATGGAGGCGCTGGAAAAAACCTTTGAAGCCAGCATGCCTTCCGACATGGGCTACAGCTATGCGGACATGAGCTACCAGGAACAAAAAATCCAGAACGGTATCGGCATCGTGCAGATTTTCCTGCTCTCCTCCGTCTTTGTCTTCCTGATTCTGGCGGCCCTGTATGAACGGTGGTCCCTGCCCCTCAGCATCTTCATGACGGTGCCCATCGCTGCCCTCGGCGCGTTCCTGGGCCTGTACTGGTTCGGTTATGAATTGAACCTGTACGCGCAAATCGGCCTGGTGATGCTCATCGGCCTGGCGGCCAAGAATGCCATTCTGATTGTGGAATTCGCCGTCATTGAAATGGAACGCGGCAAAACGCTGATGGAAGCGACGCTTTCCGCCGCAAGAATCCGCCTGCGCCCCATCCTGATGACATCCTTCGCTTTCATTCTGGGCTGCGTTCCGCTGGCGCTGGCCTCCGGTTCCGGCGCTTATTCCCGCAATATCATCGGAATCGTGGTCATTGCCGGGATGACGATGGCGACGGTCGTGGGCATTTTCCTGATTCCGTGCTCCTTCTACTTCATCATGAAGCTCTTCCGCGTACGCATCGCCCGGAAGACGGTGGAAACGGAAGACCCGGACGAAATCATCGCCCGCAAACACCTGTTCCACGAAGCCCATGAATCATTAAAAGGGTAAAACCGCCCCTGCAACCATCTAAAAACAGACTAAACGCATATGCGAACAAACCCATACATCACACGCGCCATCCTGCTGGGAACGGCTTTTGCCGCCTCCTCCTGCATGATGGGCCCCGACTTCAAACCGGTGGACATGCCCATGCCCGCGGCATTCAGGGGAGCCCCTGCAGCGACGGAATCCATTGCGGACCTTCCCTGGTGGAAAGTTTTCAAAAACAAGGACCTTCAGGACCTCCTGACGGACACTTACAATAACAACCGCGATTTGAAAGCTACCATGGCGCGCGTGGAAAAGGCACGCCAGTACATCACCATCACGGAGGCCCCGCTCTTCCCGTGGGCGGATTATTCCGGCTCCGTCAGCAAAGGCTCCAACTATACCGGCGGCAGCATCGCCCAGACTACCGGAACCACATTGACGCCAGGAGCGATTGATGCCGGCATTTCCTGGGAACTGGATATCTGGGGCAAAACGCGCCGGATGACGGAAGCAGCCCGCGCGGATTATCTGTCTTCCGAAGAAGGCCAGCGCGCGCTCATGCTTTCCCTGCTCCGCCAGGTGGCGGACTCCTACCTCCAGCTCCTCCAGCTGGACGAACAGCTTGCCATCGTGCAGAAATCCGTGGAATCCTATTCCGAAAGCCTGCGCCTGTTTGACGAACAGCTTGAAGGCCAGGTAGGCGACAGGCTCCAGGTGGCTTCCGCCAAGGCGGCCCTGGCCTCCTCCCAGGCCCAGATTCCCGCCATTCAGGTGCAAATTGCCAATCTGGAAAATGCAGTCTCCGTCCTGGCCGGACGCGCTCCCGGCCATATCCGCCGTTCCGGCAGCACCCGGGACATCGCCTATAACGTCAAAGTTCCCGCCGGCATTCCGGCCTACATCCTTTCCAGAAGGCCTGACGTCCGCCAGAGCGAATACCAGCTGCGCGCCGCCAATGCCGAAGTGGGCGTGGCCATTGCCAACTACTTCCCGACCATCTCCCTGACAGCGGCGGGCGGCCTCGCCTCCGCGGATCTGCGCCACGTGCAGGGGCGCCGCGGCGGCTGGGGCCTGGGAGCCAATCTGACCGGCCCCCTCTTCCAGGCGGGCAAGCTGACGGCTTCCGAAAAGGCGGCCAAGGCCGAATTCCTGGCGGCCAGAAACGATTATGAACAAACGGTTCTTAATGCCCTGGCGGAAGTTTCCAGCACGCTTATCCAGAGGGACAAGCTGCGCAGCATCACCGCCACCCAGTCCGAGGCCGTGGAAGCCTACCACACGGCGGTGAAACTCTCCTTTGAACGCTACCGCACGGGCCTTTCCAATTACATTGAAGTATTGTACGCCCAGCAGAACCTGTACCCCGCTCAGATTCAGCTTTCACAGTATTATTACCAGCATGCCAGCACGCTGGTTTCCCTGTACACGGCCCTGGGCGGCGGCTGGAATATGAGCCACAAGGCTATCATGGACGGCCCTGCCAGGCAGTAAAACGCGCCCCTTAAAACAGGGAATTTTCCTGACTGTTTTTTCATCCTCCGGCAAGTACGGCTTGCCGGAGGATTTGTTTTCCGGCCCTGGGGAAAACGCCGGTTCTCCAACTGCTTCCCCGTCCCGTCCGGAGACTGCGGGCCTCCTTCACCCGGCCGCAGGAACCGCGGGCCGGGAACGGAATCCCCTACGGAGAGGCCCTTTCTCCTGTTCTTCCTCACATCCGGAAAGTGCAAGGTCTCCAGCCGCCCCCCTCTCTTCTTTCCCCGCGGAAACGGAGGCCATGTCGGAATCGATTCAATTTCCGCCCACTCACGGTCAACAGGCCGCGGAACAATTTCATCGCGTTTTTCAGGAATGAATGACCGTTGCTCCCGATATTCCATCATTTCCAATAAGGCAAGGCATCTCCTGCTTTTATCCCTGATGTTCAACCTCCTGCCGAATTCCTAATCCGTTTGCGGCATCCTGCCCTTCCAACAGGAGTCAAGACAGGAAAATCATGGCAAAAGAAATGGTCCGGAAAAGACCAGCACCCGGCAATACTAATGAAAGTTAATGCATTACATCAAATAACACACTTATCATCAATATTTTTAATTGTTGGCGGATTAGGAATCCGATAAAAAGCGGAATCCCTTTATGCAAGGGCTTTTCTACTAATTGACATGAAGACTAAATATCTTGCCCTCCTGATCGCCGCCATGGGAAGCAGCCTGTCCTTCGGGGCTTCCATCGACGGCCTGGACGCGGCTTATTCAAAAGATTCCACCGTCTATGGCGGAACCTCCGGCGATGCGTTGACTGTATCCTCCCCCACGACTATTGGCGTAAACAACACCGCCCACTGGACAATGGCTTTCACGATTTCCGGTCTGGGAAGCACTTCAGAGTCAAATGTAGGATTGCTGTTTACCTATAATACCGGCTCTTACAAAAATCTGGAAGGGTTGGGGTTTCAACTTTCGGAGTCAGGAGATCTCACCCTGTGCGCCGGAGGTTTTGCTTACAACGGAGGCACTAATTCCTCCCCCTGGAAAGCACAAACGTTTTCCGATTATTCCACCAGCAAGCCTCTGACCCTGTTTTACACATTCAATGCAGGGAATGTCTCTATCTCCGCCATGCTGGGCAACGACACATCCACACTGACCACGCTGACCACATTGAGCAGCGGCGCTTCCTTCAGCAACCAAAACATGACCCAGATCAATTTTTCCGCCAAAGACACCTCCGGAAACACATGGAGCGCTCCGAACGGAATCACGGGAGAATACACCTTGAATAATTTTGACCTGTACACGGCCGTTTTGACAGAAGACCAGATGAGGGAATATGCCCTGAGCGCCGTTCCGGAACCGGCTGCGGCCTCTCTCGGCCTGCTGGGGCTGGGTATCTTTCTGATGCGCCGCCGCAGGGCCTGACTTTTTCCTTACCGCGTCCATTCCTGCTCCGTTCAGGGATGGACGTTTTCTTAACTCTTTTTCAAATATCCTTTTCATTTTTCCTTGACGCTCTGATGAAAATCCGGCTCCCTCTCCCCCTCTTGGCTGCCCTGGCGGCGGCATTTCCCGCAGCAACCGCCGCCCCGGCGGGCACGGAACTGGGAAACGTCATGTACGTAGGGGACTCCATCACCCACGGGGTCAACAGCGCCTCCTACCGCTGGGCCCTCCATAAAATATTTACAGACAACGGTATTTCCTACCAGGCGGAAGGAGTCAAAACCGGCAATTATTCCGGGGGCGTTACTGCGGGGACCTCCTACGGGGGCCAGATATTCAACAATGAACATTCCTCCCAGGCAAGCGCCAGGGCCTGGGAAATATCCGGCAGGAACAGCGGAAGCAGGTTTGACGGCTCCAACATTTACAACTGGCTGGGGCTTTCCGGCACCAAGGCAAACGGAAACGCCTATTCAGGCCAGACATTCACCGGGGACAATACGCCGGATACCTTTTTCATGATGATCGGCACCAACGATCTCCTTTCCGACGGAAACAACGCCACGCTGGCGGACCGCCTTGACTCCGTTTCTCAAAACCTCCTGAACGATATGGACACCATCGTGGAGGCCATGTTCCAGGCCAATGAACATGCAAATGTCATCATCCTTACCATTCCCTGCTGGACCCGGCATTCCAACGGCAATTCGGACGCCACCCACCAGGCCGTGGCTGATTACAATGATCGTCTGAAAACATGGGGGAATGGCAGGCAGAACGTCACGGTCATTGACATCAATGCCGGCCTCATTGACGTAACATCCTCCACGCCGTTCTACGGCGTGAGCTCCATGTTCAACAACCCCGGCAGCGACGGCCTCCATCCCAATGCCCAGGGAGATCTGCTTATGGCCGGCAATATCGCCAGGGCCATGGGCTATGCGGGGCGCACCGCCGGACAGGAAAGAAAAGACGCTGGCGGCCTGGCCATCAATTTTCACCAGGGCGGGCAATCCCCCGCATGGAGCTCGAACAGCCAGTTGGAAAATAAAGGGTTTTCCCTCGCCAATGTCACTGTGGACGAGAACGGCATCAGCCTGGGGCAATCCGGGGAAAGCTCCATTTCCTATTCCTGGGCGGAAGGGACGGAGCTGCAAAACGGCTTCACCTTTGATTGCAACCTGGTTCTGGGAAACGGCGCAGCAGACGGATGGGATACTGCCTCCGATTTCAGCATCAGCCTGGGGAACAGCTCCTTTTACGGCACGCTCAATATTAATGAGGCCTACATCAAATGGGGCGATGCCATTCTGTATTCCCTGGACATGTCCGCCAATGCGGAAAACCTGCGTATGGCATATATCTGCGGCAATGATATGGAAGGACTGAAAGGCGGTTATTACGTCTGGCTGGGAGACATGCTGATTGGGGAAGCGCTTTCCGTTACCTCCGGCTCCGGCTGCAACGGCCTCACCATTCAATACAACGGCAGCGGAACCGCTGTTCTGCACGACCTGGCCCTGGACGGCACGGGTTCCTATGCCCCTGCCACTTCCGGAATGCTTAACGCGGAAAAGTCTTTTATTTCTTCCGGCTCCTTCACCCAGGGTGGAACACCGGAAGGCAATATTGAGTGGAAAACGGAGGGATTCTCCAAAACCGCTGATAATCTGGCCAGCTCCGGTACCTTTAATGCCCGCGCCCAGGCGGATTCCTCCGCAGGGGGAACGGGGAATTCCGTGAACGTCTCCATTACCTCCGGAAATGCCACTCATATTTATGCGAACAGCGGCAACTACACGGGAGACGTCTGGCTGACCATCTCCAAGGAGGGACAGGCCTCCGCCTGGTACGGAGCTCACGGAGCTTCCGGCACGCTCAACGGGAACGCCTTCCTCCGTTTCACGGATGCCGCCACAGGCGGAAGTACGGTCTTCGGAGCCGTGAACGCCGCCGGCGTCACCGGAAACGTTTATCTGGAATTCTCTGCGGAAAACGCCTCCTTCGGCACCTTCACCAGCAGTAATTCCTCCTCTGTGGTCGGCTCCTATGCCACGGATATCCAGGGGAATGTGGACATTGTGGTCAACTCCGGCACCTTCAACCATCAAATCATGGGCGGCATCTTCGCAAATGCCAGGACCGGAACCACCACCATTGGGGGAAACACGCATGTTTACATCAACGGCGGCTCCGTCACCGGAAATGTTATGGGCGGCGGCCTGACAGGCTCCATTTCCGGCGGCGCCAACGTCACCGTCACAGGCGGCGTTATCAGCGGTTCCGTTTACGGCGCGGGCCAGGGAGGCTCTATCCTGGCAGGAAGCTCGGTTTGCTTGACAGGAGGCCTGGTTAAAGGGGACGTTTACGCCGGAGGCAAGGCGGGTTCCATTCAGGGGGACACGTCCGTCACCATCACCGGAAACACGGCCACGCTTTATAACGGGAACTCCTGGGGCAGCATCTCCGGCGGCGGTTCCGGCGGAACGGTGGAGGGAAACTCCACCGTACGCATCCAGAATCTTTCCTCAGGAACGACGGCCTACGGCTTTGACAAGTACGCCGGAAACATCAGCGGAGGAACCAACGTAAGCGGAGACAGGAGCCTGGTGCTGGACCATGTAACCGTGGACAGCCTCCTGGCTTCCCTGAGTGACTTCACCCATATCTCCGCCGTCAACCAGACCCGCACCTCACTGGATTCCCTGGGCGGGGCGCTCACCGTAACCATTGAGGCGGGAAGCAGCCTTATCCTGAACGGAACCTCTGACCTGACCACGCTTATTCTGGGGGAACACGCCTCCCTGACGCTTCAGGGGCTCACCGCAGATGCGGTCATCGTAGACATTACGGGAACAACCAATTACACACTCTCCCTGACAGAGATACCTGCCAGCCTGGACAATATCAAATTCCTGAACGACGGCGTTCTGTACGACGCGGCCATGTCCATGGATCTTCAGGCCAATTCCGCCATGCTTTTCGCCCAGGTGCCGGAACCCGGAAGCGCCGCCCTGGCCCTGGCAGGACTGGCCCCCCTCCTGTGGAGGAGGCGCAGAAAAATGTCCCATTGAGGCCCTTCGTTTTCTTCAGGCCCTGATGGACAAAAGAAGCCCCCGCCGGCGCAACGCCGACGG